>Ga0208114_1000542_pt1 | contig 9743 bp, 10 predicted proteins | sample LakWasMeta2_LOW4_2_FD_183854 | JGI IMG/M metagenome (GOLD analysis project Ga0208114, IMG submission 183854) | Freshwater sediment methanotrophic microbial communities from Lake Washington under simulated oxygen tension - Sediment Metagenome... | ecosystem: Environmental > Aquatic > Freshwater >... | reverse complement strand
AAACTTAACTGTTTTAAGCAATTGCCGGGTGTTGGCATCAAGAATCATCAAGGTACCGGCCATTTCCGAGGTCACCCATAATTGCTGGCTATCGGCGGTAAACCCCAGAGCGCGGGGACGCGGGTCAACCAAGGTATTATCGGTAATGTCACTGGTTTTCGTATCAATCCAGTGCAACATATTGGTGGTTTCAGAGGCGCTAATCACCCATTTGTTGTCCGGACTGACAGTAATACCTTCAGGCTCCACACCCACTTTAATTTGTTTGATGGCCTTTTTCTTGGCGACATCAATCACAGTCACCATGCTGTCATCCTCATTGGACACGTACATCCGATCACCCTTCGGATTTAGCGCGAATGTTTCCGGATCTTCACCAGATGGTAATTTACCGACTTCTTTAAGAGAGTTGGCATCAATCACTTTAATAGTGTTGTCATCACTGGTAGCGATATACAAATATTTGTAATCCGGGCTAATCGAAATACCGCGCGGGCGCTGACCTACCGGCACAGTCTTGAGTAATTTTCCGGCAATTGGATCAACTACAGCCAAGGCATTGTCTTTTTCCAGCGTTACAAAAACTGTTTCTGCATCAACCTGCCCAGCTAATGTCGTTAATAAAAACAGTCCAAGTACATTTTTCTTCATTATTGTTTGCTCCATTGACATTGTGATTCGGGTTGATCATAACCCAATGTATCTAATTCGGTTTTGGGATGCAGAAATCCCTCTATCGGTGCCACCGCCACTTGCGACCTTGGCGCTGATAATAAGACTGGCTGGCGCAATTGCCCATCCCAGGGCCTGAATGACAAAGGATTGCCTTTGTAGCCCTGCAAAGCAAATTGATCACTCAACAAATACTCTTTCACCGGCTTTAACTCATTGCTTTTGATACGTGTGGCTGCTTCGCCAATGGCTCTGGCCGCCAAATAAGCGCCGTAATCCTGTTCTTCCATCCAGCGTCCGACCTTATCTTTAAAGCGATTTTGCATCTGCACTGCGCCCCACTGTTCATGGGTTTTATGCCAGGCGGTCGCCTGTAAACCTTGAGTACCGATAACCGGTCTTGAGAGCCAAGTACGATAATCCAAATATTCGCCAAACAAGCCTTGTTCATCAGCGACTACCAGCACATCGTAATCGTCTACTTGTGTGAATACCGCTACATCTGATTGCGCGGTACGTCGGGCATCGAAGGTATGTTCCCAAGTTTTTTCTGCCACGATTTTCATCCCAAAGCGCTTAGCTGCTCGTTTGATGGCGTCTGCATATAATCGATCTTCCTGATTGGGTCCAACCACCAAAAACCACTTACTCCAACGCTTTTTCATCATGTACTGCGCCAACGCATCAGCGCGCATTGCGCGGCTTGGCAATAGATGTAAAACATTACTGCGACATTGGCCGTTACGTAATTCATCATCCGTGGTTGCTACGTCAAATAACACAGCTTGTTTGGCTGCAGGTATATCAGCTAACTGTTGCAATTGGGTTGGGGGTAAATTAACCACAACAAATGAGTATTGCCCGGCAATATTTTTGTTATATGTATCAACGATATTGCCATCTAGCGGAACAATGAAAGTCTTCAAAACGAACTGCTGGTTGGTAAATTGACCGGTAGTATTGTTATCGGCAATGCCCAGCTCAGCACCTGGCAAGCCTTTATCTTTAATGAATGGATCAAGATTGGATAGCGCCGGTGGCGGGGCTTGTTCTTGGGTTAAATAGGCGATGTTGATGATCTGTTTAGCTTTGGCTGTCGCAGCATGCGAAGTACCGACAGCGATTAACTGAGTTAACAACAAACACTTAATAGTGATCTGAAAAAACGACTTAATTGAGAGCATTGTCTTCCAATAAAAACACACAGTTAGTTAATTTTAACGGATTCAGGGATATTTTTAGCTTTTGCTTTTAAGTTTATCCCGTCAGCATTTGAAATTTATCATGTTACGGTTGATACTTGAGCTAACTTTTATAGGCAACTGCCTTGCAGGAACTTTATGTCCGATTTTGATGAAAATTTAGAGTTTCCGGATGATCTATTCGATATTGATTTTTCCGACGTACCTATTACTAACAAACGTGTTGCAACACGCTATATCCGAGAAGACATCGCCGCCTCTGTTTGCAAGATTAGTTGGTTCAACTTTGGCTTTCGTTTTAACAAAGACATTTTTGTTGAATTAATAGATATAAGTAGCAAAGGCGTTCTGATCGCTACTAGCCAGAAACTGCCTCTTAATAAAAAAATCACTTTAACGCTAACCTTTGAAGATCTAAAAAGCTTTATTATTCAAGCCAAAGTAGTTCGTAAAGCGCTTGCTGACCAGACTCAATACGGTATCAAGTTTGATCGTACCAACGATGCCTTAGGCGATTATCTGCTCGAAACACAACGCAAATTGGTATTCAAATAAATACTGTTTTTTATTCCGTTGATAACTTTTTAAGGTAACTGAAATGGAAACCAAGGCAATTCCACAACCACTACAGAACTCCCTAGCTAGTCTAACTTCAATACAACGTAACACCAGCAACGTCCTCAATGAAACCAATGAGTCTGTTACCGAAGCTCGGCAGGATCAAGACAACGACGGTGACAAGTCTACATCGACAGTCAATCTTTCCAGCGACTCGCTAAAACTTTCGGCCACAGCCGCTGCTAAAAATCTCACCAAAATTCAGCCTATAGAAAACATGGAGGAAGCCAATAAAACTCTCTCAGCGTTGCTCAATGGCATACAAAATAATCCATCTCAAGCACTAGGCTCCCAAAGTGCAATGACTTCTCGCGTCGTAAAAGAACTGCTTGGTTAACATGACACCGATCACCTTAACCGAGATACATGTCTACCCTGTTAAATCGCTGGCAGGCATACAGGTAACCAGTTGGCCCGTCACAGAAAAAGGTTTGCTCTTTGACAGAAGATGGATGCTTGTCGACAGCAACCAACAATTTTTAAGTCAGCGCAGATTGCCGCAGATGGCCTTAATCAAAACGGCGCTGACCGAAAATCACCTGATTTTATCAGCGCCGGACATGGGCGATTTGCATCTGCCACTGCATCCAAGCAGCGGAGACATTATCAACAGCACTATCTGGCACGATCAGTGCCTTGCCCACAGTGTTTCAGAAGACGCTGATAAATGGCTGGGCGATTTTCTAGGCGTTGGCTGTCGATTGGTTTATCAACCGGATGAGCTTATTCGCCCGGTTAATCCTGATTACGCCAAAGCCGACGATCAAGTATCGTTTGCCGATGGTTTTCCATTTTTAATTGTCTCCGAACAATCACTAGCCGCACTCAATCAAGAGATGCAGCTGAATTTGCCGATGATAAGGTTTAGACCCAACTTAGTTGTTTCTGGTTGCGAAAGTTATGCCGAAGACTACTGGCGAGAAATCAGCATTGGCGAAATTGACTTCAGACTGACCAAGCCTTGCGCTCGCTGTTCCGTACCAACCATCGACCCAAGCACCGGCAAATCAGGAAAAGAGCCATTGACAACGCTCAATCGCACGAGAAAATGGCAAAATAAAGTTTATTTCGGTCAAAATGCCTTACATGATCAATGTGGTAGCTTAACGGTTGGAAACATTGTGCGAATCAAAACCTCCGGCACCATGCAGCCGCCACTTTAATAGCCCAAAGATTACTACTTTTAATCAGTTATAGTGCGGCCTTAGATCCAAAGTAATCAGTTCTAGGCATTCTCTGGTGCTGTTTTTGCTTATAATGTTTTTATTAAAAATTGCGTAGGGTTGTACGTCGTAAAAATTAGGACCAGCCCACAATTAGACAAGGAAATACAAATGTTGCGTTGCTCAAAATACTGTCTTTTATTGCTTACTATGCTATTGCCGTGTTTTTCAGAGGCGGCTGATGGCGCGTCTTTAAGTGAGCACGCTAATCCTCTAAATTTGACAGCTCATTTGATCGGCTATGTAAGTTTAGTGCTTTTCACTTGTGCCTATTTTCTAGCCATGCTGGAAGAAGTCACCGAACTACGCAAATCCAAACCAATGGTGTTTGCGGCAAGTGTGATATGGATATTAATCGCCAGCGTTTACGCTAGCGATGGTATGAGCGAACAAGCCGGAATAGCATTTCGTTCTTCTTTGGAAAGTTACGCTGAACTGTTTCTTTTTATCATGGTGTCTATGACGTACCTAAACGCCATGGAAGACCGTGGTGTGTTTGAAAGTCTTAGAGTCTGGTTGTTAAGCAAGAATTTTACTTATCGGCAGTTATTTTGGATTACCGGCTTTCAAGCTTTCTTTATTTCATCCGGCTGCAATAACTTGACCACTGCATTATTGATGGGATCGGTGATTTTGGCCATGGGCAAAGACAGTCCCCGCTTTGTTACCTTATCCTGTATCAATGTCGTAGTAGCTGCCAATGCTGGCGGCTCATTTAGCCCTTTTGGTGACATCACCACTCTTCTGGTCTGGCAAAAAGGTGTCGTTCCATTTACAGATTTCTTCTCGCTGCTAATTCCTGCTATTGTTAATTTCGTTGTCCCAGCCGCCATCATGCACTTCTTTATACCCAAAGAAAGACCGGCTGCAGTTATGGAAGCACAGGCCATGAGACGAGGCGGTTTTGTGATCATTGGTTTGTTCGTCTTAACCATCATCACTGCAACTTGCTTTGAAAACTTCCTTAAGCTACCTCCTGCCGCCGGCATGATGCTCGGACTGACTTACCTGAAGTTTTTCAGTTACTACCTGCAGAAAACTGCCGCTGATTCCGCTAATCACCAGCATCCACCAATCGCATTTCAAAATCCTGACCTTTCCGAACCCTTACAAAATATCAAAATTGATTATTTTGGCCCCATGAAATGGATGAATAAACCCAAAACCTTGGCAATGTCCGAAGTAGACGAAGGACAATCATTTGATGTTTTTGACAAAGTAGCAAACTTGGAATGGGACACCCTGTTATTCTTTTACGGCGTAATGGTCGCAGTGGGAGGCTTAAGCTTTATCGGTTATTTAGAGATAGCTTCCTTACATCTATACGGCAACATGGACCCAACAATTGCCAATATCCTAGTCGGCATTGCCTCCGCATTTGTTGATAACGGCACCATCATGCTCGCGGTACTCACCATGGCACCGGATATTTCTCAGGGCCAATGGCTGTTAGTCACGTTAACAGCTGGTGTAGGCGGTAGTATGTTGGCCGTGGGTTCTGCCGCTGGCGTCGGCTTGATGGGGCAAGCTAAAGGCATTTATACGTTTACAAGCCATTTAAAATGGACACCGGTCATCGCCTTGGGTTACTTCGCAAGTATCGCCGCTCACTTCTTGTTAAACAGCCGCTATTTTTAAATCCATGCCAATAGCCTTAGGAGTTTGCTACTCACTAAGGCTGTTACGATTAGTGGTTAGCAGTTTGAAGTATATTTTTCGGGTAAATGTGAACTAAGCCAATACTTGGCCCGTTCATTTTTTTAACTGCAACATCAAATTGGTTGAATTCAATTTGCTGTCCTTCTACTGGAATATCTTGGAGTTTCGACATAATTAGACCACCAATCGAGACTTCATCTTCTAAATCAAGTTCTTCGTTCTCGATGTCGATACCAAGAATCCGTTCCAGAGAAAATATCGGCAAGCTGCCTTTACCGATCAATGTACCATCATCTAGCCGCGTCCAGTCATTGCTGTTTTGACGAAACTCATCACGTATTTCTCCTACCATCGCACTTAACAAGTTATCCAGACTGATGAATCCTTGCGGTTTTTGGCCTTTTTGTCCAATGATCGCAAAGTGTCCGGCGCCCATGCGAAATTGGCGAAATAACGCCAACGCGGACATGTGCGGAGAAATGTATTGAATGGGACGAAGAAATTTTCTTAAATCGTCGATTTCCATGCCACTTTGTTGGGCGAAAAACAAATCTTTCAGATGAATGACCCCCAACACATCAACACCATTATTGTCGAAATAGGGATAACGGCTGAAACGTTTTTGTGACACACAAGCTAAGTTTTGCTGTAGCGTCATTCCACTATGTAAGGCAGTTATTTCGTGTATCGGCCGCATTAAATCAGATACTTCCAATTCGCTGAAATCAAGTGTTTTCGCCAGAATATTCCATTCGTCGCGGGTAAAACGCTCGCTCGAACTGCTGCGCAAAATATGTTTGAGTTCGTCGGCTGAATAGTGGACGTCATGGCCGTGCCCCTGGCCTAAGCCCATCACTCGCAAAACTAAATTAGCACTGGAATTAAGCAGCCAAATTGCCGGGTACATTAACCAATAGAAACCATAGAGCGGCACTGCACTTATTAAGCCGACCTTTTCTGGATTACGAATAGCTAACGACTTTGGTGCAAGCTCACCGACAACAATATGCAAAAATGAGATAACTGAAAACGCAAATGCAAATGCAACGCTATGTATTAGCTCAGGTGTTGTAATGCCGACTCTAACAAACAGCGGCTCAAGAATATTAGCAAATGCGGGCTCGCCAACCCAGCCTAAACCTAATGAAGCTAGAGTAATTCCAAGTTGGCAGGCTGATAGATAGGCATCAAGTTTGCCATGAACCTTCTCCAAAATACGCCCTCGCCACCCATGAGTTTTTGCAATTGCACGAATTCGAGTCTGCCTCAGTTTAACGAGGCCGAATTCTGCACCTACAAAAAATCCATTCAAAGCAACCAGCAGCAAAGCAATAACGATTGCAGATAGATTATTCATATCGAGTACCACTGGAAATTCGGAGGCCTATGAAGGCTAATGTTCGCTTTATCGTCATTTGAATAAATTGTGTTCTTTTAATAATCGTTGGGCTTCAATGATGCTGGGGCTTCCCTGCAAGTATGAAGCGTTAGGGTTAATGATAAACTGCGCATTCATCGCTGTTCGCCCCAACAGCATACGAAAACGCATGCTGTCCCGATTCGTCAACGTCATTTCTGCATTAATAATGAAATTACCAAGCATTAGTTGGGTATCGATAACATACCGGCGTTGTTTATGCCCACCTGAATCAGAAACCAAGCGCCTATCTTTGACTTGCGCATGGCATTCGACAATAACATCGGAGTTTTTTTGTAAGGGATGTATCGCAAACATCACCCAATTTTCACCACCTCTTCGATAAGGATCAATGATGAATGCATGTAATGCTGAAGAACGGGCGCCTGTATCAATTTTAGCTTTGATACGTTCAATATTGAACGTCGGCAAAGCAACCCATTCACGCCAACCGAGCATCGGTAACGGTGTCGAATTGTTAACCATTTTTGTCTACCTTGGTCTTGTCTTCATTTTATAGGTACTATTACGACAAAAAGAGTCGTTCTTACTTGCAAATAGCTTTATGCTATCGCCCCACGTTAATCAATTATGAGAAATTTCTATGCCCTATACCCAAGATATTGTCGAAGAACTAAATATTCTTGTTCGCTACAATTTATCCACCACACAAGAAGGCATCAAGGTACATAAAACTGCCGCCCCAGAAACTATTGCTGCTACACGCCGATTGTTCGACAAGGGCTTGGTAACATTGGAAGATGGCGGCTATTTGACTGACCTGGGCCATGAAGCGGCAGAACAGGCACAAACAGTGCTCAATCTGCTGACTCCAGCGTAATATCGACGTTCTTTTTATCAATAAAAAAGGCTTGGTGAGTTTTTTCACCAAGCCTTAGAAAGAAGTGCCAACCGGGCTTATCAAGCGGCCAGCATAATCGACGATTTCAGTTTTTTCATAGCATTTTGCTCCAACTGCCGAATTCTTTCGGCTGATACGCCATAGCGATCAGCAAGCTCATGCAAGGTGGCTTTCTGCTCTGTCAACCAGCGACTTGCCAGGATGTCCTGGCTACGTTCATCTAACTGAGACAGCGCGTCTGTTAACAACTCTTGTTCACGTCCCTGCCAATCAGCATCTTCAAGCAACAAGGCCGGATCAGCACCATGCTGTTGCAGATAGTTTGCAGGTGCTGAGTAGCTTTCATCTTCCGGTTCATCAACGGGCGCATCAAAAGACATATCGCGACTACCTAGCCTTTTTTCCATTTCATACACTTCCGCAACATCGACATTCAGATCTTTCGCAATAGATGCCGCTTCATCACCAGACAACCAACCCAAATCACGTTTAGTTTTACGTAGATTGAAAAATAATTTACGTTGAGCCTTTGTAGTTGCAATCTTTACAATGCCCCAGTTTTTAATCACGTATTCGTGTATTTCAGCTTTTATCCAATGTACTGCAAATGAGATAAGTCGAACACCCATATCAGGATCAAAGCGTTTGACAGCTTTCATCAAGCCTATATTTCCTTCTTGAATAATGTCGGGCATAGATAAACCATAGCCACTGTAACCTCTCGCGACATGCGCTACAAAACGCAAATTGCTCATGACCAGTTGGCGTGCGGCTTCCAGGTCGCCATCATCTTTAAATCTTAATGCCAGCTCTCGCTCTTGTTCAGCGTCCAACTTAGGCATTTGTCTGACAACATTGAGGTAAGTGTCAAATGTGCCGACTGACAAATTAACGGGCAAAACTAATGAATTACTCACAATCATTCCCCTCTCAAAAATTATTTGTTTTTATTCTAGCACTCTCAACAATAGAGTGCTAACAACTTTATAACAATATTTTCACTCAGGTTTAAGCCGCCTCAATTGAAAATAAACAACTATCCATGACCCTAGCATACCCAGTGCAGCAGAAATAGCTAGCAGAGCAATGGTTTCTAGCCCCCCCAAAAACACTACATGAAAGGAGCCATCATATAAACCGGATAGTTTTTCAATCGGTTGTTTTAAAATCAATGTCGTCAAAGTGACGATAAACCAAGCAGCAACTCCAGAAAAAAAACCCAGCCAAAAACCGCTGTATAAAAACGGTCGTTGAATAAAGCCATTAGTTGCCCCAACCAGCTTAGCAATCAATACTTCCTCGCGGCGATTATGTAATTCTAAACGTATTGTGTTGGCCGTAATAAACAGTACGCCGACTCCCAGTAAACCACTGAGCAGTGCAACACCGCGCCGAGCCAATTCCATAATTGATTGCAGCCGCTTGACCCATTGCGTATCTACCTGAGCAATATCCACTTCAGGAACTTGTTTGAAATGCTCGACCAAGTTATCTAAAACAACTACATCTTCCAATGAGTTTTTGGGCAATACCTGAATAACGATAGGTAAAGGATTTTTATCCAACGCTTTTACCGCTGCGCCAAAGCCACTGTATGTCTCAAACTCCTTTAAGGCCTGCTCCTTGGAAATGAGTTTGACATCAAGCACATCTGAATTTTTCTTAATGGTTTCGGCAAGTTTTTTAGCGTTTGTATCAGAGACCTCTTCTCTTAAAAATAAAGAAATTTGGTTGCTAGATTCCAGATTGCCCGCCAATTGCTGCAAATTTTTCACCAGAATATAAAAACCGCTAGCGAGGGAAATACCAATTGCTAACACCACGATTGTCATAACCGTTGCAAAACGCGACGCAACTAAGCGACCAAGACTTGAAAACAAAGCATGGGCATGAAGATCTCGGTAGGCTATAAGCCTATCCATAAGGTAACCACCAGATTTTCTGGTTTGTCTGCCTTCCGCTCTGTGCTGATTTCTAATACTGTGTTTCATGGCCTAACTCGCAACTAATTGCCCATGATCCAGCTTCAAGACGCGATAATTCATACGTGCAATCAAAGATATATCATGAGATGCGATTAACACTGTCAC
>Ga0208114_1000538_pt1 | contig 9766 bp, 10 predicted proteins | sample LakWasMeta2_LOW4_2_FD_183854 | JGI IMG/M metagenome (GOLD analysis project Ga0208114, IMG submission 183854) | Freshwater sediment methanotrophic microbial communities from Lake Washington under simulated oxygen tension - Sediment Metagenome... | ecosystem: Environmental > Aquatic > Freshwater >... | reverse complement strand
CGAACCCCAAATGATAGCCATTGGTTATCATGCACACTATTGAGCTGTCTCCCCAAGGTAGCGTCTACCTGAAACAGGTTAGGTATGACAGACATCCTTATGCCAGCTTGAGCAAAGGGACTTGATTGATGGTCTCCGTATGCTTCTAAAACCCCTGTCAATCTCGGTGAAGCCTTGAACTCACCGCCAATACCCCAAGTCATGTTGTCTTTATTGGATGCTCGGTCATGCAGCACACCAGCATTAAGATGCATCACTACTTTGTCATCATTAAAAGATGCTGAGAACGGGATATACGCATAAGTATTTCCGAGTTGATTTGCACTAGGGGTTACCGCTGGGTGATAAACCTTACCAATTGCCAAGCCTATTCCCCATCCGTTAGTTTCAAGGGCTTTGAATAAGGTCTTAGCTTGTATCACATAATCTGTTGTGTCTTTTGCATCGTTAGCCATAGATAAGCCAGCACCTAGCGTCACCTCAAAGTTACCTGTAGGGTTGCAGGCAGGCAAAGCCCAGAACTCAGTGCTATTTGGATAGATACGAGCCCAGCTTTCAAGCTGACAACTTTCTGCGTTGGTTAGTCGTGCATCATCGGTAACAAAAGGACGAGCTGACCACGCGGGTTGTGCATATAGCAGGACAGATAGAAGTAGCAATTTTTTCATTGCCACTATTTTATTCTATTTTTATTTCTTTTAAGTTACCGATTCATATATGTCTAGGATGCAGTGCGTGTAAACCTGAAATATGTTAATAGAAACAGTGCACAAAGAACTCATGCAACAAGAGAAACCTAGTGAGCTTGTGGTAGTGCTATTACAAAAGGTCCGCGAAAATACCAGCATCGACTGGATCATTCTCATTGCGAAGCGTCAACTACGCAGACTCACCATGAACAGCCGTTTGCAGACATTATATTTTTAAATATTTACACTTTTTTTACACGAACTAGTGCATTCTTTACGTACTTTAAAATGCAGTAATTAAAAGGTTATTTGAATTTATATGTCTGGCAATCTGAAGAATCAGAATAAAAAACGAAATTATCTAATTGCTGTTCTGATTTGTGTACTCACCGCGGCTCTTGCTTCACCGCTTCGCTATATTCTGGATTTGGCGAATATCGTAATGCTGTTTCTTCTTGTAGTGTTTCTCATTGCGCTTAAATTGGGTCGTGGGCCTGCTGTGATGTCAGCTTTTTTAGCTGTAGCATTGTTTGATTTTTTCTTTGTCCCTCCGCAAATGTCGTTCGCCATCAATGATGTGCAATATCTGGTAACGTTTGCTGTAATGCTAGGAGTCAGCCTTGCTACAGCACATTTGACGGCAATGCTTGGCAAGCAAAAAGAAGCAGCTCTTGAACGTGAACAACATACACATCGTTTATATGATCTAGCACGTGAACTTGCAGGCATCATAAATCAGGATCAGGTATCAGAAGCATTGTTACGCTATCTAGCTGGCTCTGAGCGTAGCGTGACAGTTCACTTGCTTGATGATAATGGGAAGCTTCAATCTATTTCTGATAATGCTCCATTAAACGTACTGGCTGACATGGCTATCCAGCAGGGCAGATTAATGGAAACAAACCAGATATCTGACAATCAGCAACGTACCCTAGTTTTTCCACTCATATCCCCCAATAAAGTTCGCGGTGTCATCGTCATCACGTCTATCGATGCGTTAGATGATATTGATAAAGTTCAGCTCCAAGCCGTAGCTAACCTAGTTGCTATTGCGATAGAGCGATTGCACTATGTCAACATTGCTCAAAAGATTCAAATTGAAGCTACTAGTGAACGATTGCGTAGTTCCGTTTTATCTGCCCTCTCGCATGATCTTCGTACGCCGCTAACAGGGCTTGTTGGCATGATTGACGCACTTGCAGTTAATACCGCCCCGATCAATATATCAATGCACAATGCCATCACAGCTATTCGCAATCAGGCGCAAGCAATGTGCAACTTGGTGGATAAGCTGCTTGATATGGCTCGCCTGCATGCAGGAAAGATTAATCTGCAAAAAGATTGGCGTCTATACGAGGAAGTTATCGGCTCTGCTATTAAATTATTAAAACCATCGCTGACGGAACATCCGATTAAGGTAACACTGTCACCTTCACTACCCCTTGTTGCGTTCGATGACATACTTCTAGAGCGGGTTATTTGTAACCTGATTGAAAATGCAGGCAAGTATTCTCAAAAAGGACAGCCAATTGAGATACGAGGCTTTGTAGATGGTGATGTCGCATGTATTGAAGTGCGCGACCATGGTTCTGGATTTTCTACAGATCAAACTGAAGAATTGTTCCAAATATTTTCTCGCGGTCACACTGAATCAACTATACCCGGTGTTGGATTAGGCTTAGCTATTTGCCGGGCAATTATTGATGCGCATGGCGGCACAATAAAAGCCTATAACCATCCAGATGGCGGCGCATGTGTCACCTTATGCTTGCCGTTGGGCAACCCGCCTAAGGTGGATTCTGAAATGGAGAACTCACAATGAGTTCAGCCAATACTGTGATTCTCATTGAGGATGATCCTCAGATTAGACTGTTTGTAAAAGAATCTCTAGAGAGAGAGGGCTGGAAAGTAATTGATACGGAAACTGGACAGCGTGGACTCATCGAAGCCGGCTCACGTAAACCTGACTTGCTGCTGGTTGACTTGGGGCTACCGGACATGGATGGTGTAGATGTTGTCCGTGATTTTCGAAACTGGTCTACAGTGCCGATACTCATCTTATCTGCACGTAGCGACGAACATGAAAAGATTATCGCATTGGATGCGGGCGCCGATGATTACCTCACCAAGCCATTTGGGATCGGTGAACTGCTGGCTCGCGTGCGTGCCATTACCAGGCGGCGATTAAATGGCGTAGACAACTCACCCAAATTTAGTTTTGGGGATGTAGAAGTGGATTTTTCCAAACACACCGTTAGTAGAAATGGAAATGCGGTGCATCTCACACAAATCGAGTATCGCCTACTCGGCGTTCTGCTATCAAACACAGGGAAAATCATGAGTCATCGCCGACTTATGCAGGAAGTCTGGGGACCCAACCATACTGAAAGCGCGCACTACTTGCGAATTTACATGAGCCACTTGCGCCAGAAACTTGAAGTTGATCCCACCCAACCAGTTTACTTACTGACCGAAACTGGTATCGGATATCGTTTTGAACCTTAGGAGTTAATAATGTCGGAACACATTAAAAGCAGCAAGTCAGTACTGGCTCTAGCTGCACTGGGAGTTGTTTATGGAGACATTGGCACTAGCCCGCTATATACAATCAAGGAAATCTTTGCCGGAGCCCATCACCCTGTTCCTATTACTCCAGACAATATACTGGGAATATTGTCTTTAATCTTCTGGTCACTAATCATTGTAGTCACGCTTAAATATGTAATTTTTGTGATGCGCGCTGACAATCGTGGTGAAGGTGGCATCATGGCCCTGATGGCGTTGGTGTTACATGGGGCAGCAGACCGTCCTTATGCCAAGCTTTTAATGCTGCTAGGGCTATTTGGTGCTGCACTGTTCTATGGGGATAGCGTCATCACACCGGCGATCTCGGTGCTTTCAGCAGTAGAAGGGCTGGAGATCGTCACGCCGGCATTTAAACCTTATATCTTGCCAATTGCTCTTACCGTGCTAGTTGCCTTGTTTGTAATGCAAAAATATGGGACTTCCAAGATTGGAAAATTATTTGGTCCCATCATGGTATTGTGGTTCAGCTGTCTCGGAGTATTGGGCGTAATCAATATTGCTAATAGTCCGCAAGTATTGGCTGCGCTAAACCCGATCTATGCACTACAGTATTTCATCACTGATCCTGTGCTTGGTTTCTTTTCACTGGGAGCTTCTGTTTTAGCGTTAACTGGTGCCGAAGCACTATATGCTGACATGGGGCACTTTGGTCGCAAGCCAGTTCAAATGGCCTGGTTTGGCTTGGTACTTCCTGGCTTGGTACTTAACTATTATGGGCAGGGAGCTCTACTGCTGTCTCATCCAGAGGCTATTGCAAATCCATTCTACCTGCTAGCTCCCAGTTGGGCGTTATTACCCATGGTGATATTAGCAACCGCAGCAACCGTGATTGCCTCACAAGCAGTTATTTCCGGTACTTTTTCTATTAGCCAACAAGCAATCCAGTTAGGTTACGCACCACGCATGGAAGTACAGCATACATCCGGAAAGGAAATCGGACAAATTTACCTGCCGGGAATGAACTATGCACTGTTGATTGCAGTTGCGGTGCTGGTGGTCGGCTTCGGTTCTTCATCCAAACTAGCGGCAGCTTACGGCATTGCTGTTACCGGTACGATGGTCATAACAACCTTGCTGGCATTTGTGGTGGTACGAAAATCGTGGGGCTGGGGTTGGACTCCCAGCATTGCCATAGCAGGTGCTTTTCTCGCTGTTGATTTCATGTATTTTTCTGCAAACCTGGTTAAAGTACATGAAGGTGGATGGTTCCCATTGTTACTAGGCCTAGGTGTCTTTACTCTAATGCTAACTTGGAAACAAGGCAGACAATTACTCTATAAACGAATATCTACAGAAGCCATGCCATTAATGCAATTTGTAGAAAACACGGACTCATTAAGCTCTAACCCGATTGCAGGCACTGCAATTTTTATGACACCAAACGCAGAAATGACCCCACATGCTTTGCTGCATAGTTTAAAGCATTATAAAAGTCTGCATGAGCGTGTGGTAATTCTAACCGTGGAAACTTTAGACTTCCCGTACGTCGAAGAGAATCAAAGGGTAGCGGTAGATCGGCTTAACAATCACTTCTATCGCGTTAAAGTAAAATTTGGCTTCATGGATCAGCCCGATCTGCCAAAGGCTCTAGAAGGCTGTGCATCGCATGGACTTCCGCTGGAATTAATGGAAACGTCGTTTTTCTTAGGAAGAGAAACATTAATTCCAAAAGTAGGGTCAGAAATGGCGCTATGGAGAAAAAAACTTTTTGTGACCATGTTCCGCAATGCTGGTAGCGCTGCGAGTTATTTTAAAATCCCACCTAACCGAGTTGTAGAACTAGGCGCGCAAGTAGTTCTATAAAAGTGGCGGTAGTCTTGCCCCACTTAGGAGTTATTTATTTAAATATCGTTGACAGGAATTTAGATCGAGCTTGCCCCGCGGCAGCTTGATCCGCAAAGCGGACTGTCAACGTTTGAGTTAAAGGGCTGCGAAAGGGTCCCGCTTGAATGATGGGTTATGCATTAACGAATAATAGCCATAACTAAAGAAAGTGCAAAAAATCCCCATCCAAGGTACCTAAAAACATTGGCAAATAACTTATAGTTGGTCTCATTATTACGTTTATCATAGTGATCAATGACAACTGAAAGCATAACTAAGCATGCACATATAAATGCTGCATACATTATCCATGCTGGAACATCGTGGAGATGAATACCTTTGGATCGTTTTCCTGGTAGGTAAAGATCATTAACCCAGACGCCATATGCTCCATAAGCAGCTAGCAAAATTGAGAAAACAATATTTTGCACTCTTTCATTTGAAGGGATGTGATTAGGAGTGTAGTTGGTATTTTTATGCATAACGTTTGACATAAGGCGCGCCATTAGGCGTCCCGCTTAATGGATGGGTTAGAGCTGCATATTTCGACCTTATACACATTTATGCTCCATGGATATAAAAATTGTCACATTTCTTTCTAGGTGAAGTAAATCTCCAACTCGTCTTAATTTTTCTGTTTTTATCGATTGTAAAAGCGTAAGAACACCCGTTATTATTTATATACTCAATATCAAAACTTGTTTCATTCTCATGAATCAAGTTCCAGTCATACATAGGTGGCCTATATTCTGTTCCAATCTGAGAATTAAAATGTCGTTCTACATCATTGCTATCCCATACTGTTACGCATCCAGTCAATCCCAGCCAGAAAAAAATGTTTATTGATTTTATATTCATTTAGCTTCGTCTGTGATTTACACATCAAACATAATTGGGCTCTAACAGTTATTAAGGACGCACGCGTCCGTACAATAATATTGTGGAAGTTGATTTTGACATGTTATTTTTCTTATTAAATCTTGAAGTTAAGTATTGCCCTGTCCGTATAATAATTAATAGCATCTACGGGCGCAACCCAATAAAAACACTAGGTAGTTTTTTCTAAGATGAATGTCTGTTATGGCCGATAGCTGAAATCAAAAAAAACTAAACTTAACGGACGGCTTTATCCCGCTAATATGCCTAAGACGTGTTAATCCGCAAAGCTGACAGTCAGTTTTAGTAGGCAATTGACTGCCATCGGCCCCAAGCGGACTGTCAACGTTTGACATAAGGGGCGCCGTTCGCCGTTAGGCGTCCCGCTTGATGGATGGGTTAGCCGCTTTAAACATGTGGATGGCAAAATGTTTCATTAGCACGGTTAAACTCAAGTGTAGGTAAAGCATATTCTTTACCATCAATGATCACTTTAGGTAATTTTAAATAAAATTGATTTCCAAGACCAGAGGGTAATTTAGTTGATGACGTGAACTCGCGGCGGCGCAAATCTTTGTAAAGTGCTCTTTGTGTTGGTGGATACCATTTTGAAGAGGCGCCAGTAAATAAAGCTGTGGCCTCGAAAGTATAAAAACCAGCTTTTCCATTTTTAGGTTTTATAGTTGCAGTGGTCGGGGTGATGGGATTGATTTCTTCAGTAAACTCTTCGCGATACTCCCAATCACCCATAGCCAACTCAAGTCGGGTTTTTATATCAGAATAAACTTCTAATTTTGCATTAGGAACATTCAATGAATGCATTTCGTCAAGCTTAGCGATTATGCATATTTCCTGTGGTTCAATTTGCACGCCTTCTGGTTTTAGTGTGCACTCCGAAACTCTAATGGAAGCAAAATCACCGAATTCAAAAACGGCTCCAACAGTATAGTTAAATTCTTCTACTGAAACGTTAAGTTTATTTGGCTCAGAAATTTTTGGTTTGTATATTTTCCTTTCAAAACAAGTCGAGCAACTTGAAATTAAAAAAGCTAACGATAAACAGAGGAGTATTTTACTCATATGGCTAACGTTTGAACTAAGGGGCGCCGTTAGGCGTCCAGCTTGAATGATGGGTTAGGCGACAACATTTTAAATGCCACCATATTTTTTTAGTACAAGAAATAGCAAACAGCCTAGAGCTAAAGTACTTGTTGCAGTAATGATAGAACGTGAAATGTGTGTTGTGGCTAATGTTTTAAGCAAAACAAAAGTGACAAGCACCCCAAAAGCTAATACAAAAATAAAAGTGAGGCGACCTTCAGACGACAAAGGCGAAAACATACTTAGGCCAGACCAAACGCCGACACCAAAAAACACTGCAAGAAAAGTTAAAGCGATTAACTTAACAAAGGGTTTTACAAAGTCACGTTGTGCTTTTGATTTTTCACGTTCTGAATTGATTAACTGCTCTACTTTATCCATGTTTGGTATTAAGTCTAACAGTTATTATACGGACGCACGCGTCCGCATAATAATATTGTGGATGTTGATTTTGACATGTTATTTTTCTTATTAAATCTTGAGGTTAGGTAATGCTCTGTCCGTATAATAATTAATAGCAAGTACTGACGCAAGCAACTAGGTTAATCATGTCAAATTGTTTGATTTCGATTGTCCGCTTTGTCCGGCAAATATGCCGAAGACGTTTTAATCCGCAAAGCAGACAGTCAACGTTTGACATAAGGGGCGCCGTTAGGCATCCCGCTTGATGCATGGGTTCGGTCTCATTTACGCTGCCTTGCCACAATACGTTTCATTTGGAGACCCTCGGCAAAATGAACTCTAGCGACCCGATACTTTTTTCCGCATGGCAGGACAGTGACGGTGGACTGCCACTAGCCAATCCCAGAATCTTGGCCGCGCCAGTGCCATATGGATAGTAAGTGTAGCCGAGATTTACAGCTAGCTCTTCGCCCGAAGGTGCTAGCAGAGCGCTCCTATGCTTAACGAGTCGTTCCCGTATAAGTTCAGAGGTCGAGTTGTTTGATCTAAGCTCGAATTCCGGTGAGGCTATCGGTGTCCTATTAAGACAGCTTAGCTCGCATGTCTTCTCCCACACGAAAACGCTAGGGTTAGCACAATCACGTTGGCATGAAGGTGATGTCCAATTGTCGTTTCGCGAGTATCTGAAATATCCCAGTCGGCCCTGCTTGATATCGAATCCCCTGAATTCTCGAGTGGCAAGCTGGCGGTAGGCCTGGAAGCTACTGCCGTCAAAGTACGGGTAGTCAACCTCCACAGTTTTTATCACGACATATAGATCAGTGCGTGCACACAGGGAAACATATTCTCGATAGCTGGGATACGCGTAGTGCCAAAACGGAAAGCTGATAGTGATGGCCACAACAGAAAGCCACGCATACCGCCTTCCCTTTCGAGGAAATATTTGTATTAGCAAGTGGATGACACTTAGCGCGACCGCAAAAGCTAGAAAGAAACCAATAGCAAACATCTGTTCCTTAGACCTAACGTTTGAATTAAGGGGCTGGCTTTAGCCAGCCCCGCTTGAATGATAGGTTAGAAAAAAGCATAACCAAGCCACCAAAACAACGGAGCCAAAATCGGTGCTAATAAAATAAGCGTTGGCACTAAAATAATAGTGTATGCCAGCGCTATCTGTCCATTATTGAGTGCTGTTTGAGCAAGGCGAGGCGCAATAAATGTAGCAAATGGTAAACCGATGACTATGACTAGAAAAAGCCAGAGCCACCATGCCTTTTCTGAGCCAGGTGCACCAAAACCCATAAGTACAGATAACAAGAGAATTGGCCAAAGCAAAAGAGATGATTTGCCTGAAGATTCAAGTTTCTTAATGCGGTTTAAATGGATATCTTGACACATAAACTGATTTCTAACCGTTTGAATTAAGGGGCGCCGTTAGGCGTCCCGCTTGAATGATGGGTTAGCACTTGGGTGTTGCAGGTTACTTGGCTGAAACCCTCGCCCCATCGCCAATCTGCTGCTTTGCACTTTTCCAAAGTCTTTTTCTTCGTGGAATGTCGGATTTTGACCTTCATGAGGAGTGGGTCTGTACAAACCCAGTTAAATGGTTCCCCAGGGCTAGGCACAGGAACCGCGATGTCCCCCACGAGAAGGCGAGTGATGTCAACGTATCCAGACCCCATGCACATACCATTGTCTGGGCGGAAAACTCGGATGGTTGCACTGACGGTACCACCGGCGAGTTTGCAGCGAAGCTTGTTGATTCCTTCCGGCAGGCGCCTGAAGCCTTCCTTCAGGGATACTTCACCTAGGTCGGGGCTGCTAACTTCTATGACTGGCGCGATTTCAAACGTGTTTGTCACGGGATCGCAGCGAGTCGCTGCGCCTAGGATGGCCCAGTCGGCATGCACGCTAGGTGTTACTAGCAGGGCAATTAGTGGGAGCCATTGGTGAAGTTTCATGGGCGCTAACGTTGGACATAAGGGGCGCACTTTAGCGCGTCCCGCTTGATGGATGAGTTAGCGATTTGGAATGGCACCATAATAAGCCTCGAAACCGATGTTATTAGCAATTAGAAATTCCGAAGAATCTAATTTTATTGAGGATAGTTCCAAGGTGAATTTTTCATTAGGAGTTGGCGTAATAACGTCAAAAAAGAAAGCTACATCCTGAAACCCGTTTGTTACCTCAATTGCCGTTGCACTTGAGTTCGGGTCGGTTATTTCAAACCATAATGCTTGCCTCAAATTTCCTAATTCTGGATATGGGCACTTCCCAACAGCAAATCC
>Ga0208114_1000537_pt1 | contig 9769 bp, 7 predicted proteins | sample LakWasMeta2_LOW4_2_FD_183854 | JGI IMG/M metagenome (GOLD analysis project Ga0208114, IMG submission 183854) | Freshwater sediment methanotrophic microbial communities from Lake Washington under simulated oxygen tension - Sediment Metagenome... | ecosystem: Environmental > Aquatic > Freshwater >... | reverse complement strand
ACAGCGTTTTAAACTCTGTATATTCCTGCTGTAGATTTTGTGCTTTATCCTGCTGGCTTACTGCATCAGCAGCATTTTTATCAGATTTATTATTAACATCCTGCGGGTTGCCAAGACGGGTAATCACAATCTCTTTATCAGTCTCAGTCAGAATATCCTTGATGTTTCTTTCCAAAGTCTCCCAAAAGCGATTCTTGGACTCGCTGTTAACTGCCGTGCGCGAACTGTTATTGGCACCATTCCCGCTAGTGCTGGTGGTACTGGAGGTGCCGCCTGCCCCGGTAGTTGCACTTTGTCCGGTACTGGATATTTCAGCCGCAGCGCCGATAAATCCAGTAGTGTCGCGCGTCATGTTCACATAATCAATCTTGTAAGTACGTAATGCTGGCTGGTCAGGCGCAATTGTCAGAACATTGCCTTGCACCTTATAGGTTAAATCTACCTGTTTAGAAATGCGTTCCAGAATTGCCGGCAGCGTTTGATCAACAGCATTAAGCGTTACACGGCCTTGAATTGAGGGGTGAATATCGATATTGAGCTTGCTATCACGCGCAATCGCAAACAGCACCTCTTTCACCGGCGTGTCATATACAACGATGCTGTAGATTGGCTCTTTTGCTTTGGGTTTAGGCGGCGGCAAATAAGCGCTACCTGTCACCGGTTTGGGAATATTGCCTGCGGTTTTTGCAGGTTCAATAGCCGCTGACGTATTTTGATCATCTATATGGCCATTAGATGGCTGCACCTTGGATTTGTGCGCACAGGCTGACACGCCTAAAACCATACTCATTGACAGCATCAATATTACTTTATTGATTGCCATAGGTTAACACTCCCGATAGCGGCCTTACAGGCTACTTTTCTATTTATATCATATCAATAATACCGCAAAAAATAGCAGGGGATAACAAATCGCAACAATTACTTACAATCTACTGCTAAGTACCTGAAAAATTGACTGTATTTAATATGTAACAACAGATAGAAAGGCCTGGGACTATGAGTTATCAAGCAGACATTGCGCATGATCCAGTTTTTAGTCGCGAGCCTGGCGTAGTGGGCATCAATCCAGCATTTTGCTAAAAGGAGATTCTGGATTGCCGCCCGCCGCGCTGCGCTCGCGGCTAAAGGCTAAGTCGCTCACAACGACGATTTAATCGGCAACTCTTAGGAATTTGGCTTACTTTTTTGCGACAGTTCAATGTCTTTTTTCACGCCTGCCACTGTGCGTAAATAAGGCTGATTGGTTTTAATCTGTTCAGGCAAGCTGTTAAGTGCGTTTAACGCATCGACTCGCTGCGCAAATGCGCCGTATAGAATCACGGTGTAACCACTATCATTCTGCTGCATGCGGTATAAATAAATATTATCCATTTCCAGCTGGCGGCTGAGTCCCGCCAAGGCCGTTTTTAATAAGTCATCCTGATGCGCGCCTGCGGATAAAACGGTAGGCACAGACTGAATCTGCAAGGATATAGTCTCAGGGCTGGCGCTGAGCAATAAATTGTCAGTTGCCTGCAAACGCTGATTCACTAATAATTGCGGCACATCTGTCACGGTGGGCGCTGCATCAGCTGTCGATGGCGTTGCGGCTACCAATGTGCTTTTTTTAGCAAGCTTGCTCTCAGTACTGGCAACGGGCTTCAACTGCGGATATACAAGCACTGCTGCCAGCATCCCCAAACCTGCCAGTGCCAACAACAATATAGCCCACCATGTATATTTAAAACGCGGATCCGTTTTGGCCAAATCGAACTGGTACCAGTTGGGCTTTAAACCGAATTCGCTGTCATTGACTGCTGCGTCTACATGCCTAGGCGTCACCTGGTAAACATTGTCGGCAAACGCTGACAACAAGGCTTTATCTGCCAGAATATTCACCCGGCGCACCAAACCCTCAGATGCTTTCGAGAGTTTTTTGATCGCCGACTCTGTAAACAGGTGCGGGCCATGATAGCCAGCTGCTCGCAGCCTGAAAATCAGGTAGTCGCCCACATCCTTTGTTTGCAGCGGCCCCAGATTAAAGCGATGCGTGATGCGCTCGCGCAGTTGACGGATATGCTCCTGATTCAGGTTGTCATCGAGTTCAGGCTGACCGAATAATACAATCTGCAGCAATTTATCCTGCTTGGTTTCCAGGTTTGATAACAGCCGGATTTCTTCAAGCGTTGCGAGAGGCATGCCTTGCGCCTCCTCTACAAATATCACAACCTGACGCCCCTCAGCATAACGCGCGAGCAAATAGGCTTGCAGTTCCTGCATGACTTTTAGGCGGTCAGCATTTTTCGGCAATTTAAGCTGCAACTCAAAAGCAATCGCATGCAGCACATCTTCAGGCGCAACACTTGGGTTAGCAAGGTAAATACTCTCGATTTTTTCCGGCAGGATGGTTTGCAGCATGCGGCAGAGCATGGTTTTTCCGCTGCCGACTTCTCCCACGACTTTAATAATGCCTTCGCCGTTGGTGATTGCATACACCAACGCATCCAGTATGGCGCCGCGATTACCGCCGGAAAAGAAAAAGTCTGTATTCGGCGTAATTTTGAATGGCGGTTCTTTTAAACCAAAGTGGGGATAATACAAATTATTCCTGCCAATCCAAGTATTTGATCAATATGCGTGATTATCGCGCAAAGTAACTTAAGGGGATTTTACGATAAAAAAATGCGATAAAAAATATTCCGGTGCCTAATGCATCAGATTAAGAATGCTCTCATGCATTCCGTAAAGCAAGCCAGAAGTTGCACACAGCTAAGCCTAACTGTCATCTTGCGTATTCATGCGGCTATAAAGCGTCGTTCGATTCACATTGAGCAGCTTAGCGGCTTGGCTCAGGTTACCGTGCGTCATTTTCATCGCAGCTTCAATATAGGCACGCTCCCAGGTTTTGAGTACCGCATCCAGGCTGACATTGGCCTGACGCTGCAAATGACGCTGCGCCTGCGTTGTCATACTCGCTTCATTGTTAAAACTGAACTCATTGCCTGACATTTCAGGCTCGGTTAAATCAAACTCGGCAATCAACTCGTTTTCTTTAACGGTTTTACCTGCATATTTTGCAATTAAACGAATGACTATATTTCTTAATTCGCGCACATTGCCGGGAAAAGCATAACCCAGCCAGCAGCCCTGCGCTTTTGCATCGAGTTCAAACAGCGCTTTACCAATCTGTTTCGCATAAAAAGCAGTGAAATGCTCACGCAGCAGATGTTTATCCTCAGCCAACTCACGCAGTGGCGGCACTTTAACCGTAAATACACTGAGCCGGTGATAAAGATCAGACCTGAATTTGCCGGCGCGCACCTCTGCTCGCAAATCCCGATTAGTCGCGGCAACTACACGTGCACGACTTTTGCGTGTTTGCGTTTCTCCGATGCGCTGATATTCGCCATTTTCCAAAACTCGCAACAGCTTGGCCTGTAGCTCCAGCGGCAGCTCGCCGATTTCATCCAGGAACAAAGTGCCCTCACCTGCGTCTTCAAAATAACCAGCGTGCGCTGCAACTGCGCCCGTAAATGCACCCTTGGCATGCCCGAACAAAATTGATTCAGCGAGCAGCGGCGAAACGGCTGCACAGTTAATAGACAAATACGGCTGAAGCGAGCGCTCACTTTGATAATGAAAACTGCCTGCCACCAGCTCTTTTCCACTGCCGGATTCACCCTCAATCAGCACCGAGAATGGCGAATCAGCAAATTGCCTGATCTGCAGACGCAAGGCCTGAATCGGCAGGCTGTTTCCCAGTAAACCACCGAACTCCTGCTCAGCCTTTATTTCGTTGCGCTCAGCATCCTGCACCTTGAGTGCATTCAAAAGCATATCTTTCAGCTTTTCTACATCACAAGGCTTGGCGATAAAATCAGCCGCGCCTAATGAAAGTGCGCGTTTCACATTGCTATCTTCACTCTGGCCGGACAACACATGAATTTTAATAGCCGGAGAGTGCGCGATTAGCGCACTGATGACTTTAAAGCCCTCTTCAGGTACGTGAGGATTAGGTGGCAAGCCGAGATCAACCAAAGCCAGCGCTGGCGGCGTATCCAACTGCTGGAGCAGGCTTTTGACCTGCGCATGCGACTCTGCCACACACACTTCAAAATGCTTGCTTAATACAAAATGGAGGGTATCTGTGATCAACGGGTCATCGTCAACAATCATTAATACCGGACGTAGTGCTGCCATTAGAAAACCCTATTATAAATATTGATAATCACTGCGTTCAACGCAACTATAGCCCGAATAGCCAGCTCCATCAATAATTTTACCTATTGCAGATTCTGGTTCGCGGATTGCAGATGCTAAAGGTTGATAATATGCTGACAATCCGCTAACATTTAGACAGACCTGTTCGCTTTTTTCGATGTATTATCTTTTGGTTTGCAAATGGATGTTTACAGGATTTGATAAGAGAAATTTAAGCTGATGGAAAATAGTTTTTTTAGTTCGAATGAATTCAAGTCACGGCTGCTGACAACGGGCCGATCACCTGTTGCACGTCTAAAAGGTTTGTCTGAAATTTTAAGCAATTGGAATCAAGATCGCATCTCTACCCTGAACAGCGCAGAGACTGACCTTTCAATGACAGACATCAATATATTGAAAGACATTATTTACACAGAAACAAGCAGACTGAAGCTGAAAAATGCTGAAATCGTTTCTGATCAAATACTGTTCATGCTGATCGGTGCAGTAAAGCTTCAAATCCAGAACAAGTCCGCCAAGCCCTGGGCACTGGTGAATCAATCTATCAGTAATTTTACAAAACCTGAGAAATCAAGAAGTCGGTCTTTGATTGCCTTATGCTTTATCACCATGATAGTTGTGTTTGGCGCAGTAACGAACCATAAGTTTTTACACAAAAATATCGAGTCGACTGATATTTTCAACCCGGCTAACCATTCATCCGCACATGCATCAGGTAACGCCACTGTGAACAACCTGGTAAGCATGTATAACAAAATGAAAGAAGGAAATTGCCAGCTTCCACAAGCGGCAATGCTGCAACCACAGGATAGAGAAGCGTTTATTGCCTTCATTAATGCAGGCAAAGTTGAAATCGGTACAGCAGCCAATTTAAACAACGCATTGGCCTATGTACACTGCCTCTACCCACAAAAGCTCATGGACAAGCCCTTGCAAAATAGCGGTATCAATAGCTAAGGAATATATATGAAAAATATGCGCGAAAAAATACTGACCGTAGCCACACAACTCTTCGAATCACGCGGCATTCATGCCTCCGGCGTGGACACCATTATTGCAGAATCAGGGGTGGCAAAGGCAACACTGTATAAATACTTCCCAAGTAAAAACCAATTAATTATTGAATACCTGAGAGAGAAATCCAACCGCTTTTATGCCTGGATTAATGAAAAGCTTGCAGATAAGAAAAGTGATTCACAAGAGGTGTTGTTTGAACTATGCGACTTGTATGAACAATGGATTACAACACCTGAATTCAACGGCCTGCCATTTCATATCGGCTCTGTAGAGTTTCCGGACCCAACTCATCCGGTGCACCATTACTCTCTAGAATTATCAAACGAATTGCAGCACTATTTATCAGAACTGGCTGCAATTGCCGGTGTTAAAGATGCCCAAACCCTGGGGCAGCAATTAACCATTATTTTTGAAGGTGGCGCGATGATAGAAAGGCTAAGCCCGGATTCAGGGGCTGCCAGACGCGCTAAAAATGCTGCAATTACGCTGATCAAAGCATCCATATAATTAACAGAGCCCACACTACTTGCCATCGCTTTAGCAATGACTGCGGTCATTTAGTAGAGCTAGGTGTATCCATGCATGCATCTTTTATTGGCTATTAATTAATTTCCCAATATTTTATTTTTGTAGCGGCGGTACACTTCCACAGCTGGCGTTAAGCCAGCGACCACTAACATCTGCTTTTTCATTCACCGGATTACCCTGAACATCCCCATTGAACGTAGTCCGTCCGGTAAATTTTTCAGTGCTGTCAAAAGTGCCCTCTGCTGAACCCTTACCTTTTAACTGATCATTGCTGCAATCAAAATCTAATCGAAATTTATTGCCGATATGGCTAACATTCTTAGCCACACATCCCGTTTGATTTTGATATAAACCTGGCGGATTTTTTTGGTTTGCCATCTCAGGCGTTATGCAGGTATTGGATATGGCTGAGCCATTTTCAATTTGCGGCATTTCAACCCCATATTCTTTCGCCAAATCCTTTAAACCTTGCATCTGCTCTGACGGAATCTGCGGTACAAACCATAACAGGTCTGATGAAGTAGTGACCTCCCACAATCCAGGCCTCATATTTGGTTCGGCTGATTCTGCAACAGGGGCAACTAACAAGGAAATTAAAGCAAAAACAAATAAGGGTTTATACATTTAATTTTCTGATTCGATATAAGGATATACAACATATCAGAGATAATGCGGCAAAGGAAGTTCAGTTTATTACTGAGATAACTATTGAAAATAGCAGTATTGCAACAGATGTCCCAGACAGCGCTAGCCAAGACACGACCACTTGATAGTGGTGCTAAATATAATTACAAAGGAATTGGGGTGGCTAATGGGGCTCGAACCTACGTCGACTGGAATCACAACCTGAGTTGGATATCCATATAACCAATTAAAATATAAAGACATTTTAGAATTTCCTGTCGAATATTATTCCTTAATTTCTTAAATTAAACCTAGACTCTAATTTACACACCTTCGCTTTATTAGACAGAATAGTGCCTGCAATCGACCAGTAGAGGGCATACTTGATACTCAATCCGAGCCTTGGCTAAGGAGTAGTCAAGAAGGAATAGGTTTTAATTTCCGGTCACAATCGGTGAATGAACAGGCGAGGTGAAAATAATGTTAGATTTGCCTACTTTTCCTCAGTCACCATTAACAAAGCAAAGTTACTAGCTTCTAGCAGCCTCATTCTTAATAGGGCTTGCAGCTTATTGGTTTCTCTTAATCAATATTAATGGCTCGTGCTCTATTGGTGCATATGCAAATGGCGCGCGAGCGCTTGTCTTATAACTCTTAAAATTTACCGGCGGCTTGTTGCAATAGAAACGGATTTCTATATTTGTAGCGATGGGAAAGAAACTGCTATAACAAAGGCGTGGCGATTCAGTAACGATTCAACTAGTAGAACTCTAATTGAATATATACATTTATAATCAACAACAAGATTGGCAAAACTTTATTAACAATAACCATTGGGGCCATTGCAAAAATTATAGATCTATCAAATTTATAAGCGCATTTAAATAAAAATATACAAACTGCAATTTCATTAAAACTCGACTATTCGAGATTCAAGGCAACCTGTTAATGAATAAATCACATTCACCAATTTTCACTGTAATTATTTCCACCTACAATAGAAGCTCGGCATTGCGAATAGCACTGCAATCCGTTCTTGACCAAACTTATAGGAATTTCGAGGTTGTTGTCGTTGGCGATGGGTGTACTGATGATAGTTTTGAGATCGTTAGATCACTTAATGATGAACGTGTAATTTGGCACAACCTACCGTCTAATTATGGCAATCAATGGGCCCCAAATAATTTCGGACTTTCCGTAGCGCGTGGCAAATATATAGCCTACCTTGGCCATGACGATATTTGGTGGCCCAATCATTTGGAGTTGATATTTAAAAAATATCAGGAATCTGAGGCTGATGTTATCGCTTCAGCTGCCATACTATATTACCCGCAAGAATCAGGGATGAGAGCTGTCACTGGTTTCTTTCCGAATGATATCTTTAATCCAAAATACCACTTCGTTCCATCATCCATGTCACATACTATTGAGCTCTATAGAAAAATCGGTGGCTGGCGCTCCCCTAATGACTGTGGAACAGCTTCAGACTTAGATTTTCTAAGCAGGGTATTTCTGTCTGGGGCAAAGGTTTTATCTACAGAAGAATTTACAGTCTTTAAATTTGATGCCTCAGTCCGAAGAAATGTATATCTCAACCCAGAATCTTTTGAGCAAGAGATTTTCTACGAAAAAATGAGAAGAAACGGTGAGCGTTTCAGGCTTGATGAAGTCACTAAAACTCTAAGGGCAGCCGCTGAGGATAGATTAATTAAAATTGAAATTCCAAAAGGGCATTTGACTGAAAGGTCACCTTCAACTTCAAAAGTTGTAAGGGCATTTAAAGGAGCAGCAGATGCATTAGAAAATGTGGGGCTTATTGGTTCTGATAAAAACGTTGCACTATACAGCCCCATAGCCACATATTCTGGATTTGAGTGGCACCAAATAGAAAGTAATGGTAAGGAGGACTTTCGGTGGAGTGGCCCTTCAAGACGTTCTACAATTGTATTCCCAGAAAAATTTTCTGGCCTTAAAATATTCAAAATTCCGATTATCCATTGTATTCATCAGGAAGTTCTTGAGGACATATTAATCTTTGTCGATGATGAAAAAGTTAGCCATCAAATATTAAATAACATGTTGGGTGAAAAGACTATTTGTTTTGAATTTGACTGCGAAAAACTAACTCATAACTCTTTTAGAAAAACACACCTAACTATTGTCTTGCCTAGAGTGTGGCGGCCTATTGACTTTGATATTAACGAAGACCGGCGTTGGTTGGGCATAGCCATCGGACCAATCAAGATTGAAGGGTCATAAGTTATGTATATTGCAAGTTTATTAAATTACCAGCGCCAAGGGACCATACTGAATGCTTCCTCAGAATCATACGGTAGATCAAGCGCATCGGGCTCTTCATAATTGTAGCAGGATGTAGGCATATTAATTATAAATGCCTCCTCAGTACCAATTACCTTCCATCCGTGAAATAAATCAGGAGGGATAATAAGAAGGCCGGGGTTACGTTCTGATACTTTAAATTCATTTACATAGCCTAACGTAGGTGAATTTGGGCGAGGATCGTAGACAACAATTGACACTAATCCTTTGACTACAAAAAGGCGGTCCGTACTTTTTTCATGCAACCCCCAAGCCCTTACCCTCCCAGGAAGCGTAGTGGTTATATGTGTCTGAACAATTGGACTGTCAATTTCATCCCAGGTGGCACGTGTAACTTCAGTTAAAACTCCGTCTTCATGGCAAACGGACCTTGTTGGACGAAAAATAAGACCTGCAATAGGCGCTTGTTTTAAGTGCCCCTGATAATTAACAGCAGAATGTTTTTGCAACAAAATATTTTTGAAATCCATTTGTTAATTCCTCAAACTCATAATATTACGTTGAATGACATCATAGTGAATATTGAAAACAACTACTGTTAATAACGGCATTTTTTGTGGCAAAGATCAGCTAAGCAACATCCGACCATTTGATAATAATCTTCTTGCAACACTGATGATCAAAACACAGTGTAGGTATAACCAGATGCTACCGAATATAAAATGGGTAATTATTCAGTATGCAAATATTTGCGGTTTTGTAACACCAAGAAACATCACAAGTAAGTGAATTGTAAAACAGATGGATAGACGAGGAGATATTTACTTTTGATTATTATCACAATAATGTATCTGCGCCACTATGCGATCCCCATAAATGGCACCTAGATTTCTTTAAATGCCTTACTTTATGAAGATAAATAAGATGGGGTGGCTGATGGGGCTCGAACCCACGACAACTGGAATCACAATCCAGGGCTCTACCAGCTGAGCTACAGCCACCATAGAGACTTTAAAACTGACTGGCCTGCCCGACAGGAATCGAACCTGTAACCCCCAGCTTAGAAGGCTGGTGCTCTATCCGGTTGAGCTACGGGCAGATTTTGGTTACAAGACTT
>Ga0208114_1000536_pt1 | contig 9770 bp, 11 predicted proteins | sample LakWasMeta2_LOW4_2_FD_183854 | JGI IMG/M metagenome (GOLD analysis project Ga0208114, IMG submission 183854) | Freshwater sediment methanotrophic microbial communities from Lake Washington under simulated oxygen tension - Sediment Metagenome... | ecosystem: Environmental > Aquatic > Freshwater >... | reverse complement strand
TATGCCGAATGGTGAGGCTGTATGTAATTTTAGTATTGCAACAACTGATAGCTGGAAAGATAAATCCGGCGCCAAGCAAGAGCGTACGGAGTGGCACAACATTGTGATGTACCGCAAGCTGGCCGAGATTGCAGGCGAGTACCTTAAAAAAGGTCGCCCGGTTTATGTAGAAGGCCGCCTGCAGACACGTAAATGGCAAACTAAAGAAGGCCAGGATCGTTACACCACGGAAATCATTGCCGACCAGATGCAGATGCTGGGTGGCCGTGATGGCGGCGGTTCGAATGCCAGCTATGATGGCGGTATGGATCAAGGCGGTATGGACAGCGATTACAACCAGGCACCGCCAAGCCAGGGTCAGGCTAGAACTGCGCCCGCACAGTCTGCACCAAAAGCAGCAACGACAGGATCAGGTTTTGATGATTTTGAGGACGATATACCGTTTTAATTACTATCGCAGTATAATTAGACAATTATTACAACAAAGCCCGCTATATACGGGCTTTGTTTTTTGCGTTTCTTTTATTTTGCGCATTCAACGAGTTAGCTAAATGAGCCCAAGCCAAAAAATTATTACTGATGATGTGCGTATCATTGAAATCAAGGAGTTGACTCCGCCCTCTGTGCTGCTGGAAAAGCTTGAGCCAAGCAAGGCCACTGTGGATCGCATTGTTAAAGCCCGCAGCGAGATACACCGTATTTTGCACAGTGCGAATGACCGCCTGCTGGTGGTGATTGGCCCTTGTTCTATTCATGATTATGATGCAGGGATCGAATACGCAAAACGCCTGCTGACGCAATATCACAAGCACAGCAACGAGCTGCTGATTGTGATGCGCGTGTATTTTGAAAAGCCGCGTACGACAGTAGGCTGGAAAGGCCTGATCAATGATCCGCACCTGAATGGCAGCTTTGACATTAACGAGGGGCTGGACTTGGCGCGGCGTTTCCTGCTCGAGGTTAACGAGCTGGGACTGCCCGCAGCTACAGAATTTCTGGACACCATTACGCCGCAGTATACGGCTGACCTGGTGAGCTGGGGTGCAATCGGTGCACGTACGACAGAATCGCAGATCCATCGTGAACTGGCTTCGGGTTTATCTTGCCCGGTTGGTTTCAAAAACGGTACGGATGGCAATATCAGGATTGCAGTTGACGCAATTAAAGCCGCTGCCAGCCCGCACCACTTTTTATCTGTGACCAAAGACGGCCGTTCGGCGATTATTTCAACGACCGGCAATGAAGATTGCCATGTGATTCTGCGCGGCGGTAAAACACCTAACTACGATGCGGAAAATATCGAAGCAGTAGCCAAAGAACTGGCGCAATCAGGCCTCAATGCCAAAGTGATGGTGGACTGCTCGCATGCGAATAGCCAGCGTCAGTATAAATTGCAGAAAAAAGTCGCGGCGAATGTAGCCGAGCAGTTAAATACGGGTGACGATCGCATCATCGGCCTGATGATTGAGTCGCACCTGAATGAAGGCCGCCAGGACCATGAGCCGGGCTGTGCGCTGGAATACGGTAAATCGATTACCGATGGCTGCCTGGGCTGGGATGATACGGTGGAGATTCTGGATATGCTGGCGGAGAGTGTCAGAAAAAGGCGTTTTCAAAACCAGCAGGATGACGATAACTAAGCTCGTTAAATGTTCAGGTATAATTTCGGGTTGTTTAACATATTTATGTAAGGAGGATTTAAATGCCTATTTACGATTATCAATGCAGTAGCTGCGGTCATAAAGCTGAGGTAATGCGCAAGATTAGTGCGGCATCGGTAGAGGCTTGTCCGCAGTGCGGTCAAGAGAGCTTTGCCAAACAGGTTTCTGCACCTAGTTTTCAACTGACCGGCAGTGGCTGGTATGCAACGGATTTTAAAGGCGGTAACAGCGCAAAAAAGCCTGAACCGGCTGCGGAGTCTAGCGCGGCGGCACCAGCTGCTTGCAGCACGGGCTGTGCCTGCCACTAGCGAACGCATTTTTTATGAAAAAATATCTGATAACAGGCTTGCTGGTTTTAGTGCCCCTGGTGATTACCGTGTGGGTGCTCAAGTCGTTAATCGGCGTGATGGATCAAAGCCTGCTGCTGCTGCCGGAAGGGTGGCATCCGCATACATTGTTCGGGCGCGATATTCCCGGTTTTGGCGTGATCCTGACATTTGCCATCGTGCTGACTACCGGCGTCATCGCAACCAATTTCTTTGGCATGCAGATCATCGTACTTTGGGAAAAGCTGCTAAACCGCCTGCCGGTTGTTAAATCTATTTATTCCAGCGTTAAGCAGGTTTCAGATACGCTTTTCTCAGATTCAGGCAATGCCTTCCGCAAGGCAGTTCTGGTGCAGTTTCCGCGCGAAGGTTCCTGGACGATTGCTTTCCTGACCGGCACGCCCGGTGGCGATGTGGCTAATCATCTGCATGGCGACTACGTTAGTGTGTTTGTGCCAACAACACCTAATCCTACCGGCGGCTATTTCTTGATGATGCCTAAAGCCGATGTGGTAGAGCTTGATATGAGCGTGGATGAAGCGCTCAAATACATTATCTCTATGGGCGTGGTTGCACCGGCAAATAAATTACCTAAACTTTTAACTCAATAAATTATAGTAAATACACAATTATGATGCGTACACATTACTGCGGCCACTTAAACCGCGAACACATTGGTCAAACCGTAACACTATGTGGCTGGGCGCATCGTCGCCGTGACCACGGCGGTGTTATTTTTATTGATTTGCGCGACCGTGAAGGTCTGGCGCAGATCGTGATTGACCCGGATACCAAAGAAGCCTTTGCGATTGCCGAAACCGTACGCAGTGAATTTGTATTGAAAGTGGTATGTAAAGTCCGCGCACGTCCTGAAGGTACCGTGAATCCTAACTTGCCTACCGGTGAAGTGGAAATGCTGGCTACTGAGATTGAAGTGCTGAATCCTTCACTCACGCCACCATTCATGCTGGATGATGAAAACCTGACAGAAACCGTGCGCCTGGAGCATCGTTATATCGACCTGCGTCGCCCAGCGATGCAAAAAAACCTGATGCTGCGTTATCGCGTTGCTAAAACTTTGCGTGATTATCTGGATACAAACGGTTTTATTGAAGTTGAAACACCGATGTTGACACGCTCAACCCCTGAAGGTGCGCGTGATTACCTGGTGCCTAGCCGCGTGCATCACGGCATGTTCTTTGCCTTGCCGCAATCACCGCAATTATTCAAACAGTTGCTGATGGTGTCAGGTTTTGACCGTTATTTCCAAATCACTAAATGTTTCCGCGACGAAGACTTGCGCGCTGATCGTCAGCCAGAATTCACGCAAGTGGATATTGAAACGTCGTTCATGGAAGAAAACGACATCATGGATCTGGTAGAAGAAATGATCCGCCAGATGTTGAAAAAAGTACAAAATGTAGATTTGCCTGCAGCGTTCCCTAGAATGAGTTTTGCTGAGGCGATGAACAGATACGGTTCAGACAAGCCGGATATGCGCGTGACGCTGGAAATCACCGAACTCTCAGACGTAATGAAAGACGTAGATTTCAAAGTGTTCGCAGGTGCTGCCAATATGGCGGGTGGTCGCGTAGCAGCGTTGCGCGTGCCTAATGGCGCGGCAATCAGCCGTTCTGAGATCGATGCCTATACCGAATTCGTAAAGATTTACGGCGCTAAAGGTCTGGCATACATCAAGATTAACGACATTACCAAATTGAACGAAGAAGGCTTGCAAAGCCCGATTGTGAAAAACATTCACGTACAGGCGTTACAGTCCATTATCGAACGCACCGGTGCACAGAATGGTGACATCGTATTTTTTGGCGCAGACAAAGCCAAAGTGGTGAACGAAGCTTTAGGTGCGCTACGCCTTAAAGTCGGTCACGATAAGGGTCACGTGGATGGCCGTGCATGGGCGCCATTGTGGGTGGTTGATTTCCCGATGTTCGAACATGATGAAGATGCTGATCGCTGGGTGGCATTACACCATCCGTTCACGGCACCAAAAGACGGCCATGAAGATCTGCTGACGACGAACCCGGGTGCTGCACTGTCAAAAGCTTACGACATGGTGCTGAACGGCTGGGAAGTGGGCGGCGGTTCAGTACGTATCCATAAACAGGAAGTGCAGTCTAAAGTATTCGATGCATTGAAAATCAGCAAAGAAGAAGCGCAGGAGAAATTCGGCTTCCTGCTGGATGCATTACAGTATGGCGCACCTCCGCACGGCGGCCTCGCATTCGGTTTAGACCGTCTGGTTACATTGATGGCGGGTGCAGAGTCGATCCGTGACGTGATTGCGTTCCCTAAAACACAGCGTGCGCAGTGCTTGATGACGAATGCACCGAATGAAGTGGATGAGAAGCAGTTGCGCGAGTTGCACATTCGCGTGCGTACGCAAACACCAGCGGCCTAAAATACACTCACTCGCGCTGGCGTTGTTGCAAGCTCTTGCCGTACTAATTGTACTGTCTGCGAGCTTGCGCCTAGCCAGTGCATCGCGAATTGCATTTTCTGAAGTTGCTAATGGCGATTGTTATTGGCTACACAGTAATAAATAGATTCTGACTATATTGTTAATGAGTAGCTAATTGCCTATCAAATCCCTGATCCGTACTATTCCGCATTATCCCAAGCAGGGGATCCAGTTTCGCGACATCACGACATTGCTTAAAGACCCTGTTGGTTTTCGCATGGTGGTTGATGCGCTGTCAGCGCATTATTCAGGCAAGAAAATAGATAAAATCGCAGGTATAGAAGCCCGCGGCTTTATTATTGGTGCGGCGCTGGCTTACAAGTTGGGCGTGGGCTTCGTGCCTATCCGCAAATCGGGTAAGTTGCCTGCTGAAACAGTTGGGCATGACTATGCGCTTGAATATGGGGCTGACCGTGTTGAAATTCACATTGATGCTATCGACAAAGATGAACAGGTGCTACTGGTGGATGACCTGATTGCAACCGGCGGCACAGCAGAGGCAGCGATTGCGCTGATACAGAAACTGGGCGGCGTAGTCATGGGGTGCGCTTTTGTGATTGATTTACCGGATTTAGGCGGCTCAGGCCGTTTATCCGCTAGCGGCATTACGACTTTTTCCCTGTGTGAGTTTGAAGGCGATTAATACATTTTTTATTAATCGGGCTAGTTACGGATATTGCTGAAAATGTTAAAGTGTTTCAAGCAATATTGCTGTTTCTAAATCCAGAAGAAATATTATGCCAGTGACCGAACTTAACCATGTCAATTTACGCACGCCTTATGAGACGATGCTTAAACTCAAGGACTTCTACTGTGATGTCGTGGGTTTGAAAGTCGGACCGCGCGAGGGTTTCACCAGCAAGGGTTTCTGGCTCTATATCGGTAATAATGATGTGTTGCATCTGGCAGAATACCGTGGCGAAGGTGAGCCGTTGACGAACGTGTTGACTACGGTTGACCATATTTCGTTTACCTGTACTGATATACCGGCAACAGAAGCGCATCTTAAAAAACACAATATTGAATATACTATACGGGATCTGCCGGTGCTGAATGTTAAGCAGATCAATTTTAAAGATCCTGTCGGCAACGGTATTGAACTGTTTTTCCATTTGGAAAACGAAAAAGCGTAAAGTATTTTTGAAGTGTGAATCCAGGTAATCGAACCTAGTTACTTAACTTTCTGTCTTATCGGTAATTTAAGTCATTTATATCAATAACGTCTTGGAGCGGATTTATGAGTAAACAGACACAATCCCGTTTTTTAAAGCTCATGCTGATGGCCGGGGTTTCATTGGCATTTATAAGTAATGCGTTTGCCGAAGCTGATCCTAAATTATGGCCGGTGGTAAAAGAAGCCTTCTTTGCCAAGCGTGATATTCAGGAAGTTGAATTCATCAAGATAGAAGCGCCGCGCCGTGCCGAAAGCGGTGCGCAGGTGCCGGTCACTTTCAGTTATGACAAAGCGGCAGCCAATGGTGTCGATATCAAGAAGATCTATGTGCTGGTGGATGCCAACCCGATTCAACTTGCTGCGGTTTACAACCTGACCGATATGCTGGGTAATTTCCAATTGGCAACGCGTATCCGCATGGAGACAGATTCATTTGTGCGCCTGGTGGGTGAAACTACAGATGGCAAACTGTATATGGCTAAGCGTGAAATTCGCGCGGCAGGCGGCTGTGGCGGTACAGTTGAGAATGATGAAGCTGCGGTACGTGCCGCGGCAGGTAAAATCAAGCTGCATGTTGATGCGCCAGTGAAGTTTGGCAGTCCTGCTGCTACTACATTCAATATCAGGCATGTCATGCGTACCGGTTTGCAGCGTGATTTAGTGTCGCAGGGCTATGTGCCGGCTTTTTACATCAATAAAGCGGCGTTCACCTATAACGGCAAGCCGGTGATGACAGTGGATGTAGGCGTGGGTACCAGTGAAGATCCATATTTCAAATTCAATTTCACGCCTGATGCGCCAGGCACATTGGAAGTCACCGCAACGGATAATGAGGGTAAAACCTTTACGCAGCATCTGGATGTAAAAGGTTAAAGCAGTTTTAAGTCATGAAAAAAGGCCTCCATGCGAGGCCTTTTTTGTTACTTTGCGATCAGGTGTTAAAATTACCACATTCAAATTAAGGAGTATTTTATGAAAAGTTATCGTAAAGAGCTGTGGTTCAACCCGCCTACACGCGTAGCGTTCATCCGCATTACCGAGCAAGTGCGTGAATGCCTGCGTGAGAGCGGCGTGCGTGAAGGTTTTGTACTGGTAAATGCAATGCATATTACCGCCAGCGTGTTCATTAACGATGACGAGCGTGGGCTGCACCACGATTATACGCAATGGCTGGAACGCCTAGCCCCGCACGAGCCGGTAAGCAGCTATCGCCATAATGATACTGGTGAAGACAATGCCGATGCGCATATGAAGCGTCAGGTGATGGGGCGTGAAGTCGTGGTAGCAATTACCAATGGCGAGCTTGATTTTGGCCCATGGGAACAGATTTTTTATGGTGAATTTGATGGTCGCCGCAAGAAACGTGTTTTAGTGAAGATTATTGGTGAATAAATTTAGCCACAGATACACACAGATAAACACTGATGAAATACTCAACATCATTAAAATATTAAGTTAAAAATAAACTGAAATTTACTTCAATTTAGGGCAAACTGAATATAGCTTATGGTTTTATCTGTGTGTATCTGTGTTCATCTGTGGCTTAAGAAATACAATTGATACTTAAGTGAGTATATGAAAATACCTGAACTATTAGCCCCCGCGGGTGACCTTGACCGTATGCGCACAGCATTTGATTATGGCGCTGATGCGATTTACGCAGGCCAGCCGCGTTACAGCCTGCGTGCGCGTAATAACGATTTCACGATGGCGAATCTGGAAATCGGTATTAACGAAGCGCATGCGCGTGGTAAGAAATTTTTTGTGGCCAGCAATATCGCACCGCATAACGCCAAAGTCAAAACCTATATGGCGGATATGGAACCAGTGATTGCGATGCGTCCGGATGCGCTGATCATGTCGGATCCCGGCCTGATTATGATGGTGCGCGAGAAATGGCCTGAGATGCCGGTACACCTTTCCGTGCAGGCGAATACTGTGAACTATGCGACTGTTAAGTTTTGGCAGAGTATAGGGCTCAGCCGTGTAATCCTGTCGCGCGAACTGTCGCTGGATGAAATTGAAGATATCCGTCAGCGCTGTCCGGAAATGGAGCTGGAAGTATTTGTTCACGGCGCGTTATGTATCGCTTACTCTGGCCGCTGCCTGCTTTCAGGCTACTTTAACCAGCGTGATCCTAATCAGGGCACTTGTACCAATAGCTGCCGCTGGGATTACAAAGTGCATGATGCTGCTGAAGATGCGGCAGGTGTGATTCGTCTCGATGAGTTTGACTTCAAGGCGGAGATGGAAAAATCCAGCCTGTCAGGCTGCGGCAGCCTGCCGCGCCACCCGTTGGCTGACAAAGTCTACCTGATTGAAGAAAAAGGCCGTCCCGGAGAGTTGCTGCCAATTGAAGAAGACGAGCACGGCACTTACATTATGAACAGTAAAGACCTGCGCGCGATTGAGCACGTGGAACGCCTGATCAAGATGGGTGTGGATTCACTGAAAATTGAAGGCCGAACAAAATCACGCTATTACGTGGCACGTACCTGCCAGAATTACCGTAAAGCGATCGATGATGCTTTGGCCGGCAGCCCCTTTGACTGGAGCCTGCTTGGTGATCTGGAGAATCTGGCTAACCGCGGATATACCGACGGTTTCTATCAGCGCCATCACACGGCGGAGCATCAGAATTACAAGCAGGGTTACTCGAGTTCGAGTCGCAGCCTGTATGTAGGTGATGTGGTGGCATACGATGCAGAAAAGGGCCTGGCGGATATTGAAGCGCGGAATAAATTTGGCGTTGGTGACCGTTTGCAGGTGATACACCCGAGCGGCAATCAGGATGTGGTGGTTGAAACCATGTTTAATAAAAAAGGTGAACCCATTCAGGAAGCATCCGGTAGTGGTTATTATGTGCGTTTGCCGATTGCAGCCGGTGATTTGAATAATGCGATGGTGGTTAAGTATCTGTAAGCCGGGTTGATTTGATTAAACAATAAAGGGAGCTTCTGCTCCCTTTATTGTTATGAAGATCGTGAAATCAATTCTGAATGTATGTTTTCAGTTCCTTTATGAGACGCTGCTGGTAATCGATGGTTTCCTTTGCAAGGTCGCTAAGCGAAAGCACCCCGATGACTTTGCCATCTTTCACTATCGGCAGGTGGCGGAAATTCTTGCTCGTCATTAATGTCATGGCCTGTTCGACAGTATCTTCAGGTTTGCCGCAGACTACGTCATGCGTCATGACATCGGTAATATGCGTTGTTTTTGATGAACGGCCTTTCAGTATTACTTCACGTGCGTAATCGCGTTCCGAAAAGATACCTGCCAGTTTTTCGCCTTCAAGCACTACCAGTGCGCCGATTTCGTATTCTGCCAGTATCACTAACGCATCGAATACAGGGCGATGGGGTGCAATTGAGATCACTTCTTTATATTTTTTATCGTCCAGTAACTGTTGCAATATTTTCATAGCAATCTCCTGACTATAATCAAAATATAGCGTGAAGTTTAAATATACACCAATAAATAATTTATCCAATCATTGTATTGTTTTTTCAGGCTTGTTAAAACTGGAGGCTTGTCATGCAGCCTGTTTGTCCGCATGGTTATGTAATTATTGATGTATTCTTTTAAGATAAGCTTGATAAGTGTAGCGGTTCAGGATTTGATATTTAATTTTAATATCAGCGACGCTGAAGCTTGCTAAATGAACTTAAAATATTAAAATAGCCTCATATCAATGATGTCTAAATTTAAATTACTGATCTGCTCTCTATTGATACTGCTGTTGCCGCTTCAAAGCCTGGCGGCAGGGTGTCAGCTTGCGTGTTTTATGCAGCAGCATACAATTAAGAATACCCATGATGCTCACCCGTGCCATGAGGAATCAATGATGCCTGACTCAGATGCTCAGCAAGACGCTGAAAAGCATCACACATGTACAGGCCAATGCCTGTCACAATGTACACAAGCCAATATGACCGCAATTACTGTTGGCGGCAATCTGAAGGCGGGTGAAGTCATGCTTGATGATTACCCGTCATTATCAGTACTTTATGTGTCTGTAACACTTCCAAACATCCAAAGACCGCCCATTCATCTCTCCTGAATTTAAAGACCTCGATGGTCGTAATTTTAAATTTATAGAAAGAGATATCCTATGTATACCTTTTTTAGCA
>Ga0208114_1000535_pt1 | contig 9789 bp, 5 predicted proteins | sample LakWasMeta2_LOW4_2_FD_183854 | JGI IMG/M metagenome (GOLD analysis project Ga0208114, IMG submission 183854) | Freshwater sediment methanotrophic microbial communities from Lake Washington under simulated oxygen tension - Sediment Metagenome... | ecosystem: Environmental > Aquatic > Freshwater >... | reverse complement strand
GGAGCCGGATGGTAGAGATGGGGGTCATTGGGAAGTTTCTGGTAAAAATTTGGGATCTGCCAGTAGCTCGGTACTGATATTGCCTTGCAACAGTTGATGGGCTTGCATCAAGCCGGCTAAACCGGCGGCCGTTTTGCGCAAGACTGATTCAGAGTCGGATAACCATTTCCGGTTGTCCGCCAAGCTAGGCAGATTAAGTCTTTTAAAAAGCGGCATAACCTGTTGCGCATCTAATGCCAGACGAGGCGCCATACGAATAGCGGCATCCTGGGGGTTTTGAGCAAGATGATTGAGTCCGGCAAAATAACCGCTTATGAGCGCTTTAAGCGCCGCTTCATGCTGTTCAAGAGCATCGGCGCGAACCACCAGGACATCAAGTATCCTTCCTGGAACTTGGCTGCTATTGAACAATTCATGCGCCCCTGAGCGTAACAACTCGCTACGAATAGGCTCAAAGGTGACTATTGCATCAACTTTATTGTTTTTCCAGGTAGCGAGATGATCGTTTACCGATGTTGAAATAATTTCAATATCATCCGCTTTGAGCGAGGCGCTTTGAAGGGCGGCATCCAAGACAATTGCACCGGTTGCATTATTTTCCACGCCGATACGTTTACCGCGCAGCCCCTGCAAATCGGCAATATTTGAACGTACCAAGAGAGCATCGCCACCATTGGAAATGTCCATGATCAAGATAACGCGCAGATCGACATCGTTATTTTGCAGCAAGCTGAGCGTCTCATCCAGCGTTAACGTGGCGGCTTCTACGGTGTTATTGCGGATCGCATGAGACACTTGGCTTGCGGAGATCATTTCTACCAGGCGTATCGGCGCCTTATCGTATAAACCAAGGCTGCGTGCGAGATATAGCGTTTCATAGCCAGGCCAAACACTAGTGGCAACCCGAAGGATGGGCTCAGGCTTTGATGAACAGGCAGGCAAGGCTAACAGAAAAACCAGAACACAAAGAAAACGAGACCCTAATAAAAACGGGTGGTCTCTACAGACAGCGGTTTTGATCAACATGACATATTCCAGTTGTGTATTGTCCAACTTGCTTTAAATAGGTGGCTCAAACTCCTTCGCCTATGTTCAGGCGATAGACAACAGAAAGCAAGCTAAAAATCTTATGAAGCATTAGCAATCCATTTGGTCTGTCTCCTCTTTCTCTTCCTGCCCTTCTTCGCTGGTCACGGCTTTGCTTTCCGTGATTCTTTCAGTGGATTCGGCGTGTAACAGAGAGGGGTTTCACACAACGCCTTGTTGTTGGAGATTTTTTTTTCGCTTCTCCATTGAGCGGTCTTATTTTTTTTCTCTGTCAATCTACTGAGTCACTACTATAAGGGCTCTGACTCCTGACAATGTCACCTCATTGGCAGGTCTCCCCGCTTACTTCAATTTACCTTCCGAACATTCCGCTCCCAACCACTTGGTAGGCCCAGTTATCGTTTCATTCGCCATGACAACGTAACTGATGATTTTCAGGCTTCATCATGTACTCGCAGACTCGCCGCCTTGCCCTGCCGAATCGGATTGGTTATCCTACGGACTGCTCTTTCGCTTCCAGTTGCTCCCCACCTCATTTCACAATGACGCAGTTACTTTCTGCTACGACGTTATGGCATACGCCGACAGGGACTTCCACCCTGTTGATAAATTGCCCTTGTGGGCGCACGAGTTCAAAGCTGGCTTTGAACGTTTGGCGATCGGACAAAACAAGTAGGCTACAGCCCCCAACCTGAGCCGTTACCAATGCCAAAACTTATTGGAGGGCTAATATATCTAACGCGGCACCAATCACAATTCTCGAACCCGAGTCAAATCTCGCATAAATGACTCAATTGGCGTTGTCTTCAACAAACTTCCGCAACTCATCGGCCACAACATTTTTTATATTTTTTACCGCTACCACAAGGGCAAGGATCGTTACGGCCCGGTTTTTTCGGGGGATTTAATGCGGAGGCATGCAACAGAGGCAATGTGTTTTTTCCCAATTCGCGGCGCAGATCATTGTACAACTCGGCAAAGGCATGACCCAAATCAGGGAATGGGGTTAAAAACATCCATTGCGGTTTGTGTTCCAGAGCATTTTGCAAAATCCCAAAAGCCTCGTCCAACCGATTCAAATCAGTCAGTGTACTAGCCAGTATAAACTGCGCGTCGATAGCCGTCGGAGCCAACTGGGCGGCTTTACGATAGGCTTTTAACGCGGCTTTGGGCCGGCTAAGAGGCACTAACAAATTACCCAACATCAGCCAGTCTTTAGCCGAATCCGGATTCAGCGCCAAGCGGGCACGCACCGTGGACAGCGCATCGGATGCAGGCATCACTTTGCCGCCAAGGCTGCAATCGAGCTTTCTGACCAGTGGCTGGGTAATATCGCCGGCATATTCGCTAATCTGGAGTTTGAGCAATTCCGCAGTCACGGCCGCTAGAGCCATTGGGGTAAATGTAAATTCCACCTCGGCATCGCAAGCAGCGCAGGGAAATTCGTCCGCCAACAGACAAGCCCTTTCCTCGCTTTTACCGACGATCACCCCTTTGGCCTGATAACGATTGACGGCGCCGCAATTGGGGCATTCCAGTTCCAACGACAAATAATCAGTGCGCGGCAAAGCGCCCGAAGACCATGCTTGGAACAGTTGCTTGGACCGCTCGTAATCGGCCATTGCGCTTAATTTAGCGTCCTCCAGCTCGGCATCCTGATGATCGAACAATCTTGCGACGATGTAAAATGCCCGATCGATCAACGCTTGTTTACGCCTTAGATGGGCTTTCAATAAATCCAATAATCGCGGATCCGGCAGCGCAACCGCCAATTCACAAGCCCGTTCCATGTCGTCCTCCAACAACTCGGCAAACCGCGCCACCGCAAAATCCGCCGCAGCTTGTCCACCCACTCTACGAATGCCGGTCAAACCATAGATTTGTTCCGACCCGTCCAGTTGATCCCAACGCTCGATTAAGGCTGCTTGCGCCTTACTGCCTATTTCGATTAAGGCCTTTTGCGCGGACTCGCAAAGAAAATCCCCTTTATCGCCACTAATGGCGTCTATCAATGAATCGATAAATTCAGGATATTTAAGTTCCGCCATCACGTCCGCGATATGAATGCCGCCATAATCGTTGGCACTAGCTTGCAAGCGTTCGATCAGTCCGTTAGCTACCGCGGCCGGTTCAAATTGTTTCAGATGCTCCGTCAATGGCTTTTGCCAACGAGGCTCGGCGACATCAGCCGCCAATAAATCCATGGTATCCGTCAAATTCAAGTTTGAAACATCCATGTCGTTTTTCGCGTAACCTTGTATGCAGGCTGCGATGGCCAGTTGAATCTGTTGCGATTTGGACAAAAGGCCTGAAATAGCCGACGTATCGCGTATTAGGCTTAATAGTTTCTGGCAGGCCTCGGACCTTTCACCGAGAGCTTGCAGGCAATCCAAAACTTCTTCGAGTTTAGGCGGTTTGGCCAGCCATTGGTCGAATTGTTCCAGTGGCGCATCATCGCTGAAAAAAGGCGTTAACTTGGCGAACCGTAACGGCGAATCATATTGATCCCAATCGAACACTTCGCTCAAATAGTGATGACGGCCAAACAGGCTGCTAAATAATGATTTCCACAGTGCTTGCCGGCGGTCTGCGTCGGTTTGATTTTTCAACGCGGTTTCCAACAGAGAAACCAGGGTTTGCCGGGACAATAATTGACTCAGCTCCAAGAGCGAGCCCAGCAGCATCGATTGGATCATGCGATCCGGCCACGCTAAAACCGCTTTGGTCAACTGTTCGGCGAGCTCGCGATGTTGTTCGTTATTCGCATCATTCAGGATCTTGCCGACCGCACTGAATCTGATTAAATCCTCATTATCACCTTGCGGTAACCGGTCGATGGCATCCCGGTACAGCCGGATTAACTCATCCGGCGCTATTTCCATCAGAATTGCGGAGACGGTTGCCGACAATGATCCCGGCCATGCCGGCCAATGCTTGACAAGCAAATGACTCAGATTAGTTAAACGCCGGGCCGGATACTTCCGCAATAAATTGTTCAACAGCGTGGTTTCCTCGCTCTCGATCAATTCGGCAAGCAACACGTCATGAAACCAGGTGTCCTCGATAGCGGAACGCTCGCTTTCCGCGCTCTTGGGCACATCGTTGTAATAACGGATAGCCCATTCCAGCATTACAGGATTGTCCAGTTTGCCTTTGGCGGCGGTGATGACGTTAATCATAATGATACCCTATGAATTAGGTTAAGGTTTTGCCGGCCGGTAAACTCAGCCTGATGGTTCATGGTCATTCGGTTGATGATTGAACCGTTACCTGGCCGTTCATTAGCAGAGGAGGAGCCAATCGTGAAGTTCGATTAAGCTCTGATTTTTGAAACTAGGTTGAAAGATCATTTTGTTGTAATTTGACATTATTGCAGCATAGCATTTTAAAAGTGCATTGTCTGGATAGGCGAACTCCAGCGAATGAAGATCGTCTTTTGTTATTGAACCGAAAGTTGTGCCTTCCGAATTCCTACGATCAAATCCCTGTTTAAAATATTCCATTACATAAATAAGAAAACCGTGATAACCATCCTACGAGCTGCTACACCTGTTGCCGGGATTACAAGATGATGACGGCGGCTGTCATATCTCATAATTTATAAAATCCCTACAAACCTAATACTCTGACTATTCCGATTAAAAATCACTTTCAGTTCCGATACAAATCTACCGACCGCCTCACCATTTCTCCACACACCTGACATTTGCCTTCCAAAATTAAACAATTGGATTTTGATGTACAGGAGTAATCGGTAATCGTTGTGCCTTATCGGCAATGGCTACACCAAACGGACCTAAGTATTGTTTGTTTGTCCGCCTCAGACATGGCTTGCCATTGTTGTCCAGCTTTCTGCGTAAATTGATTGGCCATAAGTATTTTATCGTTGTAATCCGGCCGCAACATCCCTAAACGACGCTAGCGCCGCTTCAAGGTGCTCGATGATTTCTTGCTGCAGCACATCGGGGGGCGGCAAGTCATCCAGATTCTCCAAGCTGTCGTCTTTTAGCCAGAAAATATCCAGGCTGGCCTTATCGCGGGCCATCAACTCGTCGTAGCTGAAATACTTGAAATACTCAGTTTCGTTGCGCTCATGACGATTTTCCGGGTTGTAGCAGGTAATGAAATCCTGCATGTCGTCGAGCTTTAGCGTCCTCGTTTTTAGCGTGAAGTGCTTATTGGTACGCAAATCGTAAAACCACACGCCTTTGGTATGGGTCTGGCCATCCTTAGGCTTGGCATCGAAAAACAACACATTCGCCTTTACGCCCTGCGCATAGAAAATACCGGTTGGCAGGCGAAGCACTGTATGCACGTCGCAATTTTCCAGCAGTTTACGGCGGATTTTCTCGCCGGCACCGCCTTCGAACAGCACGTTATCCGGCAGCACCACGGCAGCTTTGCCATCCAGCTTCAACATGCTGACGATGTGCTGCAAGAAGTTGAGCTGCTTGTTCGAGGTCGTCTCCCAGAAGTCCTGGCGCTCGTAAGTTAGCGCTTCTTTATCTTCTTCACCTTCCTCATTGGTAATGGTCATGCTGCTTTTCTTACCGAACGGCGGATTAGCCAGTACGTAATCCACTTTCTGTTTTGGCTCAGTAATCAGTGCATCCGAACGCTCCACCGAAGGTTCGCCATCCAGCTCGCCAATGTTGTGCAAGAACAGGTTCATCAAACACATGCGGCGGGTATTCGGAACGATCTCGTTGCCATGGAAGGTTTTGTCGCGTAAAAACTCTTTCTGACGTTTATCGAGTTTTGCTCCTGGCCGAGTCAGCCAGCTGTAGGCGCCCAGAAAAAAGCCGCCGGTGCCGCACGCGGGGTCGGCAATAGTCTTCATCGGCTCAGGACGAACGCAGGCTACCATGGCCTCGATCAAAGCACGCGGCGTAAAGTATTGGCCCGCGCCGCTCTTGGTATCTTCCGCGTTCTTTTGCAGCAGACCTTCGTACAGGTCTCCCTTGGTGTCGGCGTCGAGGCTGATCCAGTTTTCGGCATCGATCAATTGCACCAAGCGCGAGAGCTTGGCCGGGTCTTGGATTTTGTTTTGCGCCTTGAAAAAGATCGCGCCCAGCATGCCGGGTTCTTGCCCCAGCTTGTGCAGCGTGGCGAGGTAATGCGACTCCAACGGTTCACCGACTTTGGATTTCAAGCTTGCCCAGTCGTAACCCTTGGGGATATGGGTATCGCGGTTATAAGGCTCTTGCGCATATTCGTGCGCCAGCTTCAGGAACAACAGATAGGTGAGCTGTTCCAGGTAATCGCCATAGCCCACGCCGTCGTCGCGCAGGGTGTGGCAAAAGTTCCAGACTTTCTGGACGAGGGAAGAGGTATTCATTTAGGCCTGAATAATAAAATAAAAATATATGATTGATTTTTAAGACATTTTAATTAAATAACGGTTTATTATCCGAGGAGAAAGATAATAAACTGATACAGTCACAGTCAATGCTAAAGAACAAAATCGAAGTCGGGTCATATTAAAATGTAATGACACATGAATTTTCGACCAAGCGTTTGCCAAGGAAAACAAATAAGTTATAACAAATTGATAAATATAAAAATATTCTCTTATTAGTCTTTATTATCCTGTAAGGAAAATAATAAAGTCTGTTGCATGTCCTCCTGCTCAACCGGCTTGTAATACACCATATTGCGCTTGGCACGAGTCGGATCAGCGATCAAAACGCCTTGCTCCACCCAGCGCTTAAACATTTTAGATGCCTTCAGAGTATCGACATTAGCAATGCGGCACAGATCAGCATTGGCTATCGGGCCATTTCGGTCGACCCAATCGTTGACTTGCTCCCAAATCGGCGGACGCTCCTCGTTAATCAAGGAAACGGCTACAGCCTCTTGAACCTGCCCCCTAATCTCTCGATAGACGGGTGGGAACAGATTTGAAGACTGCATTAAATTGAACATCATCCGAACACCTTCACCCGCATCGATATTGGGTGGTTCGTGGAATTCACGTAAGTTTCGCGCAATCAACGGATTGCGGGCAAACGATCCGGCTTTTGCAATATTAGCGGCATTGATCCTGCCCGGAAACAGGCCCGGACTGACGACTTCGATGCGATTGTCGAATACCCGCACCTGAATGTCCCGGTTCAGTCGATAATCGCGATGGATAATGGAATTGGTAATGGCTTCTTTGATGACCCTTTCCGGGTAACGGTGTATCGTCTGAAAGCCAGACTTGGCTAACGTTAAGCCATCGGCCAATTCGTCCAACAGATACGCATAAGTCTGCCCTATCTGCCGGTATAACGGGCCTGAAATAGTTTTGGGCGGCTTCTTCAAATTCGGAATCTCACCAGTCTCTACCGTATTACCGCGATAGTGAAAAACCCGCACATCGGCACGGGTGCCCGTGGCGGCTAACAAAGCGCCCGGTTCATCGGCAAATAACAATACGGCAGCGCGTACCGGGCGCAAATCATTGCCCACTTTCTTAGCAAGACCAATACGATACAACTGATCCTCGATTTCACCACTGATTAAGCCGCGTCCGAGCAAAAATAAACGCCAGATTTCGGTATTCAGCAACTCAAAATCGACATCGACAGGCTCCGACTCGGCGCTACGTACCCCACGGCGATAAGATAACTCAGTAATCTCACTAGCGTTTAACTCCCGGTTGCTGGCTGTGCCGCGCGTCCAGGTGCCATCATCCAATATTGAATGTACCTTATCGCTGGCAGGTACATTCAATGCCAACAAACTTCCTTCGTCGCCGTTACGCAGACGACAGGGAATCTGCACGCATTGAATCCCCTCGACCGCCGGCAACAAATGAGAATTCAGTTTGCGCAGTAATTCATCAACAGCTTCCAGATTTTCTATCGTACCATACAGCCGATCCGTACCCTTGGCTTTGCCGAAATCCTCAACACCTAATACCAGCCACCCGCCTCGGGTATTGGCAAACGCGCAGATAGTTTCCAATGCCTTACCCACCATCTTGCCGGAGACCCGTTTAGTTTCGATTTTCTGGGATTCCGGCCTCGACAATAGCGCGTCCAAAAACGCCTCAGCTTCTTGAGCAGTAAATTCACGCATGCTTGGCTTTCCGTTTTTTCGATTTGTTATTAGTGTCCTGAACCACCCGCTCGGCACGAATGCGCTCCAGCAACACGCTGGCCGGTTCGTCGTTGGGGTCTTGCGGCACCAACTGGCCGGAGAAGGCGGCTTTGAGGATGTTTTTGCGTTGGGCGGCGGATTGTTTGAGAGAATGTGTGTTGTATATCAATTGCTCATCACACAACGAAAACTTTGCTTTGATGATTTCGATCAACGCAACCTGCTCATCAGTTGGCGGCAGCGGTACTGGTAATTTAGAAAACTTGCCTGCACTCAAATGATTGATTCCAACGCCTCCTGAAAGCTTGCCAAATACGCCAAGCTTTTGCATTGCCAAGAAGGAATAGAAAGCGTACTCGGAACTAATTCCTTCAGGCGAGAAACGAAGCACTGTATTTTGAAAACAATACAAGCCAGCAGCATGTTTCCAAATTGCTGGACGCCCAACATGCTCTGGACTTCCTGATGCCTCGGTGAGTAATACATCGCCAACCTTGAGCGCAAAAGTTTCTTTCTCTGTTTCCGAGAAGTCCATTTCGAGCACATCGCTTAAATCAACGCCGTCTTCAGTGATATTGGCGGCTCGAATGTAAGGAGTTGGGTTGGCTTTTCCCACTTTGCTCGGCGATCGCTGCCGACCCAGTTGTACATGCCCAAGTTGCTCAACACTTGCCCAAACCCAACCCTCCGGCAATTTCGGTAAACCACTGGTATCCGGCTGCACCGGCTCGGGGTATTTAAGCTGCCAGCCCTTGGGCGGGGCTTTGCCTTGTTCGGCGAACTTGGCAAGTTGTTTGGCTTCCCAGCGGGCGCGGCGCTCGATGAGGATGCGTTGCAGCAATTGCGCGCCGGTTTCCTCTTCATCCGTTCGTCCTGAACCTGTCGAAGGATGATCGGATGAAGAGCTCAGTGTAGAACGCCCTTCGACAAGCTCAGGGCGAACGGATTTTCGAGCTGCACGCCATTCGGCGGTCAGCGCACCTTCCACGGCGGCTTTCAGTAGCGATTGCCTATATTGCCCCAGTTTTTTCTGCGCGGCCTTGAGTTCAGCCACACCGGCATCGAGATCGGTGAGCAGTTCTTCGAGTTTTTCGACGATGCGGGTTTGCTGACTTGGAGATTGTAGAATGAACTTGAAAGATGCGATGTCTTTGGGTCTGACGGCAGGATAAAGAGCACCCTGCACCACATCACACATGGAACCAATAAAGCCATTTGTCTGAACTAGGCCAAACAGGAATTCCGGCTTGATCCATTTTGATCGCAATACATGAAAACCGGTTGAACCAATAGCACCATCTAAGTGATCGGGAACTAATGCGACTGCATTTAAGTTTGGCCGCGTCATTGAAATCAAAACGTCGCCAGCTCGTAAAACTTGTCTAGCACGGCTTGGAGCCTCGCTTACTAGCAACTTTTTAGCGTTCAGAATTTTCTTTGTTTCGCGATCGACACTGCTAATGTCTATATAGAAGAAATCATTTGTCGGTCCTGCTTGCTCGACGGGTTCGGCAGCAACATCACCAAATGAAACTAATTGATCAGGGCACTCATCGCTCACGCCACCAACTCCTCATTCATCTCGTCCATCAGCCCATCCAACTGATTACCAAACACTCCCCAAACCTTCTGCAAGCCCCCCTTATCCGCCAGTTC
>Ga0208114_1000531_pt1 | contig 9812 bp, 10 predicted proteins | sample LakWasMeta2_LOW4_2_FD_183854 | JGI IMG/M metagenome (GOLD analysis project Ga0208114, IMG submission 183854) | Freshwater sediment methanotrophic microbial communities from Lake Washington under simulated oxygen tension - Sediment Metagenome... | ecosystem: Environmental > Aquatic > Freshwater >... | reverse complement strand
AACATCTTCTTTTGATCCACACCAAGATCAAGGGCAATCCGCAAGTAACGAATATGCTTGGCTGAGTGACAGCCCAAACAATAGGTAACAAAGTGCTGCGCCCCCCGTTGCAATGAAGCATTATCAGAAAGATCAATATCAGCCTCTTGCAGTTCTAGACCTTCCGAAGCGGCAACACCAAAAGACAGTGCCGATAATAAAAGTAATACTATTAAGTTTTTCATATCAATCCAGACTCCCTTTTGCTTTTTTTGCTAACCGACTGATAACGTTAAGCATGCCTTCAGGATTAGGCCTTCTGCTAAAAAAAGAGCTTTTAAAGGCAGGATGACCGATTTCAGCAGCTACCGGCTTTAATTCGGTAATTTCCTGAATTAACGCAGGCAATTGCTCCTCAAGAGTATGTAATTGCTCCTCAAGACTATGTACTTTGGTCAAGCTTCTTGGCACCGGCTTGGTTTTTTCCCAGCGTGTATATATGGGCATTAACAGGAAAAAACCAAAATAAATTGTGGTAAAAAGTCTGGCCAAGGTTGTCGCTACCGGTGTTACAGGTTGAGTACCTAAATAACCTAAAACCAAAAAACTGATTACAAACAAAAACAGGGCCTTTTTGAAAATACCCCCACGATAACGTATTGATTTAACTTTACAGCGATCCAGCCAAGGCAGCAGGAACAGTACGACAATAGAGCTACCCATTGCAATAACACCGGCAAATTTATCAGGAATAGCCCTTAAAATAGAATAAAACGGCGTGAAATACCAGACTGGCGCAATGTGCTCGGGCGTTTTCATTGGATCAGCCGGAATAAAGTTGGCATGTTCGAGAAAATAGCCACCCACTTCAGGCATATAAAAAATAACCGTGGCAAAAAACAATAAAAACACAGCAACACCAACAATGTCTTTTACCGTATAGTAAGGATGAAAAGGAATACCATCCACAGGATGCCCCCATGGGTCTTTGGATTCCTTGATTTCAATGCCGTCAGGATTGTTGGAACCGACTTCATGCAGCGCCACAATGTGCATGAAAACCAGCATTACCAAAACCAAAGGCACAGCGATAACATGAAAAGCAAAAAATCTGTTCAGCGTCGCATCGGCAATAACATAATCGCCTCTTATCCACAGCGATAAGTCATCACCGATAACAGGAATAGCGCTAAACAAAGAAATAATAACCTGCGCACCCCAATATGACATTTGCCCCCAGGGTAATAAGTACCCCATGAAGGCTTCAGCCATTAAGGCGACAAACAGCAACATGCCAAAAATCCAGATCAGCTCCCGCGGATGCTTGAACGAACCGTACATGATGCCTCTGAACATATGCAGGTAAATCACGATAAAAAATGCAGATGCGCCGGTTGAATGCATGTAACGCACCAGCCAACCCCAAGGTACATCGCGCATGATGTATTCTATAGAATCGAATGCGAGTTTTGCATCCGGTTTATAGTTCATGGTTAACAAAATACCGGTGATAATCTGGTTGACTAAAACCAGTAACGCCAAAGAGCCAAAAAAATACCAAAAATTGAAGTTTTTGGGCGCATAGTAGTGCGCCATGTGCTCATTCCAGAATTTAGTCACGGGGAAACGTTCTAAAACCCAGTTGCCACACTCAGATATACGGGTTGGTTTCATGCTGCTTTCTCCTCAGCGGACTCACCAATAATTATCAGTGTATCGGAAATATAACGATAAGGCGGAATTACCAGATTAGTAGGTGCAGGCACGCCACGATAAACTCGGCCAGCCAGATCAAACCAGGAACCATGACATGGACAGAAAAAACCGCCTTTCCATTTATCCCCAAGATCATTAGGCGCTATTTCCGGGCGAAAGGTAGGCGAACAACCTAAATGAGTACACAACCCCACAGCAACAAAAATTTCGGGTTTAATGGATCTTACCGGGTTTTTACTAGAGGAGGGCTGATCTGATTCATTAGAAAGAGGATCTCTAAGCTCGTCATCCAACGTCTTTAATGTTGCAAGAACATCGGGTGTTCTATTGAGCACCCATACCGGCTTCCCTCGCCAGGCAACTCTAATCAGTTGTCCGGTTTCCATTTTACTAATGTCAACTTCAACAGGCGCTCCAGCTGCCATTGCTTTGACACTAGGCTGCATTTGAGCAAGAAAAGGAACAGCTAAATAGCCTGTGCCGACAGCGCCAACCACGGTCAGAGCCGAGGTTAAAAACTGGCGTTTAGACTTATCGACGCCTTTATTATTCATTATGGAACTCTCCTGATTATATCCGTGGCTTTACAGCTCATTCTTATGTCGCATCAATATACCACTAGAAGCTAGTGAATTTGAAGTGCTTATAATGAATTGTTTGAGATGTTGTCTTGTATTTTTGCACCGCAGCTATATGGCGCCAGGAATTAAATAACATAACCCTATGAACTTAAATAAAATATTATTTTTATCCCGTAGTCATTCTGTTCAATTTAGCACACTGGAATTAATGCGGAGTCAGGCTTTTTCTTAAAGCAGACAGAAACGCCATGTTTTCCTCAGGTTTACCAATAGTAACCCGCAAGCAATCACTTAACAAACCACCCTGAGCACTCAGATCTTTAATTAAAACCCCTTGTCGCTTTATCGACAAGAAAACCTCGGTCGCTTTATTTTTAGGCGTTCTAAAGAGAATAAAATTCGCAGCGCTTGGGTATGCAGTAATGCCGTCAATTTCATTAAGCTGACTAAGAACAACAGCCCTTTCGGCACATATTTTTTGAGTTTGCTGATCAAAAAGCATTTTATTCGAGAGTGCGAAATCTGCGCTAATTTGGGTGAGACTATTAATATTGTAAGGAAGACGAATCTTATTGAGTTGTTCAATAATCGCTGGATTCCCTATGATGTAACCCAGACGCAAACCTGCCAACCCTAACTTGGAGACAGTACGCATGACCAGCAAATTGTCATATTGCTCCAGCTCATTGATAAAACTGGCCCGGGCAAAAGGTGCATAGGCTTCATCTATCACAACCAGGCCTTTGGCAGTTTTTACAATTTCCAGCATTGACGTTTCGCTGAATAAGTTGCCGGTAGGATTATTGGGATAGGCCAGGAAAATAACTGAAGGTTGATGTTGTTCAATAGCCGCCAGCATGGCTGGCAAGTCCAGATCAAAGGTGTCCGCAAGTAAGGGGATGCCCTGATAATTTAACCCCAAACCATCGCTCAGTTGTTTGTACATAACAAAACCTGGAGCCGGAGCCAATACACTGGCTGTTTTAGGTAACGCCATTAACAGCAATTGAATAATTTCATCAGATCCATTACCTAGCAACACACCAAACTGATCGGATAATTGATTCAAGTATTTAATAGTTTGAGTGAGATGGCGGGCTTCAGGATCCGGATAGCGATTTAGCTGACAGTCTTTGAGCCCATCCAGCCATGCTTTTTTTATGTCTTCAGGCCAGCTATACGGATTTTCCATGGCATCCAGCTTGATCAACCCCTGGGCATCGGCTACTTTATAGGCAGACATAGCCAAAACTTCCTTGCGGAAAATGGAAGTAATCAAATTATTTGTATTGGTCATCAGTAAGACTCAAGCAAAAGGAAAAAGAAAACAGATTAAACGCGAAAGACACAAAAAACCACGAGTGCCTTTCACCTTGTACCTTTAATCCGATTTTATTCTATATTCCGCAGAACACGCATGGGCGGTCAGACTTTCACCTCGCGCCAGTAGGGATGCAGTTTTGCCCAGGGTATTAGCCCCAGATTGAGAACAGTTGATTAAGCTGGAACGTTTCTGAAAATCATAAACACCTAACGGTGATGAAAAGCGTGCCGTACTGGAAGTTGGTAAAACATGATTAGGACCTGCACAATAATCGCCTAATGCTTCAGCGGTGTACCTGCCCATAAAAATTGCGCCCGCATGACGAATGTTTTCGCTCAATGCTTCGGGGTCTTCGACAGAAAGCTCTAAATGCTCGGGTGCAATCATATTAGCGACATCGGCGGCCACTTTTAAATTGTCAACTTTGATTAACGCACCTCGTGTTGACAGAGATGCTTTAATGATCTCGGCGCGCTCCATTCCAGGTAATAATTTATTAATGCTTTGTTCAACCGCTTCCAAATAATTACCATCGTCACTGATTAAAATGGCCTGAGCATTCTCATCATGCTCTGCTTGAGAGAACATATCCATGGCAATCCAGTCGGGATTGGTTTTGCCGTCACAGATAATCAAAATTTCCGAAGGACCAGCGATCATGTCGATGCCTACTTGTCCAAATACCAGTTTTTTGGCGGCGGCGACATAGATATTGCCTGGGCCGACAATTTTTGCGACCGCAGGAACAGTTTCTGTGCCGTAAGCAAGCGCGGCAATGGCTTGTGCGCCACCAATAGCAAAGACACGATCCACGCCAGCCAGATGCGCCGCCGCCAGAACCAGCTCATTGGTTTCACCCTGCGGTGCAGGCACAACCATAATCAATTCGCCAACACCGGCTACTTTTGCTGGAATGGCGTTCATTAAAACAGAGGATGGATAGGCTGCTTTCCCACCCGGCACATAAAGACCCACGCGATCCAAGGGCGTAACTTTTTGCCCCAATACAGTACCGTCAGCCTCGGTGTATTGCCAGGACTGCATTTTTTGATGTTCAGCATAACCACGTATCCGGTCAGCGGCAGTTTGTAGAGCTTGCGCTTGATCAATTGGTAATTTTTCCCAGGCTAACTTAAGTATTTCTTTAGATAGCTCAAGTTCACCAGCCTGGGTAATGTTGCGGCGGTCAAAGCGGTTTGTGTAGTCAATAACGGCTTTATCACCGTTTTTTCGAACATCGGCAATAATATCCACAACCCGATGCTGGATATCCCTGTCATCGGCTTCATCCCATGCCAGCAGTTGTTGTAATTGCTGGTCAAAATCGGTGGAAGACGCATCGAGCTTAGTGATGTTTAAATAAGACATAGACTTACCTCTTTGCCAGAGTTTTTTCAAATTGAGTCAGTAATGCAGCAATCGCTTCATGTTTCATTTTCATTGCTGCCTTGTTGACAACCAACCTGGAGCTTATATTCATAATCAATTCACGCGGCTCAAGATCATTGGCCCTCAAGGTGTTGCCTGTATCAACCAGATCAACAATACAATCGGCAAGACCTACCAACGGCGCAAGCTCCATTGAGCCGTACAATTTTATTATTTCAGCCTGTATACCTTTACTGGCAAAGTAACTCTGGGCTATTTTAACGTATTTGGTGGCAACTCGAATGCGGCCTCGTTCTTGTGGAGCATTCTTATGTGCAGCAGTCATTAGCCGACAGCAGGCGATGTTCAAATCCAAAGGTTCATACAGACTTTCAGCTCCATGTTCCAATAACACATCTTTGCCGGCAATTCCCAGATCCGCCGCACCATATTCGACAAAGGTAGGCACATCTGTAGCACGTATAATAACCAGTTGAACATCATCCCGGGTGGTTTGCAAAATCAGCTTGCGGCATTTTTTCGGATCGTCAATCGGAGTAATACCCGCCTCTTCCAACAATGGCAAGGCTTCTTCATAAATTCTGCCCTTGGATACTGCGATGGTTAACATAATTAAACCTTATCTTGGGACACGACGTATTGTCGCACCTAATTGCGAGAGCTTTTCTTCGATGTGATCGTAACCGCGATCAATATGGTAAATACGATCAACTAAAGTGCTACCTTCGGCAACCAGGGCAGCTACCACAAGACTCGCGGACGCCCTTAAATCCGTCGCCATTACCGGTGCACCAGTAAGTTTTTTAACACCGCTACAAATGGCTGTGTTGGATTCCAGCTTAATGTCAGCCCCCATACGTTGCAGCTCCTGAACGTGCATAAACCGATTCTCAAAAATGGTTTCGGTAACAACACCAACTCCGTCGGCGATAGCGTTCATGGCGATAAACTGGGCCTGCATATCCGTTGGAAACGCGGGGTAAGGCGCCGTACGAAGAGAAACCGCTTTAGGTTTTTTACCGTGCATATCCAGCTGAATCCAGTCTTCTCCAGTAGTAATTTCAGCACCTGCTTCAACCAATTTTGCCAGAACAGCATCCAGAATATCAGGACGGGTGTTTTTAAGCTTAACCTTGCCGCCCGTAATTGCAGCTGCAATCAGATAGGTACCTGTTTCGATCCGGTCGGGAAGTATGTCATAGTGCAGATTTTCTGCGCCCAGCTTTTCAACCCCTTCAATTACCAGGACATCCGTACCAATGCCGGAAATTTTAGCCCCCATTGCATTAAGGAAATAGGCTAAATCAGTAACCTCAGGTTCTTTGGCGGCATTTTCCATAATGGTAGTTCCCTCAGCCAAGGCTGCCGCCATCAATAAATTTTCGGTGCCGGTGACAGTGATTTGTTCAAGCACCAAACGACAACCTTTAAGTCGATCGACTTTGGCGTGAATAAAACCACCTTCGACGGTAATATTCGCGCCCATCTTGATAAGGCCATTGATATGAATGTCAACAGGTCGCGTGCCGATTGCACATCCGCCGGGTAATGACACATGGGCCTCACCGAACCTGGCTAATAGAGGCCCCAAAACCAATATCGATGCACGCATGGTTCTCACCAGCTCGTAGGGAGCCTCATAACTGGAAATAGTGCCGCTATCGACTTCGATATTCATTTTCTCGTCAACAACCAGACGAACCCCCATACGACCCAATAACTCCATGGTCGTAGTTATGTCATGCAGGTGCGGGATGTTGCCCAAACTCACAGGTGTTTCCGAGAGTAAAGTTGCAGCAAGAATAGGTAATGCTGCATTTTTCGCACCAGAGATGCGTAGCTCTCCGGAAAGTCGTGCGCCGCCGGTAATAATTAGTTTATCCATAGAGGGTACTTTAGATTGTCTTTGTAAAAGTTAGGGGTTCAAAATCTTGAACCTCTTCAGTTTGCGTTGCAAAATGGCTGGTTTTATCAAAACCGCTGAGCTTGGCAAGGTTAAATAGTTGTTCGGGAATATTTTTGAAAGCTATGTGAGCTCTATGATGGCGCGTATATTTAATCCATTCAATCATTAACGCAAGCCCCGCGCTATCTGTACAAGAAACACGACCAAGATCAATAGTGATATGTTTTGAGGTATTTAAAAAAGCAAATGATTTTACGGTCTGTTTGTCGATAGTTGAAAAAGTTAAATCACCATCAATAACGAAGTGCCCTGCCCCCTGGTCAATAATGCTCAGTTTGGTCACTTTTTTTCTTCCGCTGAGTCTTCCGCTGATTTAAACAGGAATTGGCCTATAGCTTTTTCAAGAATGATGGCTGATTGGGTAATTTCAATCTTTCCATCGTTTTGCAAAAAAACATCCGAACCACCTGGCTCAAGATTGACGTACTGCTCACCTAATAATCCGGCAGTAAAAACACTGGCGGTTGTGTCGTCAGGAATCGTGTTGTACTGCGAATTAATACTCATCTGAACAACTGATTCGTAGGTTTTCGGGTCAAAACTGATTGACCTGACCTTGCCGATTTTAACACCGGCAGCAGAAACCGGAGATTTTGGCTTCAGCCCGCCGGAGTTTTCAAAACGCGCGGTAATAGTATAACTATCCTCCTCAACAAAAGAGCTTAAATTGCTGACTTGCAAAGCAAGAAAAAACAGTCCGACAATGCCTGAGGCGACAAAAAGCCCGACAAGTGTGTCCTGAGTACTGGTGTGTTGCATGTTAATCGTCTCCAAACATAAGTGCGGTCAGGATGAAATCCAGACCTAAAATACTAAAAGCTGAATTGACTACGGTGCGCGTAGTCGCTCGACTAACGCCTTCCGAGGTAGGAATAGCATCATAACCTTCAAATAATGCTATCCAGGATGCTATAAAACCAAACACGAAACTTTTAATTACGCCATTGATAATATCATCCTGAAAATCTATATTTGCCTGCATTTGCGACCAATAGGCGCCTTCATCAACGCCTAGCAAGCCCGAACCAATTATTTGTCCGCCGATAATGCCCACTGCGCTGAAAAGCGCGGCCAGTATGGGCATTGATATTAATCCGGCTAAAAAGCGTGGAGTAATAATACGTTTAACCGGGTCAACCGCCATCATTTCCATGCCGGATAATTGTTCTGTCGCTTTCATTAGCCCAATTTCCGCAGTTAAAGCCGAACCCGCCCTACCGGCAAATAAAAGCGCAGAAACGACGGGGCCCAGCTCTCTAACCAAAGAGGCTGCAACCATAACACCCAGCGTTTCTTCCGCACCAAAATCAGAGAGCGTGTAGTAACCCTGCAAACCCAGAACCATTCCGACAAATAGCCCGGAAATGGTAATAATCAAAAAAGATAACACACCAACAGAATACATTTGATTCAGCAGTAATCTGGGGCGGGCTAATACACTGAGGATGCCGGAAATAGTCTGGAGCAGGAAGTACGTTCCTCGTCCCAATTTGGTAAAGCTGGTGCGCGTAGTTGCACCCAAATTTTGTAGTAATTGAATCATTTTATATTAATAACGCTTTCCAGATGATAACAGGTCATCAACATAGTCTTTTGCAGGGTAGTGAAAATGTACTGGGCCATCAGCCGCCCCGGTCATAAATTGTTGCACCCATTCAGATTCTGATTGCTGGATTTCTTTGGGAGTCCCTTGGCCAACAATTTTGCCACCCGACAATACATAAATATAATCAGCAATCGCTGCTGTATCATGTACATCATGAGATACGATAATACTTGTCAAACCTAAAATAGCGTTTAAAGACTTGATCAGATGGACCAATACCCCCATGGAAATAGGGTCTTGCCCGGTAAACGGCTCATCATACAGGATCATCATCGGATCCAGGGCAATCGCTCTGGCCAAAGCAATACGCCTGGCCATACCACCGGAAAGTTCGTTAGGCATCAGGTTGCGAGCGCCTCTCAAGCCTACCGCCTGCAGTTTCATTAAAACCAGTGTCCGGATCATGGATTCAGGAAGATGCGTATGTTCGCGTAACGGAAAAGCAACATTATCGTAAACGCTCATGTCCGTTAATAAAGCACCGCTTTGAAACAGCATACCCAAGCGTTTACGTAAATTATACAGTTCAGTTCTGCGTAACTTGTGGACATTTTGGCCATCTACGGTAATTGAACCTTGATCAGGATACAATTGCCCGCCTATAAGCTTTAATAAAGTGGTTTTGCCAGTACCGCTTGGTCCCATAATAGCGGTGATTTTACCGCGTTGGAAATCCAGCGAAATATCGTCAAATATTTTCTTATCGCCGCGAGAAAACGACAAATTACGAACAGAAACTAAACTGTGTTGAGAAGAAACGCTGTTATCCATGCGCAATTATGAGTGTTTACCAAAATAAATCGGCTATTTTCTACGACTACTCCCAATTAAGTCAATCTATTGTCGTTATTGACGCTTTCTCCAAAAACACCGTATGATGAACCATCCGTGTTAACTAGAGCAAAATCATGGGCCAAGAAATTTCTTTATCACATTTTGACGAGGGCGACTTCACACGCTTTCATCAAAAACTGGAGCAAGAGACTCTTTTGCTGGACAGGTTGATTGCACAAAAAACCTGCTCACATCGCGATCCTGTTGCCGGATTCGAAATTGAGGCATGGCTGGTTAATCAAAACATGCGCCCCTCACCGATAAACAAACATTATCTGTCAACACTTGATGACCCCCTGGCTTCAACAGAGCTTGCCAAATTCAATATAGAATTCAACTGCCTTCCCGTACCCTTAACAGACAACGTATTCAGTAATTTGCACCAGCAACTGCAATCTACCTGGGGCAAAGCCTACC
>Ga0208114_1000529_pt1 | contig 9814 bp, 7 predicted proteins | sample LakWasMeta2_LOW4_2_FD_183854 | JGI IMG/M metagenome (GOLD analysis project Ga0208114, IMG submission 183854) | Freshwater sediment methanotrophic microbial communities from Lake Washington under simulated oxygen tension - Sediment Metagenome... | ecosystem: Environmental > Aquatic > Freshwater >... | reverse complement strand
GTGTCATTAGCGCCCCCTGGCGTCACGGCTACGAATTGAAGTACGTTCAACAGCGTGCTCCGGCACCACAACCGGTTGGATTTGAGGTTGATCGGTGGAGCCTGATTGTGAGTTCATGGGTGGTGGCGTTGTGGAAGGTTGGTGCTGCATAATTTTATCCAGCGGTAAATAAAGCAAATTATTCCCGCTCTTGACATCAACCATAATGGTATTGGATCCAGCTGTTACGGATTCCATTGATTCGATATAAAGACGTTTACGGGTCACCTCTGGGGCTTTAATATATTCAGCAAGTAATTTGGAAAAACGACTGGTTTCACCTTGTGCCTGGGCAATCACTTGTTCTTTATAGCCTTCAGCTTCCTGTATTTTCCTGGCAGCCGCACCGCGGGCTTTCGGCACAACGTCATTAGAATAAGCTTCCGCCTCATTAATCAAACGCTGCTCATCTTCGCGCGCCTTAATGGCATCTTCAAATGAGTTTTGTACCTGTTCCGGCGGCTGGGCATCCTGCAAATTAACACTGGTAATTTGAATACCTGATTGATAGCTATCCATGACATCCTGAATTTCCTTTTTTATCAGAGTAACAATTTCACTTCGGCCTTGGGTTAATACAAAGTCCATGGTGCTACTACCCACTACACCACGCAATGCACTTTCGGTAACCTGCTTTAAAGTCAACGCTGGATTAACAACATTAAAGATAAATTGCTTGGCATCTTTAACCTGGTATTGAACAGCCAAGCGAACATCAACATAATTTTCATCTTTAGTCAACATCAAGGCTTCTTTCGGTACCGAGCCTGTGGCTTGCTCACTGCCGCCACTACGATAACCCACTTCGATAAAGCGTTGTTGTTTTACATTGACAATATCAACCCGTTCAATTGGTGCGGGTAAGTGCCAGTTTAAACCAGACTGTGTGGTGCCAATATATTTACCAAACCGCGTTTCTACACCATGATTACCTTCATCAACGATATAAAAACCACTCAGGCCCCACAAAATGATCGCACCGCATGCAAGATAGCCAAGGCTCTTCATTGAATTTCCAGAAGAAAAATTTCCGGGTGAGCCCTCATTATCTCCTTTACCGCCGCCAAAAAATTTGCCTAATTTTTCTTGTAATGAACGTATTGCTTCATCCAAATCAGGAGGACCTTTCTGGTCACCTCGACCACTCCAGGGATCTTTCTTATCGCCGCCAGGCTCATTCCACGACATACTTATGCTCCATATTAAATTACTTGATTAATTTATCCCGCAGGATGTTTGGTAGTATTCTATCGTAAATCTATAAAAAGGCGAAAAAGCACAAGCTGCAAGGCAAAAATAATGACTGCTTTAACCTCGCGCCTTTCATCTAATTAATTTCTTCTGTTTTCACTTCTTTTAACAACCCCAAATGTCTTACATCAATCTCAATGACTAATTCATTCGCTCCGAAGTCATCAATATGCTCGTCAATTATTTTTGCGCAAGTAAATAATTTTGCCCTGATATTGCCTTGATCGGGTTGTAAATAACAACGTCTTTTAACTTTAGTAATCGAAAACAGTTCCGCTAACACTTGATAAAGCAGATCGACACCCGCTCCAGTTTCGGCGGATAACCAGACCCTGACCGGATTGCCGGAATCATCTCGATCAATGTGCGGCTGAATGTTATCCAATAAATCAATTTTATTGAAAACTTCAATTTGGGGGATTTTATCAGCCTCAATATCTTCCAGAACCTGATTAACCTGAACAATAATCTCATCCCTGTCATCGCTATGAGCATCAATCATATGCAGTAGCAAATCGGCTTCACTGGCTTCCTGTAATGTTGATTTAAATGCCGCCACCAATTCATGCGGTAAATGACGGATAAACCCCACCGTATCAGCAAGAACAATTTCGCTGCTATTAGGCAACTGACAACTGCGTAATGTAGGATCCAAGGTAGCAAACAGCTGATCCGCCGTATAAATATCCGAGCCCGTCAGGGTATTGAATAAAGTGGATTTACCCGCATTGGTGTAACCCACTAAAGAAACGGATGGAACTTCGGCTTTTTTTCTTTTACTACGGCCTTGATGCCGTTGCTTATCGACCTTGTCCAAACGCTGCTGAATCTGCTTGATACGCAAACCCAATAGTCGCCTATCGGTTTCCAATTGGGTTTCGCCTGGCCCACGCAAACCAATGCCGCCTTTTTGACGCTCCAAATGCGTCCAGCCTCTTACCAGTCGGGTTGACAAATGTTTTAGTTGCGCTAGTTCAACCTGTAGCTTGCCTTCGAAGGATTGCGCGCGTTGGGCAAATATATCAAGAATCAGTCCATTTCTATCTACTACCCGAACGCCCAAAGCACCTTCGAGGTTTCTTTCCTGACTGGGTGCAAGTGGGTGATTAAATAGAACAACATCGGCAGAATAGGTTTCTACCGCTGTTTTAAGCTCATCAAGCTTACCCTTGCCCACAAAATATTTGGGATCTGGACGTTTGCGACTGCCAGTTACGACATAAACAGGATCAGTTCCGGCTGATTTAGCCAATTCTTTTAATTCTAAAAGATCTTCCTGCCCGGAATGAAAAGTTAGATGAACAAGAACAGCTCGCTCACCTGAATCAGGACGATCAAACAATAAAATGCTCCATGAATGGGTCTATAAAAATACTAGTCATCAACCAGGAAGCTCTCACTCGTCGCCTGCTTCGTCTTCACGCATCATTTTTACGGCTTTACTGGGTACTATAGTTGATATGGCGTGCTTATAAACCATTTGACTGATGGTATTTTTCAGCATAATTACATACTGATCAAATGAGTCGACTTTTCCTTGTAATTTAATACCATTAACAAGAAAAATTGATACAGGCGTATGTTCCTTTCTAAGTGTATTTAGAAAATTATCCTGCAAATTTTGACCTTTTGACATCCGATTTCTCCTTATTATTTTATTTAAATGTTGCTTAAGATAACTGCAATTACAAGTCAATACAAATCATTATCTATCAAACTGAAGTTGCCTGCATTTTTATGAATAAATTTTATCAGTAGAGGCCTTGAGTTGCGCCTATTTTATTGCTGCCGTTTTCAATTTAACGACTAAGTATCGATAATCTTCCTCAGCCAATGCATCGTTTAAAACAAGAAGTGTTTTTTTATCCCTAGATATCGAGGGATGAGCTTGAGAAACGTGTTTATAATGTAAGAATAGCGCAAATGTTGTAATAACAGTTGATTTTAAAATTTCAACCGAAGCAAAAGCACGCCCTTCCAATACTTCCCAACCAAAAGCTTCAGTATGCTTGATGGTGTAATATTCAAGGTTTAAGCGTCTGACACTCAACCACAAATTTATGCAAATTATTGCAAAAAAGCTGATTTTAATAGCAAATGCCAAAGCATTAGCCATACTGGCACCTAATGCAAGGGTATGAATAAAAACTACCATCTTTTTTAATCGTTTAGAGGGCTTAAGTGTTAACAATAAATCTGATTCAAATTTATCCGACATATTTTAAAGTTCAAGGTTCACTGTTTAAAAAGCTGGTCTCGGAGAACATCACCTGGATCCTTTACCCCAATATGAACACAGCAACCGGGCATCAGCCAAAGATTGTTCAATCAGGTTAACAGGTAGAGAGTGATTCTGGCTCAAAGATAAGGTTCGCACAATCGCTGCTACCTGTTCCTGCGTTAATAACTGTTGTGGCAAAACCTCACTGTACAACCATATTGCTGCTGTATCCGATGCCGGAACCTGGGTAACCCCTGCAATGGCAGCAGCCATAGTTAACATGGATGATACCAGCAAATCCATCACCCCTGCCGTAGATTGCTGCCCGAGTAAAATTTCTGCCGAGCGCAATTTTGCCTCGGCTGATTCAATCAGAGGATTGATTGTTTTACGGCTTTGAACTTCGGGCTCAAACAACAATCGGGATTCAGCAACAGGCGAGGCCGTGCCTAATCGCTGTAATCCGGCCAAGGTTCGGGAATCAATGACAACAACGGGGACATCCGGCTCAGACAGATATTGTGCAGAGTCCTCGTCGGTGTCGCTTTGTTGGTCCACGACCACCAGAAGTCCGCCACCGGAGCCCAAAATGCGTACAATACGGGTATTAAATGTAGCCTGGATTTTTCCTATCAGTTGTCGAATTTGAACATCATCTTCCATTTCGACAGCTCCCTGCTTTTTAACGACTTGTGCTTGTTCAACACCTTCCTGTACAGGCACTTCAAGAGATTTGGATGGGACTTTATCTTCAACCATAACCGGCTCAACGCCAGCCAAATCATCTATCAAGGTTTGCAGCATTTTTTTGGATACACCGACCACATCTTCAGAGGCTTCAGGACTGATAACATTATCGAACAAATCCCGCTTGCCTTTTACCAGCTTTGCGACCTGCTGTTCGTAAGAGTCTTCGGCCAACAACAGAAAAATCTGTACATTCTGCTTTTGACCCAAGCGATGTATGCGTGCGATACGCTGGTCCAGCACGGCTGGATTCCAGGGCATATCCAGGTTTATCAACACGGTTGCCGATTGCAGATTCAAACCAACGCCGCCAGCATCTGTGGAAATAAATATCTGTACTGCATCGTCATGCTGAAACTTGTCCATCAGTTCCCCCCGTTTTTGGCTGGGAATGCCGCCGTGCAAACATACACAACCCAGACCCATTGCTTGGACTAACGATTCCACCATTTCAGTCATCAATGCCCATTGGGAAAAAATCACGGCTTTGCGATTACTTTGCAAACACAATTCCTCCAGCAAACGTGATAATTCATCCAGTTTGGGTGATCCCTGTGTTACCTTGTCTACCAAGCCCGCAGCGTCACAAGCCATACGCGCCTGTTGTAGTGCGGACATCATACGGTTCTGCTCGCCCGGCGTTAATGGTCTTCGCTTGGCAATTTGTGCCAATTGCCCCGCAGCAGACATAGCCGAATCGTGTATATCCCTCTGCATGTTATCCAGAGGAATATCCAGACACACTTCGGTTCTGTCCGGCAACTGATCGCTCACCAAACTTCGATTGCGCCTTAACATCACTGGTGCGATACGCCGCCTTAATTCCGACAGATTACGATAACCGATGACTTTGCCGCGTTCATCCGTCACATGAAATTCCAAGAGACATCGCCATAGCGGCCCCAGCACTCGAGCATCAACCACTTGCAGCAGGCTGTATAAATCTTCAAGACGGTTTTCCAGCGGTGTGCCGCTTAACACAAACACATAACGTGAGGGGATTAATTTGATCGTCGAGGCAATTTTAGTGCGCCAATTCTTGATACGTTGCGCTTCATCCAGGATCACCAGATCGGGTTTTAGCGTTTCGCTGATAACGCTAAGATCGCGCACGGTCAATTCATAATTGACGATAAAAAACAGCACGTCTGCCCGATATTGCACAGATCTATTTTCTATGACGCCCTGAATAATCTGCACTGAATGCGCAGTGAATTTTTCAACTTCCCTGGCCCATTGATGTTTTAACGAGGCCGGACAGACCACCAGCACTTTCCTGATGCCGGCATTATCTACCAACCAGGAGGCGGCGGAAATCGCCTGTAAAGTCTTACCCAACCCCATGTCATCGGCCAATAATGCACGTCCCCGTGATGCCAGAAACGCCACACCTTCGGTTTGATAAGGGAACAAGCGCGCTTTAATACCAGGCAAAACGCCATTAGCCCGCATAATTTCCTGGGTAATCTGCCGAGAACGAACCGCCTGCGACGCATCTTCGGCGCATTGATGCACAAACTGCACCGCATCATCGCCCACAAAAAAATCTTCGCGTCCCAAAATCTGCTCGGAAAAACGGAAGAAATCTTCAGGTAAACGACCACTAAATACACCGTCCGCACTAAAGAATTCCGACAACAGAGCCGCTAATTCAACATCAACCTGCACAGTTTTATGCAAGCGTACAACCGGACGAGTCGCCGACTCCCACGCCAGATACACAAATGAAACCGGACAGCCTGCCTCTTTTAGTTGTTTATAGTCGGGGCTTTTCTTGGCGTAATGCAAAACCGCTTCAATATGCTTACAAGTACCCAAACGGTTAGTGGCCAGGTCCGGGCAAGTGCAATAATTCGTCCGTTGATCCAGCGAGCGAATCTGTACCTGATAAGACTTCTTTCTGTGCGTAGCCGAAATAATGGAAGTGGCTTGCCAAATGCCAAAACCCAAATTACCGCTGATTAATTTAACACTGACTTCATTTCTGCCCTTTTTTACCCGTTCTAAAATAGCCTCGTCGACAGCACTGCCTAAAACCTTGTCGTCGTCATATCCGAATTGCTCAGCATAGCTATATAAAGCTGCAATGGCATGTTTGCAAACACCGCCATTCTCCGGACAATCACAACTGATGTGCAGCTCATTCCCTTCACCGTGCGTCAATTCCACCCAATAGGGCTCATTAACATTGGCATCTTCTACTTGAGCCATTAGGACATTATCCTGCACATCCAAAGCAAACACCCGGTTCTCGGAAAAATAAGCCAAGCCCTGTTTTACCGTGTCATCGGATGCAATAGTCTTCAAACGTTCGGTATCGTAGAGAAATAAATCTTTATCCATATCAAGAGAACTCAGGCGGAATCAAAAAATATATTTTGCCGGGGTATTAAGGTTTATGCTTCAGCATTGCCTTTAATGCCGTAGCTAGTGATTTTGGGGTGAGATTGGGCATATGAGCGCTGGCGAAACCCATCGTTTCGATGACCAACTATGAGGGGTTCCGACTATCGCCTTTATATAGTTAACACGGACATGGATTGCAGCTTTTGTCCCCCTCTCCTATTGGGAGAGGGCTGGGGTGAGGGTTTTCAAAAAAGCGCAAATCGTGACCGTTCACAGTATATATTCAAAACGATGTTGGTTCAGAAGTAAACCGCTAGTCTAATTAAGATAATAGTCATTTAAAGTTTTTTTCGACAATACGTCCATTCAAAGGTTGTGTAATGCGGAAATTAGCACGATACAATGTTTGAAAAGCTGTAATTTGGGCTGCTGAAACCTCAAGAGGGTAACGTAACACATACCAATCAACGCCTCCTGTACAAGGAGGAATAGTTAAAGAACCAGCGTAAGTGTAAATTGATTTTTTATTGCTAGGCAACAATTTGAATGGCTTGATACTGGTATTAGTATATGAAGGTGGGACTGTTACGCCAGATAAGTAAGGTGCATGAAGCAAAATTTTCTGCAACTCTGAATTGTCTTTGCCCTTGGAATTTTGAGTCACAAGCACACCTACTATAGCAAGTTTGCCGCTAGGGGTACGATGCTCAAATTGAATCTCCATTTTCGAAGATTGCCCATCTATTTTGTGCTCGCTTGGCGAATGAATAACAATTTGCGATAACTCATATTTTTGTTTACCTATCTTGAACGCGTTCTTATTGTCATTCGATGGCGGCATATTGACTATGATCGCATGGCCGTTATTGGTAACGGAAAGTGGAGTAGAGTCATAAGCAAACCCAATGCCATTCATATTTTTATTTTTAACGGTATGATTATCGTTATCGAAAATGATGATAGGCGATTGTTTTTGCCCCAAGCTGCATTCAGCATAGGGATAAAGCTCAGGAATAGGGGCTGAGCTGTTTAAACTTTTTAATGAGCTCCACTCGGCTTGCTCATCATAAGACCATGCAGGATGATCGGTATCTCCTGCAAAACTGGTAGCTATGAACGTACAAGATCCAAGTAGTAAAAGTTGCTGAAAAAGTTTTTTAAACTTCATAAGTATTCCTTATCCAAGTATATTTGATTAAATTATAAGCTTTTGGTAAGTATGTTAACGATAATAATGGAATAATCAATAGGAGGCTAATAATCAATGAAAACAATATTGTCATAGTCGCATTGATTATTTATCTATTCGCAGCAAGGCAATTTGCCATAAACGAAGACCTTCTCTTTTTTATAAGCAACATACGCGAATGTAAATTTATCAACACAACCGCACATTTACAGCGCGGATTTCTCAACAATCTGTACCCGCTGGGTAACGCCGCAAACCAGGGTATAGGGTATGGTATCCGCACAGAGCGCAATTTCTTCAACGGCCAGGCCATCACCCCACAAAGTCACCGGGTCACCGGGTTTGGCATGCGGTTGCGTTTCCAGATCGACAGTAATCATGTCCATTGAAACCCTGCCAATCAAGGGAACCCGCTGCCCATTGACCAGAACGGGCGTTCCGGTTTTGGCATAGCGGGGATAACCATCGCCATAACCGATCGCCACAACGCCAAGGAATGTCGGTTTTTCGCAGATCCATGTCCCTGCATAACCAACTTTATCGCCTTTTGCAATGTGTTTTACTGCAATCAGGCGTGAATACAATGCCATAACCGGCTTTAAGCCTAGCTGTTCGCCCGTGCTATCTGAAAACGGTGAAATGCCATATAACATAACACCGGGGCGTACCCAATCGGTTAAGGCTTCTTTCCAGGCCAAAATACCTGCCGAGTTGGCAATACTGCGCTCATTTAATGGCTCGATCCCTGTAGAGAGCGTAGCAAGCGTATCATTAAACAATCTGATTTGTTTTAGCGTTGTAGCGTCCTGCTTATCATCTGCATTGGCTAGATGCGTCATCAGACTGATAGGCTGCCTGATGATGGAACACCGGCTTAATCGTTGATAAACCGCGTGAAATTCCTTGGGTTTAAAGCCGAGGCGGTTCATGCCGGTATCAAGTTTTAACCAGATAGCACAAGCAACTTGTCCCGTTCTGCTTTCAAGAATTTCCAGCTGCGCTAAAGAATGCACTAACGGATCCAATCGATAATTCACCAATTCGTCTAATTCTTCGGCGCAGGTAAAACCTTCCAAAACTGCAATCCTGTTTTTAATCCCTGCCTTGCGCAAACGAATACCTTCATCAACCCGAGCCACGGCAAAGGCATCGACATTTTGCAAGGCTTCGGCTATACGCTGCAAGCCATGCCCATAACCATTTGCCTTGATAACTGCCATGATTTTTGCATCCGGCGCGTAACGACGAACCATTTGCAGGTTATGCTGCACGGCATCCAGATTCAGTACCGCATAGGCTGCCGGTATCATTCATAGCCTCCCGAGTTATATGTATTTCCGGCAAAATTTTCAAAACGCGTATATTGCCCAAGGAAGGTGAGTCTGACTGTTCCCAGCGGACCATTCCGTTGTTTGCCGATTATAACTTCGGCAATCCCTTTATCGGGGCTGTCTTCGTTATAGACTTCGTCACGGTAAACAAACACAATCAAATCAGCATCCTGCTCAATAGCGCCCGAGTCACGCAAGTCGGACATCACAGGACGTTTATTGGGTCGTTGTTCAAGATTCCGGTTAAGCTGTGATAACGCCACCACAGGCACGTTTAGTTCCTTGGCCAGCGCTTTCAACCCCCTGGAAATATCAGAAATTTGCTGCACGCGATTTTCACCACTGGAGGGCGATTGCATAAGCTGGAGATAATCCACGACAATCAAGCCCAACTGGCCGTGCTCACGCGCCAGTCTTCTCGCTCTGGCACGCACTTCGGTCGGCGTCAGGGCAGGCGAATCATCAATAAATAAATTAGTGCCCGCTAGTAAATTAATTGCCGAAGTCAAGCGCGGCCAGTCATCATCTTCCAGTTTGCCGGTCCTGACTTTATGCTGATCAATACGGCCCAATGAAGACATCATGCGCATAGCAAGAGCATCGCCAGGCATTTCCATACTGAATACCGCCACCGGCTTATCGTATTTCAGGGCAATATTTTCAGCCATGTTCATCGCGATGGTAGTTTTA
>Ga0208114_1000526_pt1 | contig 9826 bp, 10 predicted proteins | sample LakWasMeta2_LOW4_2_FD_183854 | JGI IMG/M metagenome (GOLD analysis project Ga0208114, IMG submission 183854) | Freshwater sediment methanotrophic microbial communities from Lake Washington under simulated oxygen tension - Sediment Metagenome... | ecosystem: Environmental > Aquatic > Freshwater >... | reverse complement strand
TTGATGTGCATATCTGGGTAGATGAAACCAGGCCGCGCAATCAGGGAGCCAGCCTCACGGCATGGGAGCTGGCGCAGCACGGCGTGCCCTATACTGTTATCAGTGATAATGCCGGCGGCCATTTGATGCAGCAGGGGCAGGTGGATATGGTAATTGTAGGTGCAGACCGCGTAACGTCTGCTGGAGACGTATGCAACAAAATCGGCACTTACCTGAAAGCGCTGGCTGCTTTTGATAGTGCCGCCTTTGGCCACCCGGTGCCATTTTATGCTGCGGTGCCATCGCCAACCATAGACTGGAATGTAAGCGATGGTGTTCATGAAATTGAAATTGAAGAGCGTCATGCAGATGAGTTGGCGTGGATGAGCGGCAGGCTTGCCAGTGGCGAAGTCGCGTGCGTGAATATATTGCCGAAAGGCGCAAAGGTTGCGAATCCGGCATTTGACGTAACGCCGGCGCGCTTGGTGACCGGCATCATTACTGAGCAGGGTGTGTTTGCGCCAGGTCAGCTGCATATGATGCAAAGAACACATTTCTAATCGTTTTGGAAAGTTAACCATGCAAGAGCAACGGCAGCAATTACTGGATGCCAGCCGGCAATTATGCCATCTGGGTTTGAACCGGGGCACGTCCGGTAATGCCAGCGTGCGTGTCAGTGATGATAATGGACAGTCAGGTTTTCTGGTGACACCGTCCGGCATGGACGTGGATCAGATGACGGTTGATGATCTGGTATGGATGGATTTTTCCGGGCACTGGCACGGACGCTGCGAGCCATCCAGCGAATGGCGTTTTCATTCGGATATCCTGCAGCATAGGCCGGAAATAAATGCGGTCATCCATACGCACAGCATGTTTGCCACAACACTTAGTACATTCAGGCGTGATATTCCACCATTCCATTACATGATCGCCCTTGCAGGCGGTGATACGATACGCTGCGCACCTTATGCGCTGTTCGGCAGCCAGTTGTTATCGGATCATGCCCTGACGGCATTGCATGACCGTAAAGCCTGCCTGCTTGCGAATCATGGCATGATTGCAATTGGCGGGGATTTGCATAAGGCGTTGCGGATCACAGAAGAAGTCGAGACACTGTGCGAGCAATACCTGCGCGCTTTACAGGTAGGGGAGCCGCATCTCCTGACACATGGGGAGATGCTTGAGGTGCATGAGAAATTCAAGGGTTACGGTGCATGGGCTAAGCAGCCTTAACCCTTGCGGTTTGTCTGGAAGGTTATTATTTTTTGTCAGTGTCCACTGGCTTCGCTGTCAAAAACAGACGAAGAAAAAATGCTGCCATCAGCAACACGAATACAATGACGCCCAGGCTTAGCATGCCGGTGTATGAGCTGAATAAATCCTTGTACATAATTTAAATCCTCCAGTGTGAATAATTCGCCAGAAACAGTAAGCTCAATTCTATGGAGAAGCAGGGTTATTCGCTTGATTTATATCAACTACAGTTTAATCAGCAGCTATTCAGCGACAGGTTTTTGTAAAGCCGGCAGTTTAAAATTAACATGCATTTAAGAGTTTTTGTTTGTAGGCTAGGGGGCTTTAAAGTAAAATAGACTCCCGTCTGCAACAAATAATATAAAGCTCCTTTCCCATGACCAAATATGTATTCGTAACCGGCGGTGTTGTTTCCTCTCTTGGTAAAGGTATCTCCGCTGCCAGCCTTGGCGCAATCCTTGAATCACGTGGTATCAAAGTCACCATGCTGAAACTGGATCCCTATATCAACGTTGACCCCGGCACCATGAGTCCATTCCAGCACGGCGAAGTGTTCGTGACGGATGACGGGGCGGAAACCGACCTTGACTTAGGTCACTATGAGCGCTTTATCAGCCAGCGCATGGCCAAGCGTAATAGCTTTACTGCAGGCCAGATCTACGAGACCGTGATCAAGAAAGAACGCCGCGGCGAGTATTTAGGCAAGACCGTACAGGTGATTCCACACATTACCGACGAAATCAAGGCACAGGTGAAGCGCGGTGCAGAAGGCGCAGATGTGGCCATTGTCGAGGTTGGCGGTACTGTAGGCGACATTGAATCACTGCCGTTTCTTGAAGCTATCCGCCAGATGGGGTTTGAAGAAGGCCGGGAAAACACCTGTTATATCCATTTGACACTCTTGCCCTGGATTCCAACCGCAGGCGAACTTAAAACCAAACCTACACAGCACTCGGTAAAAGAGTTGCGTGAAATCGGTATTCAGCCGGATATTCTGCTGTGCCGTGCCGACCGTGATATTCCGGAAGAAGAGCGCAGGAAAATTGCCCTGTTTACCAATGTAGCTTCTGAAGCGGTTATCAGTGTGATTGATGCAGAGTCTATTTATAAAATTCCAGGTATGCTGCATGGCCAGCATCTGGACAGCATTGTGTGCAAGAAACTGGCGATTGAAGCTAAGCCGGCAGACCTGATTGAATGGGAGCGTATCGCTACCGCACTGGCTAATCCGAAACACCTGGTAAATGTTGCATTCGTAGGTAAATACGTCGATCTGACCGAGTCTTATAAATCATTAACTGAAGCGTTGATTCATGCGGGCATCCATACTGAATCAAAAGTTAAGATTAATTACATAGATTCGGAAGACATTGAGAAAAATGGTACCGGCATGCTTGCCGGTATGGATGCGATACTGGTTCCCGGTGGTTTTGGTGTGCGCGGCACAGAAGGCAAGATCGCTGCGATTGAATTCGCGCGTGAAAATAAAGTGCCTTATTTGGGTATTTGCCTGGGCATGCAGCTGGCGGTGATCGAGTTTGCCCGTCATGTTGCAGGCTTGAAAGATGCGAACAGCACCGAGTTTAACCCGCAAGCTACACATAAACTGATCGGTTTGATTGATGAGTGGCAAGATGCTTCCGGTAATACGGAAAAACGTGATGAGAATTCCGACCTGGGCGGCACAATGCGTCTGGGTGCGCAAAGCTGTCCAATCGTGCCCGGCACGCTGGCTGCCAGCATTTATGGTTCGCATGTCAATGAACGGCACCGTCATCGCTATGAGGTGAACAATCACTATGTGGATCAGCTTAAAGCCGCTGGCCTGGTCGTTTCTGCGAGAACGCCGACTGAAGATCTGTGCGAGATGGTAGAGTTGCCGCAGAATGTGCATCCATGGTTTGTGGCTTGTCAATTCCACCCGGAATTTACTTCAAACCCACGTTCAGGCCATCCGTTATTCATCGCTTATGTGAAGGCGGCTTTGGCGAATAAAAAATAATATTAGCCACAGATGAACGCAGATACACACAGATAAAATCAAAACCATCAGTTCTTTAAGATGGATTTTATCAGTGTTAATCCGTGTTCATCTGTGGCTAAAGGGATTTTAGGAAGGTCTTTAAATGAAACTATGTAATTTTGATGTAGGTATCGAGCATCCGCTGTTTTTAATTGCGGGTCCATGTGTCATAGAATCACAGCAGATGGCGATTGATACGGCTGGCCAGCTAAAAGAAATTGCGACTGCGCTGAATATCCCGTTCATTTACAAGTCTTCGTACGATAAAGCGAATCGCAGTTCCAATAAAACTTTCCGTGGTTTTGGTATGGAGCAGGGTTTAAAGATACTGGATGAAGTGCGCCGCCAGATCGGTGTGCCTATTCTGACAGACGTGCATACTGAAGACCAGGTGCCACATGTTGCTGCAGTCGTTGATGTATTGCAGACCCCTGCGTTTTTATGCCGCCAGACTGATTTCATCATGGCCTGCGCAAAATCCGGCAAACCGGTGAATATCAAAAAAGGCCAGTTCATGGCACCGGGCGATATGAAGAACGTAGTGCAGAAAGCCAAAGAAGCCAACGGCGGTGCAGACAATATCATGGTTTGCGAGCGTGGTGTTTCGTTCGGTTATAACACACTGGTTTCTGACATGCGCGGTCTTGCGACGATGCGTGAAACAAACTGCCCGGTAGTATTTGATGCAACGCATTCTGTGCAGCAGCCAGGCGGGCAGGGCGATAAGAGTGGCGGCCAGCGCGAGCATGTGCCGGTGCTGGCGCGTGCAGCAGTTGCCAGCGGCATTGCCGGCATCTTTATGGAAACACATCCGGATCCTGCGCAGGCATTATCAGACGGCCCTAATGCGTGGCCGTTGCACAAGATGAGAGATTTGCTGGAAGTGTTAGTGGATTTAGACAGGTTGGTTAAAAAAGCTGGTTTTATTGAAAGTACTTTATAAACTTTAGCCACAGATGAACACAGATAAACACGGATAAAACTTTACTAATAAAACTGCCCTGATGTTGCAATGATAAGCAAATTAGATTTTTTGTGGTTTTATGCATTTATCTGTGTGCATCAGTGTTCATCTGTGGCTATATAAAATTGAATTGAGGAGAAAAATAATGAGCGCGATTGTAGATATTATTGCCCGCGAGATTCTGGATTCACGTGGTAACCCAACAGTTGAGGCTGATGTGTTGCTGGAAAGCGGCGTAATCGGACGCGCAGCCGTGCCTTCAGGCGCTTCTACCGGTGCCAAGGAAGCCATGGAGCTACGTGACGGTGATAAAAACCGTTACTTGGGTAAAGGTGTATTGCAGGCGGTTGAAAATGTAAACACAGAGATCACTGAAGCAATCATCGGTTTGGATGCTGAAGAGCAAAGCTTCATTGATAAAACTTTGATTGAATTAGACGGTACAGAAAATAAAGACCGCCTGGGCGCAAATGCGATTCTGGCAGTGTCTATGGCTTGCGCACGTGCCGCCGCTGAAGAATCAGGCTTGCCCTTATATCGCTATCTGGGCGGTTCAGGTGCAATGCAATTGCCAACGCCAATGATGAACATCATCAACGGTGGCGCTCACGCTGACAACAGCGTGGATATGCAGGAGTTCATGATTATTCCAGCCGGCGTACCGACATTCCGTGAAGCGATCCGCTGCGGTGCCGAGATATTCCATGCATTGAAGAAAACACTGCATAAAAAAGGCCTGGCAACCACAGTGGGTGACGAGGGTGGCTTTGCACCAAACCTGCCATCTAACGAAGCTGCAATTCAATATATCCTGGAAGCGATCTCAGATGCAGGTTACGAGCCGGGTCGTGATGTGTATTTAGGTCTGGACTGCGCAAGTACCGAGTTCTACAAAGATGGCCGTTATCACCTGGAATCAGAAGGCCTGGCGCTGACTTCAGCACAGTTCACTGATTATCTGGCAGCATGGTGTGATAAATATCCGATCATCAGCATTGAAGATGGCATGGGCGAGTTTGACTGGGATGGTTGGGATATTCTGACCAAACGCCTGGGCAAAACTACGCAGCTGGTAGGTGATGACCTGTTCGTAACCAACACCAAAATCCTGCGTGAAGGCATTCAGCGCGGTGTGGCAAACTCTGTGCTGATCAAAGTGAACCAGATCGGCACTTTGACTGAGACCTTCCAAACGATTGAAATGGCTAAACGTGCAGGTTATACCGCCGTAGTTTCACATCGTTCAGGTGAAACTGAAGACAGCACGATTGCTGATATTGCTGTAGCCACTAACGCATTGCAGATTAAAACCGGTTCACTGTGCCGTTCAGAGCGTATTGCCAAGTACAACCAATTGTTACGTATCGAAGAAGAATTGGGTGATGCAACCAGCTATGCAGGCAAGTCTGCTTTTTACCAGCTCTTTAAGTAATCCCGGCTTGCATTTGAACCGATACCTCACTGCATTTGCTTGCCGTGCTAGTTGCACTGCCTTTGCTCCTGCGCGTGGTCTCGCTTCAGATGCAATTGGAATAAGTTTCAAGAGTTAAAGTTGAAAGCCCTCACGCTCATCTTTGTTATCCTGATCGCCTTGCTGCAGTATCCGCTGTGGCTGGGCAAAGGCAGCTGGTTACGCGTGTGGGAGCTCAACCGAAAAGTGCATGTGCAGCAGGAAAAAAACACGGCATTAAAGGCGCGCAACGCGATGCTGGACGCAGAAGTGCGTGATTTAAAAAGCGGTAAAGCTGCGATTGAAGAGCGCGCAAGAAGCGAGCTTGGCATGATCAAGCAGGATGAAGTGTTTTTTCAGGTAATTGAGGCGCAACCGCAAGCACAAGTTCAGCCTCAAGCTCAAGCTCAGCAACAGCCTAAGCCTTAGTAATAACAGGCTATTAAACCTGAACATGTCAGGTTCAATCGCACTGTATCACGCTTGTATTTTAAGCTTAGGTTTTATAAGGTGTATGGCAACTGCATGATATTCAGCGTGCTGCCATTCACATTTAATGGCCCAGCTTCAACACTTTCCAGCCTGATTTCTGCCAGTAAATCGTAGCCGCCGTTATACGATGGGGCGCACCTTACAACCTTGCCTACGCTATCTCCATTGCTATTAAGCACGTTATCACCCGGGTTTGGCGGTGTTGCACCCTCATCAATATGCGCTAACTGGGTACGGCGTTTCACAGTGCCCAGATAATGGGTTCGCGCCACAATTTCCTGTCCTGTGTAACAGCCTTTTTTGAAATTGATACCATTCAGCAGATCCAGATTCAGCATTTGCGGTACAAATTCCTCCTGCGTGACTGGATAAACTTCAGGAATGCCGGCTTGAATTTCCAGTAGCTCCCAATAAGCTGTGTTGACAGTTTTCGCATGCTGCGACAGACTGTTCCAGATGGCCGGTGCATTGGCAATATCGGTAAAGATTTCAAAGCGCGGCTGATTGCCGGGTAGCTTGATTAGCGCACCGTTTTCCAGCGTGACTAATTCATAGTCATTTTGCGGTACTTTTGAAAACAATGCGCTAAGCAGTTCAATTGCCTTGGCACCATTCAAGCCTATTTTAATGATGGACTCACTGACATCCTGAACCTCAACTTTGCTGCGCATTACGAACATCTTAAGGCGCTTGGCAACCGGGGCGATTAAATCCTTGGGTAGTTGCAAATGTATGTGTTCTTGATGTGCAAATGCCAGGAATAACGCTAATAAGCGGCCTTTAGGATTACAGTAGCCGCTGTAATGCGCAATTTGACCACTCAATTGCTTGACATCATTGGTGACCTGGCCTTGCAAAAACGTGAAGACATCCGCACCTTGCAGTTCAAGCAGGCCCAAGTGTGAGAGGTCGCAAATGACAGTTTCATTGATTAACGATGGTGAAATCTCACTCAGAGGGTGTTGTTCGGCAAAAGCCTGGAGAAACTGATGCCATTGTTGTGTACTCATGCTAACCTTTATTTAAATAATTAATACGCAGTATCGTCAGACAATAACATGAAGCCCATACAGCTTGATTTCAAGCCCTCAATTAGATTAACCCTGATTATCTGCATAATGGGGCTAGGCGCAGGCGCTATTTTAATCCTGCCGGCTTTGATTTGGCAGATTAAATTGCCGCTGGGCTTCCTTATACTCACCGCTGTTATTTATAACGTAGGCCAGTATGGCTTGCTGTTACTGCCGTCGTCATGCATTGCACTTAATGTCAATAGCAGCAATCAACTGCAACTCATATTGAGAAATGGCAAGGTTTTATCAGTGGATGTGTGCCGCGATTCAGTCGTGACGCCATATCTGACTGTTGTGAGTTGCAAGGAGCAGGATGCGAATATTTTTGCACGAGTATTTACACGGCATTTGCTTATATTGCCAGACATGCTTGATGCAGAAACCTACCGTCAATTACGTGTGTGGTTACGATGGGGCAAGGTGAGCGATGGTATTTGAAGAGTGCATGTTGCTATCAGCGCCGTTTATCGGCTTCGTTCTGCTGTTCTCTGGTCAGTAGTTTGGCAAAGCTGCAGAACTCCTTGGCCATCAGCAGCAGTAAATCATCAAGCGTGATGATTCCGGACAGCCCACCATCTTTTTTTACTACCGGCAGGCGGCGTACACCTTTGTCGGTCATGAGCTTGATGGCGTCGAATACGCCGGCATTTTCTTCTATCGTGAATATGGCTGGCAGCATGATATCGCCAACCGTGATCACTTGTGGGTCAAGCCCGGGAGCTACTATTTCTATGACCACGTCACGGTCAGTCACGATGCCTACAGGCAGGACTACATCCTGTACTTTTTCGACTACCAGCACATCTCCAATATGGTTTTGGCGCATGAGTGCTGCGGCTTTAAAAACTGTGTCATCGCGCCCAACGGCAACAAAATCTCGGTTGCATAATGCATTAATCGACAAGATGTTTCTCCATTCTTAATGGCTTAAAAACCGGCGAATACCTTAACGATACGAGCTTGTTCAAACACATGAATCAGTTCACATTGATATAAGCTCAATAAAGACGGATTCTTCTATACACAGTGCCTGATCAATAGTTACAGCAGACTGGAATAGTGATCACGGTCTTCATATAGATCACGCCTTGTCAGCGGCAACGGTGAAAAGCAATTGTTCTTGCGTACCGCCAGTATCTGGTAAATTCCTGTCCGCCCCTGTTCGAACTGCAATGCACAGCCTGTCATGTAAAGGCGCCAGATGCGGTAGTTTCGTTCGCCTACCAGGCTGATGGCTTTTTCATAATTTTTTTCAAGCCGATGCACCCAATGCCGGAGCGTCAGCGCGTAATGCGGGCGCAGGCCTTCAACATCAGAAATTTCGAAATCTGCATCTTCCATCAATGATTGAATGACGCTGACGGTTTCCAGTTCGCCATCCGGAAACACATGGCGGTTAATAAATCTGCTGGAGACACAATGGCCCCAGCCGGATTCATCTGTAGTGATGCCGTGGTTAAGAAACAGGCCATTGGGTTTCAGCAAACGGTTAACAATAGAAAAATAACCTGGCAGGTTTTTCAGGCCAACATGTTCAAACATGCCGATACTGGATACCTTGTCGTAGGAGGCAGACCGCGGCAATTCGCGGTAATCGCGCAACTCGATGGATACCCGGCCTTGCAGATGCTGCCTTTTGACTTCTTCACAGGCATGTTCGTATTGGCTCTGGCTCAGCGTAATGCCATGCGCACGGACGCCGTAATGTTTTGCCGCCCAGCATGCCAGCGCACCCCAGCCGCAGCCTATGTCAAGAAAGTTTTCTCCGGGCTGCAAACGCAATTTACGGCAGATATGGTCAAGCTTGTTGCATTGCGCCTGTTCCAGGTTTTGCTGCGGGTGCTCAAAATAAGCGCATGAGTAGACCATGCGTTCATCCAGCCATAGGCGGTAAAAGTCATTGGATATATCGTAATGAAAGGCAATGGTTTCTTTGCCGTTATCGCGCGCGGCTTCGCCATCCCTTACAAATTCTATGGGCCGCTCTGCCTTGTATTTATTTAAGAACAGTACCTTCATCAGCAGCATCAGTTTCTTGCCTGGCGGTAGTTTCAGGCCTTCCAGATAGTGGCGCAAGCCAAGTGCAGCATTAAAATCACCATCCACTTCAATCGCGCCGTCAAAATAGGCTTCGGCAAGCCTTACCGGATCGCGGAACAGAATCAGGTCACGCAGTACGCCGGCATCTTTTATTTTAAGCGTGAATTCTGAAAGGTCGTTGCCTATGCGTAATTTACTGTCATTCCATAAATGGATCACGAATGATCCCAGATAATCACTGAACAGGTAAGACAGAATCTGGTGTGCTGCGATGTGGTGGTCGTTGTTATCGAATTGCAAGTTTTGGTCAATATCCATTTCCATCATCATTACCTTTCTGCATGAGGGCTTTTAACCAGTAAAACCGGTACATGGCTGGTGCGTAATACATTTTCGGCATCACTGCCCATCACCAGGCGGCTAATGCCGCGCAGGCCGTGCGTGCCCATTACAATGATGTCGGCAGGCCAGTTTTCGGCCTCTTTAACAATGTAAGATGCTGCTCTGCCGCCTACGGACTCGATGGTTTTTGTGTCGGCAGCCACGCC
>Ga0208114_1000523_pt1 | contig 9876 bp, 8 predicted proteins | sample LakWasMeta2_LOW4_2_FD_183854 | JGI IMG/M metagenome (GOLD analysis project Ga0208114, IMG submission 183854) | Freshwater sediment methanotrophic microbial communities from Lake Washington under simulated oxygen tension - Sediment Metagenome... | ecosystem: Environmental > Aquatic > Freshwater >... | reverse complement strand
CCGCGTTGCCTGAATACATTAACGCGAAAGCGGCCGATGTCTTTTTTACTGATAGCAAAATTGCATTCCAGCGTAGATTCAAACTCTTTTACCTGATCTGGCCCCATGAGTGAGTAGGCAATTTCCTTAATCATTCCCGGTACCATGACCTGGTTGTTGATTGGGATGGTGTCGCCTTCGATTTCAATGTGGATAGTCGCGCCGGTACTGAAAAAGAGGTCAGAGCCGCCTTTATCCAGCATGAATTTTAAAACCGGGGTAATGTCGATTGCAGCCATGTCAGGGTTCTTTCCAAAGTGTTCGTTATATTTTTTATCTTTAGCGCAGTGTTGGCTTCAGCGCTAAACTTTATGTGACTTTAGCATAGATTTTATATCGCTGCGTCAGGCGCCGGCATCGTTTTTGGCACTGGCGGCATCTGCCGTTGCAGCCAGCTGCTGCTGCCAGATTGCGCGGTAAATTTCCTCAAGTGACCTTGCGAAGTGCAGCGTATCAAAAAGCGGTGATGCGGCTTTATCGGCCAGCAGTTTTTGCTTTATGGCATCAAGCTTTGCCGGGTCGTTCGATAGCTGCAGTGCTTTATTCTCGTAGTCTTCCAGCGTGCAGGTAAGCATCTCGCTTAACCCGGCGGCGCTGATCAGGCTGCCTGCCACACGTGATGCGAACGTGTTACCGACACAGGTCAGCACCGGCACGCCCATCCACAATGCATCGCTGCAGGTGGTGTGGGCGTTATAGGGTAGCGTGTCCAGAAATAAGTCGGCGTGTATATGCCGCGCAAGGTGGTCAGCTATCGGCACGCGTGGTGCAAATATAAGCCTGCTGCCAGTTATGCCGTGTGCGGCAGCTTCGCGCAGTAGGTTCTGTCTGGCCCATGGGTTGCAGTCCAGCAGCCACAGCACGCTATCGGGCCTGGCTTGCAGCAGGCGCATCCAGATCGTGAAGATGTCAGCCGTGATCTTGAAAGACTGGTTAAAGCAGCAGAATACAAATGCACCTTCCGGCAGCTGGCATGCTTCCCGTGAGGGCAAGGTGCCAACCGGACGTTTTCTGTCGTTAGGCTGGTAGCTACCCGGCAGCGGCAGCAGTTTTTCTGCATAGCAGCCGGCAGTGTCGGGCGGGGTAATGAAGTTGTCAGTCAGTATGTAGTCAAACAAGGGCTTACTGCCAGACTTGTCCTCAAACTGTCCCATGGTCCCGGGGAAGCCCAGCCAGTTGATATTGATGGCAGCAGGGCGCAGGGCGGCAATGCCGCTGCGGCTGGTTTGCGTAAAGCCAGTCAGGTCTACCAGTATATCAATGCCGGCGGCGTGTATTTTCTGCGCTGCCTGAATCTCTGAAAGCGGGCGGATATCATGAAATTCATCGAAGGCTTTTTCAAGCCGTTTCCTGGCTTCTGACTTGTCATTCACGCCGAATGAGAAGCCGATAATTTCAAACTGCGACTTATCATGCAGCTCAAACAGCTCGCTTACCAGAAACGCCAGCGGATGCAGCCTGAAGTCGGCAGATAGATAGCCAATGCGGATTTTTTTTCTGCCCGCCCTGCGGGCGTCCGATAAGGCTGCCAGATCATTAAAGTAGTGCTGCCGCTGGTATTCAAATAGTCCTGCATAGCGTTTATTCACCCAGTTACTGGCGCACAGCAGCTGCTCTTCAGCGCTGGTGCCGGGCATGGCTAAAAAAGCAAATGGCGATATCTGTGCCGCAGGCCGGGTGCGCACCCACTGCCTGATTTCTGCAATCTCGTCAGCAAGGCCCTGCCAGTCGCAGATGTGCTGTTTCTGGTGCACCAGATGCACTTTTGCATGATAGAGCTGCGGGTTGAGGGCAAGCGCCTTGCGGTAGCTTTCAATCGCCAGGTCAAGCTGGCCAATTTCGCGCTGGATATTGCCCAGGTTGTTGTGGGCATCGGCATCATCTGGTGCCAGTTGAATAGCGATGCGATAACTCTTTTCCGCTTCGGCAGCCTTGCCTAGCTCTCGTTGTGCATTGCCCAGATTATAGAATATCGCGGCATCCAGTGTATTGAATTGCAGCGCTTCCTGAAAGCAGGCTTCGGCCTGCATGAAATTGCCTAGTGATTGCGCCTGGTTGCCAAGCGTAGTCAGGCAATGGCAGAGCGCTGCCCGCACGTCATCACGCTTTGGCATTACCCGCAGTACACGGCGGTAATAGCCCGCTGCTTCTTCAAAACGGTCTGCAGCAAGCAGGGTGTTGCCTAGGTTCAGCTGAAAATCCAGGTCTTTGGGCTGCAGCAATACGGCCTGCTGCAAGCTTCTGATGGCGGCATCATGCTGGTTCAATGCCCGCAGCGCCAACCCGTAATGGTTGAGGTAATCGGCATTTTTCGGATTGATGGCAAGTGCCTCTGCGATTGATGCTGCGGCTGATTCAGCCCGGTTGGTCTGGTAATAAAGCAGGCCCAGCATGTGGCGTGCATCTGCATGCCTTGGCTGCTGTGCCAGCACCTGCCGGTAGAGTGCTTCAGCTTCTGCCAGCTGGCCGGCACGGTGATGATTGATAGCTGCTAAATATTGTGATTGCGACATAGCCCGATTTTAACCTGAAATTGCAGGCCTGCTTTAAAACTGCTTATTGAAAATAGAAGTGAAGCACGGCCGCAGCCAGCTGCTGCCATGCGCGCTGCTGCATTAATACGGGCCGGCGGTTAATTTTGCCAGCCTTTTCAAACCCATTTCACGCAGCAGAAAGCGGTTCGGATTCAGTAGCCCGGCCAGCTCAGCTGAAATTGGCAATGGTTCATTGCATATCATGCATGCCAGGAGCTCAGCGCATAGTGGCGCAGTGGTGAAGCCCTTGCTGCCGTGCGCTACGTTCATGTAGAGGCCGCCAATCCAGGGCAGCGTTTCTGCCGGCGCACCGGCGCGCGGCGGATGCGCCTTCAATGCCGCCGTATCCATCAATTGGCCGGCGAGTGGCATGTAATCGCTGGTGGCGCATCTGTAGGAAACACGCCCGCCGGCAATGCTGCCATCAAGCTCATAGTAGAGCTTTGCTGAGATGCGGTTTAATTTTTGCAGGTTTGCTTCGTGGTCTTCACTTTTAAGCGGCGGTTCGCCAGTTTCTGGCAATGCGGCTTCTGCTGCGAATGTAGCGCCCAGGCAATGCAGATGTTCACCAGATTGCGGATAGGCGGCAGGGCTTAAATAGCCGTCGCTGCAGACGATACTTTTAAGCTGCCTGCTGTTTTCCGAACTCTTGAGCAGGCTTACCTGTCCGCGCACTGCCTGTGTTGAGAGCGGCAGGCCCGGGCACAGCTGTTGTGCATCATTGGCATTGGCAATGATGACGATATCTGCCTTGGCCACGGTTTTTTCATCGGCTAGCACTCTGAATTGATGGCCGCTTTTCTGTATGGCGGTAACATTGCATGCGTGCATCAGCGTGATGTTCTGATGCTGAGTCAGGCGCTGGCATAAGGCTTGCGGCCTTACCCATGCCGCATCCGGAAAAAACAGTGCATCGTGTTCAATCGTGATGCCTGCGATGGCGCTTGCTTCAGTTGCCTTAACGTAGCTGAGAATCTCCGGTGCATGGCTCTGCTCTGCCACTTTTATGATGCGTGCCAGCTCGCGCTGGTTAAAGCCAAGCTGCAGCATGCCGCAGTTGTCAATTTGGCCTGGTTCCAGTTGCAGCGTTCTGTATAAGGCAAGGCTATGCATGTAGCCCGCCAGCGCAAACCGGCTGCCGGCGTCGTCACCGCTTAAACGCGGGTATAGCATTGCCAGCGGGTTGCCAGAGGCTGCGCTGGCGATATCGGAATTTCGTTCCAGCAGGGTGACCTTGATGCCGCGCTGTGCCAGTGCGTAAGCACTGCTGCAACCCGCAATGCCGCCACCGATGATGATTGCGGTGTCAGTCATGCGGGGCTACCTCTGCTGGGCTGCAGGGATAATGGCCATGCAGCATTTCACGTTTTTTGCCAAAGCCCGAGCGTTTGCTAGTGGCAAAACCTGCGGCAATCAAGCCGCGCCTGACCGCACCGGCACTGGTGAAAGTGGCAAAAGTGCTGCCGGCATGAGATAGCCGCGCCATCTGTGCAAACAGCGCGGCCTGCCACATTTCGGGGTTCTTTGACGGTGCAAAACCATCCAGGAACCAGGCATCAGCTTTTGTGTGGATTTTGGACAGGCATGCGGTTGCGTCGCCAAACAGCACATCAAGCTGTATGCGGCTGTTGAACAGGGAAATGCTGCCGGTATCCAGCAATGATTCATATTGGCTGAGCAGCGTTTCGGCAACCGGTTTTAGTGCAGGCCAGTGTTGCAGTGCTAAAGACAATTCCTGCCGGGTTAAGGGATATTTTTCTACGCTGATGAATGTGAGGTGCGCATCTGCCGGAGCCGATTGTAGCCATAGACTGGCAGCACAAAGAAAGTTAAGGCCGGTGCCAAAGCCGGTTTCAATGATGGTAAAAGTGCTGCTATCAAGCGTCTGCCAGCGGGACTGCAGGTCATTGCCCTGTAAAAAGACGTATTCAGTTTCAAGCTGGCCGTTATCGCTTGAAAAATAAACATCGCCAAACGCAGTCGAGTAGGGCATGCCATCACGCCATTCCAGGTTTGCTTTTGTTTTAACCGTGCCTTGCATATTGTGTACTGTGAATCAGTGTTCGCGGCCAAGGCCGATGGCGCCAAGAAAGAACCTGACGGCGCCATAAGCGATCCATGAAGCAATGTGTTTGATGTAATTGGATTGGGCCCAGTTTTGCAGAGTGACCTTGAAGGCACCATCCTCAATTGCATATTCAATATCGGTGCGCAGTTCGGCAGCAAAGGCCGCATCCTGTATCAGCACATTGGCTTCACGCGCCAGTAATAGGCTGAACGGGTCAATGTTAGATGAGCCGACTGTAGCCCAGAAGTCATCTATCACAGCAACCTTACTGTGCATGAAGCTTTTTCGGTACTCGTAAATCTCGATGCCTTTATTCAAGAAATCATTATAAAAAGCATGCGTTGCAAACATGAGGAAATACTCTTTGCGGCCTTGCAGCAGCAGCCTGACTTTAACCCCGCGTTCCACCGCCTCTATGAGCGCCCTGCGAAATTTTCTGCCTGGAATAAAATAGGCGTTCGCAATCAGTATTTCTGATTTTGCATGCGAAATCGCTTTTAAATAGGCTTCTTCAATGTCGCGCCGATGCAGGATGTTGTCACGGATAACATATGCCGCCTTTATCGTGCTGCTGGTGTTAAATGTGTGTTTTTTTAGCAGGATAGGCGGCACGTATAGGCTATGCAGGTGCATCCATTCCAGCCGACGCCATAGCTTATGTACGCTACCGGTGATGGCAGGCACCAGGTTGCCTTCGATCTGTACCGCGTAATCGATTCTGGGTGGGATCTGGTTAGGTGAGTTATTGTCATCAATGATATTGATGCCGCCGACAAATGCAATCACACCATCAATCACCGCTACTTTTGCATGCAGGCGGCGCAGGCGGTTTTTTTTCAGGGTCCAGGGTGAAATCTTGGGCCGGTAGAACATGAGCTTGATACCGGCATCCCTTAAGCTTTGCACGTAGGTTTTGGATAAGTACTGTGAGCCAAAGCCATCGATGAGCAGGTTTACAGACACACCGCGCTGCACTGCCTGAATCAGGGCGTTGCCAATCCGGATGCCGACCGTATCGTTTTCGTAGATGTAAGTCTGCACATATACTTCGCTATGGGCATGATGTATCGCTTGTTCCAGCGCCGGGAAATACTCAACACCATTACGCAGTAATTTGATGTGGTTGCCGCTGACAAAATGCATGGCGTATCAGGTGTTCCTGGTTAAAGTGGCAGAAAGTATCGCATGGTCTGACACTCTGAGGAAATTCGCTCCAGAGTGGACTTCTGCATGCTTGATCTGGAATCCGCGGATGTAGATTCTATCGAGCCGCAATATGGGCAGCCAGGAAGGAAAACTGCGGGCTGTGCGGCCGGCATGTCGCTCAAAAACTTCATGCAGCTGTGCGTTTTCAGCGAACAACCTGCCGGAGCGTGCGCCCCAGTCATTAAAGTCGCCTGCAACAATGAGCGGGGCATTTGCTGGTATGTGTTGTTTGATATAGTCTGTGACCATGGTCAACTGCTGGCGGCGCCAGCGCGCAAACAAACCAAGGTGCACGCAGATGGTGTGCAGCGGTGCATCCCAGCCTGGCACTTCAATAACGCTGTGCAGCATGCCGCGGTCTTCGGTGGCATGGGCAGAGATATCGATATTGGTTGAATTGATGATAGGGAATTTTGACAGCATGGCATTGCCGTGATGGCCGGCCGGATAAACGGCATTCTTGCCATAGGCATAGTCTGTCCATATGGTGTCGGCCAGATACTCCATCTGGCCGGCGCTGGGCCATGCCTCGAATCTTTTACTGTGCGCGCTGTGTACATCGCGCACTTCCTGCAGAAACACTACATCTGCATGCAGTTTGCGCAGCAGCTCGCGCTGGTGGTGCAGCGAGAAGCGTGCATTGAAATGGGTGACTCCCTTATGGATATTGAATGTTGCGATGTGTAGCGTATTGTGCAAAATCAACTCTCTGAATTAAAACTGCATTTCCCATGAGACCTCAGTCTTCAGTATCCTGGGCACTATGCTTGTGCTTTTTCTGCACTTCGGCAGCTTCGCCGATGTGCGCCTCTCCGCGCAGCTTGGCGAGCTGAATCTGCTTCTGGCGTTCTTTCAGCCTGCTGCGCTTTTCTTCTGATACTTTGTCATAGCAATGCGGGCATGAAATGCCAGCCTCATATTTGTCACTTTTCATTTCTTCGGGTGACAGCGGGTGGCGGCATGCATAACACTGGTCAAACTCACCTACCTCAAGATTGTGTTTTACGGCGACGCGCTGGTCGAATACAAAGCACTCGCCCTGCCACATACTTTCAGATTCCGGCACTGTTTCCAGATATTTCAGAATGCCGCCCTGCAAGTGGTAAACCTCTTCAAAGCCCTGGTCCATCATATACGATGACGCTTTTTCGCAGCGTATGCCGCCGGTGCAGAACATGGCTACTTTTTTGTGCTTATTTTTATCAAAGTGTTTGGCAACGTATTCAGGAAACTCCCGGAAGGTAGTCGTCTTGGGGTCAATAGCGCCTTTGAATGTGCCTATGTCAACTTCGTAATCATTGCGTGTGTCGATGAGTACCACATCAGGGTCTGATATCAGGGCGTTCCAGTCTTCAGGCTTGATATAGGTGCCTACTTTATTGGTAGGGCTCACGCCGGGTACACCTAACGTTACGATTTCTTTTTTAAGTTTCACTTTCATGCGGTAGAACGGGTGTTCATCCGCATAAGATTCCTTGTGTTCCAGGTCTGAGAACTTGCCTTCAAACAGTGAATCTGTACGCAGGTAATTTAACAGCTGGTGTATGTCTTCTGGCAGGCCGGCAATGGTGCCATTGATACCTTCTTCAGCAAGCAGCAGCGTGCCTTTGATATTGCTGCTTTTACAGGCTTGCAGAATGGCTGGCTGCAAGTCTTTGTAATTTGGCAGGCTGACAAATTTATATAGTGCGGCTGTTAGGTACTTGGGCATATTGGGGCTTGAATAAAGCAATTGAAATTAAGCCGTCATTCTAACAGACACAGTTCTGTGTCGAGACTGATTTTTGCTTGGAAGGCGATGAATCTAAGCGTTAACTCTTTGAAACGCATGGTTTTGCCAAATATTTAAAAACTGGATATTTGCTCAGCTGATAATGAAGTATTTCAGCTGGGGTGTATCAGGTGCGGCTTATTTCGAGCTCTTGAACTCATCCCATGATGCTTCGCTCACCTTGTAAATGCCGGGGCTGGTATCAAAGTTGACAGCATCAAACGGGTGCGTAGCGTCAGCGGTAGCCTTGGCATCGGCAAAATACAGGTCGTCAGGAATCGCTGTATTATGACCTTCGGTGATAATGGCCTCATTCTGGATGGCTACCGGGAAGCGCCAATAGATTTTTTCTACAGTGTTGCCAGTTTTTTTATAGATATGGGTAATCAGGTTGGTTTCCAGGATATTTGAAAAGCGAAACCGTTTTAATGGCTGGGATTCAATCAGGGTAACAAAGCGCCTGTCACCATCAAGCTTGAAGCAAGTGACATTGACTTCTGCACCGGTATGGGTGAAATAGTCGGAGATGAAGTCGGTGATGTCCTTGACAGCTTTTTCAAGCATACGTTTTTTGTGGAACAGAAAGAGTATATAAGTCAGCAGCGCAAGCACGTCGGCTACGACAAGATACAGCGCGATTGAGTTTACGGTAAGCGTTAATGTCAACATGGTTTGCCTTTGTTATACATAGCCAATATTTGTTTTTTGGTCATGTTACATCTAATGATTGGGTTGGTTCAAGTTTGCGGCTGTAAAACCAGAATCTCGCCATTGCCATTATAGGCAGTGTCACCCGCAAAGCGCTGCACGCGGTTTTGGTTAAGTGTACTGAATTTTGTATCGTACTGCCTGAATGATTTGAATAATAAATTTAAAAAAGGCAGCGTATGCGTCCCGCAGTCACAAATCGTAGCATGCAGTTCAGGCCGCTGTTGCAGCAGCAGTGTGCCCCGGTGCATGTTAAAGGCGGTGTATGTGCCGGTTTTGCCTAATACGCCGATAGTGCCAGCAATCATACGGCTGCCGCAGTAATCACCGGTATTGCCTTCAATCAGTATCAGGCCGCGCCGCATCTGGTCACCGACCCGGTCGCCGGCGCTGCCTTTTACAATCACCGTACCGCCCAGCATGCCTTTGCGTGAACCCTCGGCACCTGCGCCTAAAAAGTCGCCGCTGTTGCCATCGATAGTTAATAATCCGCCACGCATGCTGCATGCTGCAAATGCAGCTGCATTACCTTTGCAGTGGATATTGCCGTGTTTCATGCCAAATCCCAGGTAGGCGCCGGCGTCACCTTCAATGGTGATGCTGCCGGTACTCATATCTGCACCTATGTAATCAAGCCTGCTGGTTGAATTTTTGAAGCACAGCTGCTGGGTGTCAGTGCCGCTGATATTGAAAATATCGCCTGCCAGCAATTGATTCCTGCCTTTAACCAGCTCGATGGCGGTAATTTCTGCAACCGACTTCCCGGCAAGGTTGTCGGGCGTGAGAGCGCTGCAATTGATGCTGTGCTGTAGCGTTGTTTTTAGTGTAAAAGTCAATGCGTTCATGCTGCACCGTCTTTCAGAATATCATGCAGTTTGAACAGGTGCGGCCCCAGTTTTCCGCCGTAATTCCCGGCCGAGATGCGTTTGACGCCACTGTCGGCACCAAGCTTGCAGATAGCCTCAATGCCAGTTTTCATCGACTTGGCAATGTCTTCAAATGTCAGGCCGTCGATGACGATTTCCATCACGCTTTCGATCTCAGGCGACAGCTCGCTGTTGGTAATGCCCTTCAGTGTCGGGCAAAACGCATCGTTGGTGGAGGCAAACATGGTTTTGTATTTGCTGCCCACCTTGGAGCCTGAGCGCACTACGCCGCCGGGGAATGGCATGATGATATTCGGCAGAGTCTTCATGGCTTCGATAGCGGTTTCTGCCGCAGCCAGCGCAGCCGGCTGTGATGTTGCCAGAATCAGAAAATTGCCACCGCCGATAGCACGCACCATGCCGGTGGTTTCTTCGGTCAAAAACTCGCCATCCATCACCGGAATGCGCCAGTAACGTTTGCCTGCAATCAGTTTTGAGGTCTGAAAGCCATCGCCAAAATAGCGCAGGTGCTTGCCCAGGCTGATCATGTCTGCACTCTCTATGCCGGCAAATGCCGCAGCGGTAGGGCAGGTGAGTATGCACTGGCCCATGCGCGTTTCCAGCTGCTGCATCAGCACCTTGCTGCACATGGCAAACATCAGAATGCTAATGCCTGGCCTGCCG
>Ga0208114_1000522_pt1 | contig 9884 bp, 7 predicted proteins | sample LakWasMeta2_LOW4_2_FD_183854 | JGI IMG/M metagenome (GOLD analysis project Ga0208114, IMG submission 183854) | Freshwater sediment methanotrophic microbial communities from Lake Washington under simulated oxygen tension - Sediment Metagenome... | ecosystem: Environmental > Aquatic > Freshwater >... | reverse complement strand
GTCTGACCATGCATTCCGAGCGTCCGGGCCATCGCATGTACGAGCAATACCAGCCTCTCGGTATTGTCGGCATTATTTCGGCGTTCAATTTTCCGGTTGCGGTATGGGCCTGGAATGCTTTCCTGGCGGCGATTTGCGGAGATATCTGCGTGTGGAAACCATCGCCAAAGACCCCGTTCAGTGCGATAGCATCGATGAAAATCTGCAATGAAGCGCTGAATGCTGGCGGCTTCCCTGACTTGTTCTATCTGTTCAACGATGCAGGGACCGACATCGCGCAACAATTTGTCGATGACCACCGCGTGCCGCTGATCAGCTTCACCGGTTCGACCGCCGTCGGCCGCATGGTGGGCGAGCGTGTTGCCAAGCGCATGGGCCGCAGCCTGCTCGAACTCGGTGGCAACAACGCGATGATCGTCGATGAAACCGCCGATCTGAAATTGGCGATCCCGGCGATCGTGTTTGGTGCCGTCGGTACCGCCGGTCAGCGTTGCACCACGACTCGTCGCGTTTTCATCCACGAAAATATTTTCGAAGATGTCGTGGCGAAATTGATCACCGCCTATAAACAAGTGGAAACCAAAATCGGCGACCCTACCTTGCCCACCACACTGATGGGTCCATTGACCGACAAAGCTACCGTGCAACGCTTCCTCAGCGTGCTCGAAAAAGCCAAAACCCTCGGCGGCAGCATTCGTACCGGCGGTACCGCACTCGATGGCAAAGGCAATTTCGTGACACCGGCCATTGTCACCGGCGTGAAAAATTCCGATGAAGTCGTGCAAACCGAAACCTTCGCTCCGATTTTGTACGCAATGCCGTTCAAGACACTCGACGAAGCCATCGACATGCAAAATGCCGTGCCGCAAGGCTTGAGCTCGGCGATCTTTACCAACAATCTGCGTGCCGCCGAGCAATTTCTGTCGGCTGCCGGCTCGGATTGCGGTATCGCCAACGTCAATATCGGCACCAGCGGTGCTGAAATCGGCGGTGCTTTCGGTGGCGAGAAAGAAACCGGCGGCGGTCGCGAATCGGGGTCAGATGCCTGGAAAATCTACATGCGTCGTCAAACCAACACGATCAACTACTCCGATTCCCTGCCATTGGCGCAAGGCATCAAGTTCGACATTTAATCTCAAACAGGAATCGCAATGAATTCTCCAGTGAAAGAAACCAGTGCTCTGGCAATTACCAGTTTGATTTCCGGCATTCTGGGGTGGACCTTGCTCCCCTGGCTCGGCAGCATCGTCGCCATCATTACCGGCCATATGGCACGCAGTGAAATTCGTGCCAATCCCGCCGCCAAGGAAGGCGACGGCATGGCGCTCGCCGGATTGATCATGGGCTGGTCGATGGTAATCCTCTCCATCCTCACCGTCCTTGTCATCATCCTGTTCTTCGGCGGCCTTCTGGCCGTTCTGGGAGCCGCAGCAGCCAACGGCGGTTAATGAGTGTACGGATTAGCCCGCCCTCTCCTGTTTTGTCTAGACGCTGAAAAGGCCCATGGTGTGGGCCTTAAAGCGATTGAAACCGCATATCGTCTAGGTCTGAATCCACTTCTGGCCGCAAAAACACCGATTCTCAAAACCAAAGCCTTTGGCATCGAATTCCCGAATCCCGTCGGTCTTGCCGCCGGTCTGGATAAAAACGGCGAGCATATCGATGCCTTGCTGAGTCTCGGATTTGGTTTTATCGAAATCGGAACGACAACGCCGCGCCCGCAGGAAGGCAACGAGAAGCCACGGATGTTCCGCTTGTCGGACAAGCAGGCCGTCATCAATCGCCTGGGCTTCAATAATTCCGGTGTCGATGCGTTGGTAAAAAACGTCGAGAAAGCCGCACGCAAAGGCATTCTGGGCATCAATATCGGCAAGAACAAAGACACGCCAAACGACAAGGCGATCGATGATTACATCTACTGCCTGGAACGTGTTTACACGCTTGCCGACTACATCACCGTCAATATTTCTTCGCCCAACACGACCGGCTTGCGCGATTTGCAAACCGAAGAATATTTCCGTCGATTTATCGGCGAGTTGCGGGAAGTACAGGAAGAACTGGCTGGCGTGAACGGGTTCAAGACGCCGATGCTGATCAAGATCGCACCTGACCTGACCGATGCCGCACTGGACGGCATGGCCGAAGTATTGAATCACGCGCAAGTGGACGGCGTGATTGCGACCAACACAACGATTGACCGCATGGAAATCAAGGGAAACCGCTACGAGTACGAAGTCGGCGGTTTATCCGGCAAGCCGCTATACGGACGCTCCACCGCCGTGTTACGCCGCATGCGGACCCGCCTGAATGACAATATCCCCCTGATCGGCGTGGGCGGGATACTCAGCGGTGCCGATGCCGCCGGTAAAGTAGCGGCGGGTGCAAGCCTCGTGCAGTTTTACACCGGGATGATCTATCGCGGCCCGGAATTGATCGAGGAATGCGTCAGCGCCATCCGTCGCCGCCGAGAAGGCGTTGCATGAGCGGATATCAGCTGGGCGAAAACGTTTCGTTGGCCGGTCGCAATACATTTCGCGTTCCGGCCCGTGCGGAAATTCTGGCCGATGTGAAAAATGCCGACGGCCTCGCCGAGCTCTTTGATTTTGCAATGTTGCGCAACGGACCGGTGATGGTGCTGGGTGAAGGCAGCAATATTCTTTTTGCCGATGATGTTCCAGGCGTGGTGATTTGCCTCACCATGAGTGAAATCCACATCGTCAAGGATGAAGGCGATTTCGCCCTTGTTCGGGCCGATGCCGGCGTGAACTGGAACGATTTCGTCGGATGGACTCTGGGCCGCGGTCTGCCTGGACTGGAAAACATGTCCCTGATCCCAGGCACCGTCGGTGCCTGCCCGATTCAGAATATCGGGGCTTACGGCGTTGAAGTCGGCGAGTTTATCGAAACGGTCGACGTGTTCGACCGCCAGTCGCAACGGATGAAAAGAATCGGCCGTGCGGAATGCGAATTTGCCTATCGCGACAGTTTGTTCAAGCAGGATTTAAACCGATACGTCATTTGTGCCGTTGAATTTTTGCTGCCGCGCACGCGTGAATTGAAACTCGACTACGCAGGCGTCCGCGAAGAACTGGCCAGCATGGGGATTGATTCCCCACGTGCCGTGCATGTCGCCGAAGCAATCAGCCGCATTCGTACGAGAAAATTGCCTAACCCGGCAATTCTCGGCAACGCCGGCAGTTTTTTCAAAAATCCGATTATTCCCGCCGCTCAGGCGGAACAATTGAAGTTGCAAAACAGCGCATTGCCGAGCTATCCGGGCGACAGCGATGCCACACGAAAAATTTCGGCTGCCTGGCTGATCGAGCAGGCCGGCTGGAAAGGCTTTCGCGAAGGAGATGCCGGTATCGCCGAACAACATGCCCTGGTATTGGTGAATTACGGCAGTGCCACCGGCCAGCAATTGCTGGGGCTGGCAAGGCGCGTCGCAAAATCGGTATATGAAAAATTCGGTGTTCGAATCGAACCCGAGCCACGAATTATCGGCGCCCGTTTTGACGAGTAACCGCCATGATGTTTGAATCGTCGATCCCGAAAGGCAATGTACCGCGGGCGGTTTTTTTCATGGTATTGAGCGCATGTCTCTTTGGCTGCATGGCCATCGTCATCCGACTGGCATCCAAGCAACTACATGCCTTCGAGATCGCCTTCTTCCGGAATTTCTTCGGCTTCCTGTTTACCGCGCCCCTGTTTTTCAAGCATGGCACTGCCATCCTGAAAACCGACAAAATGCATCTCTATATCGGACGCTGCATGATAGGCATCATTTCAATGATGTGCGGCTTCTGGGCGATCGTGCATTTGCCACTCGCCGAGGCGGTGGCGATCAGTTACTCCACGCCCTTGTTCGTCACCATTCTCGCCGTACTTTTTCTGGGAGAAGTCGTTGGAATGCGACGCTGGTCTGCCGTTATCGCCGGCTTTGTCGGAGTGCTGATCATCATGCAGCCCGGCTCGCACAGCTTTAACGCCGACATGATGATCGCGCTGATGGCGGCCGTCATGAGTGCGATAGTGGCGATCAGCATAAAAGTATTGTCACGAACCGAAAAAGCCGATGCCATCGTCATCTACACAACCATGCTATGGGTGCCGATGTCGCTGGTTCCTGCCCTGTTCGTCTGGCAATGGCCCGTCGGCATTACCTGGCTGTGGATCATTGCAGCAGGTTTTTTCGGCACTACCGCCCATCTGTGCTGGACCCGGGCATTGAAGCTCGGTGATGCCTCGATGCTGACGCCAATCAGTTTTTTCCAGGTGCCCGTGGTTGCCGTCGGTGCCTGGATCGTTTTCGATGAAAAAATCGGAGCCATGGCACTGCTTGGCGCCGGTATTATTTTTGTCGCCAATGCCTATATCGCAAGACGCGAAGCGCAGCTGGCGCGTCGCAGCGTGACGGACCCGGATATCAACTCGGGAACGCAACAAAGATAATTCACAAGGTGCACGCGCCGATAAGGATAATCACAATTCATTAGTGGTGCGCCACCGGCGCACCCTAAGCAAATTTCCTTGCGACGTAATCATCGATCAGCGCGACAAATTCCTGCGCAATATTGTCCCCACGCAATGTCACGGCTTTCTCGCCATCGATAAACACCGGGGCAGCTGGTGATTCGCCGGTACCGGGCAATGAAATACCGATGTTGGCATGGCGTGATTCGCCGGGGCCGTTGACGATGCAGCCCATGACGGCAAGTGTCAGATTCTCTGCGCCGGGATTGGTAATTTTCCACTCCGGCATTTTGGCGCGCACGTGTTCCTGCACGGTTTTCGCCAACTCCTGGAAAAATTCGGAGGTGGTGCGGCCACAGCCCGGACAAGCGGTAACAAGCGGCGTGAAAGCACGCAACCCCATAGTTTGCAGAAGCTCCTGGGCAACGATGACTTCCTGCGTGCGCGACGCACCGGGTTCCGGCGTGAGGGAAATACGGATGGTATCGCCGATACCTTCCTGCATCAGGATGGCGAGTGCTGCGGCAGATGCGGTGATGCCCTTGCTGCCCATCCCGGCTTCGGTCAAACCCAGATGCAGCGGGAAGTCGGTGCGTTGCGACAGATCGCGGTAAACCGCCACCAATTCCTGCACGCCGCTCACTTTCGCCGACAAGATGATGCGGTCGCGAGACATGCCGATCTCAACGGCTTTCTCCGCCGAATCAATTGCCGAACGCACGAGCGCTTCGCGCAACACGCGCGGGGCATCCCAGGGCTCTGCGCGCTTGGCATTTTCATCCATCAACATGGCGGCCAGCGATTGATCCAGCGACCCCCAATTGACGCCGATGCGAACCGGCTTTTCATAACGCAAGGCCGTTTCGATAATTGCGAGAAACTGCGTGTCCTTTTTTTTGCCGAATCCGACGTTACCCGGATTGATGCGATATTTTGCCAATGCTTCGGCACAGGCCGGCTCGTCGGCAAGCAGTTGATGACCGTTGTAGTGGAAATCACCGATGATCGGCACATCGATATTCATCATCAGCAATTTTTCGCGAATGCGCGGCACGGCGGCGGCGGATTCGGGATTATTGACCGTCACGCGAACGAGTTCGGAACCGGCCCGCCATAACTGCGCTATTTGTTTGACCGACGAATCCACATCGGCAGTATCGGTATTGGTCATCGATTGCACCACGACCGGATGATGACCGCCGATCCAGACCTTGCCGACTTGTACGCCGTGGGTTGGTTTACGCGGCTTCGCTGATGCCTCAGTCATGCTTCGACACCTTCATGCATTTCCGCCACCGAGTCGGAGCGCAATTCCCTGAGCACGGTGTAATCGCCAGCATTAACGAGTACATCGACACCTGCCACCAGGGTTTCCGACATGGCGCGGGCATTCAATGCATAAGGCTCATGGCCGTACACAAGTTCGATACTGGCGGCATTGCCATCCAGACTGCCCTGTGTCAAAAAACTGCGTTCGTTGCCATCGGAAGAACATAATTCGATGCCGCGCAGCGGTGCACGCTGCATCGAATCGTGAGATTGGATGTGTACACCGAGTGCACTGGTACGTCTGGCCAACAATTCGACGCCGGCTGAGAGACCGCCATTCATTTCATAACGCAACCAACGCACCACTCCCACCATCCAGTCGGGTTCTTCGTTTTCTTCGGACAGTGTCATGCCGACGATTTCACCGACCTTGGCTCGGATTTGATTCGCGTTTTCCCAGGCCATCCGGTATCCGCCGAGACTTTGATCCAGCACTTTGGCGGGGATGCGCGGCAGACGATTGGCATCGGTACTGACACTCGCCCAGGAGGCGCGATGTACCACATGCACGGTTTGTTGCGAAGCCTGACGCATGAAAGTATCGAAATCACGCTGGCCGGCAAGGTAGTAATGCAGACCACTCAGCCCGATGACGGTGTCGATAGTGTGACTGGCTTGCAATCGCTTGAATGTGCGTGCCGCCGACAAGCCAAAAGCACGCTTCAGGCGCATCAGCATATCGACGCTTAAACGCACGCCGATACCACGGCCCGGCACCAATTCGGCGAAACCATCCCGCTGCCGCGACAGGGCCAGTTCGGTTTCGCGGATAAAGGCACGCACATCCAGCCATAGCGCATGCGATTCGCCGCTTGCTCCCGGTCCGGGACCGCGATCCGCATCTTCTGGCACGACCGGTGCGTTGACTTCGGGAGGTTCATTCAACAAAGGCGAAAGCGGAGCGAAAGCGCGTGCCACCGGCCACAAACTATCCTGCTCGGCCTGGCTGAATGCCAATGGATTGCTCACCGCCATCAATAAGGTCTGGATATAAACGGTTTGAATATCGGTGTTCGTTTTCGCGAGTTTGTCTTCGACGACCTTGCTTTCGCATTTCAACTCGGAAGCGAAGCGATGGACGCGATGCAGACCCTGCCATGTGCCCGTACTCGGAGCGCGGTAAATCCGCCATGACAATGCCAGGCAACGGCTGTAGTGCCAGGCAGCACGCTGCAGACACTGCAAAACCGAGGCACCGCGCAACATCGGGACGTTTCCGTTGGGAGAACAAATCTCGACTGCAGCCTTGCGGTAACCGTGCGCCAGGGCAAGATGAAACATTTCAGCGTGCTGGGCTTGCTGCGCTTTGGCCGGAGGAAGCGGCAGGGAGCTGCCGGCGAATTGCTGTTCGAGCAATGCGATCGATTCGAGTACGACGCCACGCAATTCATCCATCACCGACATACGCAGGCTGCCTTCGAGTCGCTGACTGGACAGACTGGCCAGCGCGGTATCCAACTCCTGCTGTGTTGCGGCTGCATTTGCCCTAGGCAAGGCGGCAACCCAGGCCTTCACCTTTTTCGGATCGGCGTGAAAGCGACCAGTCGTATTCATGCCCGGCTCGGGCATACCTTCACGAAGACGGCGGTAGGCTTCTGTCATGACAAACTCCTTGGGGTTGCCAGTTTAACGCTTTGCACGCCGAAACCCCAAGCCGTTCGTTAAACGCTATCCTATGCAGCCACTGCAAATACTGTGTCCTGGCATGTCTGAATTAGTCCGCGAACGTCGGGTTTTAAAACCTGTCCAGCTCAATGTTCTGGCACGCGATTTGCTCGAATCGAGCTTCAGCCAGGTCTGGGTGGAAGGTGAAATCAGTAATTTCTCGCGACCCGCATCGGGGCACCTGTATTTCACCCTGAAAGACGACCGAGCCCAGGTTCGCTGCGCCCTGTTCAAGCAAAAAGCGATGTACATTCGATTTCAGCCCCGTGATGGCATGCAGGTACTGGTTCGCGGCAGGCTGACCTTGTACGAGGCACGCGGCGACTACCAACTCGTGCTCGAGCATATGGAAGAAGCCGGCGAAGGCGCCCTGCAGCGCGCCTATCTGGAATTGAAAGCAAAGTTGACGGCGGAAGGCGTATTCGACGATGCCCGCAAACGGCCGCTGCCCGCGTATGTCCATCGTCTTGCTGTCATCACTTCGGCAACCGGTGCCGCGATCCGCGATGTCATCAGCGTTCTAACGCGACGTTTTCCTCTGCTGCATGTCGATGTACTGCCGGTGCCGGTGCAAGGTGAAGGCGCTGCAAAGGAAATTCGGGAGATGCTGGCGCGGGCAAACGCATCGAAAGCCTACGATGCGATTTTGCTGACGCGCGGAGGTGGTTCGCTGGAAGATTTATGGGCGTTCAACGACGAGGCGCTGGCGCGCGATATCGCAGGATCCACGACACTGGTTATTTCCGCCGTCGGTCATGAAATCGATTTTTCACTGGCGGACTTTGCCGCCGATATCCGTGCACCGACACCGTCTGCCGCAGCTGAACTATTGGTACCGGACCAACAAGACCTGCGGGCAAGAATCGGGCAACTCGCCAATAGATTGCAAATCGCGCAAAGGCGCATACAACAAAATAAACAGCAGCGCGTTGACCAAAGTTACTTGCGCCTGCGCCTGCACGATCCGCAAACACGTATGTCGCAATCACGCGAGCGTTTGCTGCAGACCAGAGTGCATCTGGCCAAGAATTTCCAGTTGCTTGCACAAGCCAAACTGGCGAGACTACGAATTGCGCTCGCCGGACTGGAACGTCATCATCCGCAACTGCAGTTGCAAATGCACCGCCAGCGACTGACGACATTGAACCAGGCACTGCACAATGCCGCCGCACGTCACCTGCAAGGCAAAACCGGGCATCTGCGTGAACTTGGGCGTGGCCTGTCCGCAATAAGTCCACTGGCAACACTCTCCCGCGGCTACGCGATCATTCGCACTGAAACAGATGGAAAGGTGATCCGGAGCGGTAAAGAAGTGAAGAGTGGCGAGAGAGTAATTGCCCAGCTGCAGGACGGAACACTGAATCTGGAAGTAAAAGAAGTCAAATAATCTGCGCGATTTCCACGCCGGATGTTTTATCGCGCTTGGCCCGATACATGGCCTGATCCGCCTCTCGAATCAAGCCGTGCATCTCACCGGCATGCGAGGGATAGGATGCGATGCCGATGCTGGCACCGACATAGACCAGATCACCGCCCAAAATCTGCATGGGTTGCGAAAGCTTGTCTCTGATTCGCTCAGCATAGGCAATCAGATGATCTACATCGTTTGCCAGCGGATCATCGATCAGTACGATGAATTCATCGCCACCCATGCGTGCCACGGTATCGCCCTTTCGAACAGAGGCCAGCAGGCGCTGGGCAATGGTCTTGAGGACTTCATCGCCGGCATCGTGGCCGTATTCGTCGTTAATCGGCTTGAAGCCGTCCAGATCAATCGACAGCAGTGCAAAGGGTTGATTGTTGCGCTTTCCACGATGGGTCAGCTCGTGCAGGTCCGCTAAGGCCTGACGTCGATTGGGGAGTTGGGTCAACGGATCATGATCGGCCAAATGACGAATACGCGAGCGATCAAACAGTATCCGGAAACTCGCAAGCGCCGAAAACAGCGACACTAACAAGCCAATCATCGCCGCGTTGGTTCTCCACCAAGGCACCGCTCCATAGCCTGTTTTGGGTTGTGCCGAAATAAGCCAGCTACCGCCTGGAACAAATACCGGAACACGAACGGCGTCGCTGGTGATTATATTTTCATCACCGAAAAAATAAGCCCCGGCAGGCCCGCTCGCATCCCGACCTCGAATGGAAATGTCCAGATCCTGTTCAAGTCTGGCCAGTCCCGCTTCTTTCATTAACTGCTGATAGTCCAGCGTAATCGACACTGCACCCCAAAGGCGCGGAACACCGTCTTTTTTGATCCAGACCGGAAACCGGCAAACAACGCCTTCGCCTCCCTGGGCCAGGTCAAAAGGTCCAGCCAGAACCGCATCATCCAATTGAATGGAGCGGTATACGGCAGCCTTTTGTTCCGGGTCGAGCAATAAATTCAAACCAATGATTTTTTCATTGCCGGCTATCGG
>Ga0208114_1000521_pt1 | contig 9891 bp, 3 predicted proteins | sample LakWasMeta2_LOW4_2_FD_183854 | JGI IMG/M metagenome (GOLD analysis project Ga0208114, IMG submission 183854) | Freshwater sediment methanotrophic microbial communities from Lake Washington under simulated oxygen tension - Sediment Metagenome... | ecosystem: Environmental > Aquatic > Freshwater >... | reverse complement strand
GGTACGATAAAAAAACTGTCCACGAAAAACACGAAAGACACGAAGTTTTGAAGCCCAACTGCACTGTTACGCATTTGGATTAAGACAAGGCCTTGAGTCGCAGACTGTACACCTTGTACGGCAAGACTCAACAACGCAGTATTAATTCAAATGCATAATTGCGCTCTAATTATATAGGATTTTTACATTATTCTGACTTAACCATTCGGTCAGGCCTGCAATAAGCTCGTCATGCAGGTCTACCCGCCAGTCATTACCCAGCATCAACTCCACCTTGCTGCTCTGGTTATGATATTCCACTTTCACGGCGCAGCCGCGCTGCTCGTCACTGGCACTCACACAATACGGCTTGAGTATGGATTTTAATTTAACCGCATCTGCCTGACCATTGCATGAAATTTTCAAAAAGCTGGCACGGCTGTTGCGCAGGCTAGGCAGGTCATGAATCTTTCTTGCGTTTACGCGCACGCCGCCAGAAAACTCATCATTACTCACCTTGCCTTCAACGATAATCAGCTGGTCATCTTTCAGCAGCTGCTGGGCCTGGTTCAGCAGCTCATTACCCACCACCACCTCGATACGGGTAGTGCCGTCATCCAGGCCTACAATCGCCATCTTGCCGCGCCCGGTCATGCGTATGCGAATGCCGGATACGATACCGGCCAGCAGCTGAGGCTGGTCACGCGGCGTGAGGTTTGCCAGTGAGGTCGTGATGAAGTTGCTTAAATCTTTCTTGTAAGACCAGTATGGGTGCCCGCTCAGGTAAAAACCCAGGGCGATTTTTTCTTCCTGCAATTTCTGCTGCTCTGTCCATGCGGCAACATCCGGCAGCACATGCACCGACTGGTCTGATATCGCACCAAACAGGCTATTCTGGTTGCTGTTGGCATTGGTCTGCTCAGCAGCGCTGATTGCCAAAGCAACGCCTGACAGCAAGGCATTGCGATTCGGCTCCAGCTTATCAAAAGCACCGGCACGAATAAGCGACTCAATCACGCGGCGGTTTACTTTACGCAGATCCAGACGGCTGCAGAAATCAAACAGATTTTTAAAAGGACCGTCTTTCTTGCGCGACTGCAATATCACCTCAATCGCCGCCAGGCCGGTACCCTTGATTGCACCCAGCCCGTACAGTACCTGGGTCTTGCTGATAGGCCTGAACTTGAACTCACTTTCATTCACATCCGGCGGCAGAACTTCTACATTATTTGCCACACAATCATCATAGAAGATATGCACACTGTCGGTGTTGTTCATATCTGCCGACATCGTGGCAGCAAGGAACGCAGCCGGATAATGTTTTTTCAGGTAGGCAGTCTGATACGCAACCAGGGCATAAGCTGCCGCGTGGGATTTATTAAAACCATAGCCGGCAAACTTCTCAAGCAAGTCAAACAACTCGCTTGCCTGCTTCTCGGTCATGTTGTTTTTGGTGGCGCCTTCGGTAAATATCTTACGCTGGGCATCCATCTCTTCCTTTTTCTTCTTACCCATCGCACGACGCAGCAAATCCGCGCCGCCCAGGGTATAGCCCGCCACTACCTGGGCAATCTGCATCACCTGCTCCTGATAAACCGCAATGCCGTAGGTTTCTTTGAGGATAGGCTCAGTGAGCGGATGCGGGTATTCAACGCGCTGTTTACCGTGCTTGCGGCGACAGAAGTCAGGAATCAAATCCATAGGGCCCGGGCGATACAGCGCCACCAGAGCGATAATGTCCTCAAAGCAGTCCGGCATCGCCTGCTTGAGCATGTCTTTCATGCCGCGCGATTCCAGCTGGAACACCGCCGTGGTATTGGCCGTTTTAAGCAGCTGAAACGTAGGTTTATCGTCTATCGGCAATGTGGCAAAAGACAATGGCGGCAAATCATTCTCCGCACGCTGCTTATTGGCATTATCCAGTGCCATATCCAGTATGGTGAGCGTACGTAGGCCCAGAAAGTCGAACTTCACCAGGCCTACGGCTTCAACGTCATCTTTATCGTACTGGCTGACCAGACTGGCGCCATCGGCCTGGCAATATACCGGTGAAAAGTCAGATATCTTGCCGGGTGAAATCAGCACGCCGCCTGCATGCATGCCAACGTTACGGGTCAGGCCTTCCAGACGCAGTGCCAGTTCCAGCAGCTCGCGCACTTCTTCTTCATTTTCACGGCGCTCGGCCAGCTGCGGTTCTTTTTCCAGCGCATCGGACAATGTAATGCCCAGTTCTAAAGGAATCAGCTTGGCAATGCTATCTACAAAATTGAATGGCAGGTCCAGAACCCGGCCTACGTCGCGAATCACGGCCTTTGCCGCCATGGTACCGAAGGTGGCAATCTGTGAAACCGCATCAATGCCGTATTTCTGTTTCACATAATCAATGACGCGGTCGCGACCTTCCTGACAGAAGTCAATATCGAAGTCAGGCATGGAAACACGATCCGGGTTCAAAAATCGCTCGAACAGCAGGTTGTATTCCAGCGGGTCAAGGTCGGTAATACCCAGGCTATAGGCTACTACAGAGCCAGCACCGGAACCGCGCCCCGGCCCAACCGGCACGCCGTTATTCTTGGCCCAGTTAATGAAATCAGCCACAATCAGGAAGTAGCCGGCAAACCCCATCTGGTTAATCACGTTGGTTTCAAAATCCAGGCGCGCATCGTACTCCGGCTGCTTGGCAGCACGGGTATTTTCATCCGGGTACAGCACTTCCAGCCGCTTGACCAGGCCGCGCTTGGCTTCAGCGATTAAATATTCATTCAGGCTCTCGCCATTAGGCGTAGGGAATTTAGGCAGGTAATTCTTACCCAGTGTCAGGCTCAGGTTGCAGCGTTTGGCAATCTCCACGCTATTGGCAAGCGCTTCCGGCATATCTGCAAACAGGCTTCCGATGTCAGCCTGCGTTTTAAAATACTGCTCGGTGGTGAAGTTCTTGGGCCGGCGCGTATCTGCCAGAACGTAACCCTCGGCAATACAGGTGCGCGCCTCGTGTGCCCGGTAATCGTCAGGGGTGGTAAATTGTATCGGGTGTGTGGCGACAATCGGCAGCTGCAGCTGGCTGGCTACATAGCGAACGCTCTGAATATACTGCTCTTCAACTGATTTTTGTGCGCCAACAGCAATACGCTGCACTTCAAGATAATAACGACCCGGAAAGAGATTCTCCCACTCCCGTGCCTGCTTCAGAGCCAGCTCTGTATTTCCTTGCTGGCAAGCCTGGCCTACGTCTCCGGCCATAGCGCCCGAAAGCAGCAGCAGGCCTTCAGTGCCGGCCTCTATAAACCATTCACGCTTGAACTCAGCACGGCCGCGATACTGGTTACTTAAATAGGCACGGCTTATCAACTGGCACAGCAACAGGTAACCCGCATGCGACTGGCATAGCAGCAGCATGCGTGTTGGCTGGTCGCGATTGGCGGTATTTTCAAGCCAGATATCGCAGCCGATGATAGGCTTGATACCTTTACCACGGGCAGCTTTGTAAAACTTGATTGCACCGAACAGATTGCTTAAATCCGTCAGCGCCAATGCCGGCATTCTGTCATTGACCGCCTGCTTGACGTAGTCGTCAATGCGCACAATGCCATCCACGATTGAATACTCGCTGTGGCAACGCAGATGAACAAAAGCAGGTGAAGCTGTAGATTGGCTGGTTTCTGACATAGACTAAATTTTAACACTTTAGCTGCGTAAAAATTAAGGCATATATCAAAGCAGATGCAATTTTAATGATTTACAAAATAACAATTCTCCCTCATGTCTTTCGGCCTGACGGCTCAACACGGCATTGCATACCAGCAGCATAGTCATGGCTTGAGCCATGTTTGAGCAAGCGCGCAGATTGGACTATCATGCAATGTGACGAGCGATATTCAAGATCGCTGTTCTGCTGGTAAGAAATGAATTTAAATGACTAGGCTAGCAATCATTACACTAGCAATCACTTCACTAACAATTACTACACCAGGAGCATAAGCATGGCACAAATAAAAGAAGCGGTATTGAGCACTGTGGTGAACTATCTTGGCAATTACGCACAGAAGCACATTGAAAACTGCATGGAATCTATAGCAGCTTCAACACCGGTACTATTCTTCGGCACCAATGAAAACGAGGTTTTCAGGTCTGCGGAAGAAGTGCGCAGCGCGCTGGTGCGAGACTTCTCAAACATGGATGCTATTGAATGGGGCAATCATCATTACCTGCATGTTGAAACTTCTGCAACACTCGCCAGCGTAGTGATGGAACTCACGCTTTCATTCCGCAGCAACGGCAAAGCGGTTGAGACGCCTTTTCGCTATGCTTTTACACTGATTAAAGAAGATACACGCTGGAAAATCTGCTCAGGGCTTGCAAGCGTACCTTCTGCGGCTGGCACCTATACATTCTGAATACAAAAAAACCGCATCATGCAGATGCGGTTTTTTCTAGCAGCCCTGTTTCCGTGGCCGCTTCTTTATAACTATTCCACTGAATAATCCGTCATTCCCGCACAGGCGGGAATCTAGTCAAGGTGGCAGTCAAGAATGGTTGTTTATCGAGACAAGGCTTGTATTCACGAAGTCTGGATTCCGGCCTGCGCCGGAATGACGAACAAGTGGAATGGCTACATTATCAAGTGACTCAATAGAATTGTTATACATTAAAAAGGCGAATTCAAGCCATTATTTAGCCTGCCCCAGCAATGTTTTCACCTGCTCAACCAGCACTTCATCCTGCACCGGCTTACCCAGGAACGCATTAACGCCCAGCTCTGTAGCAAGGTTACGGTGCTTATCAGCCGTGCGTGAGCTAATGACAATTAGCGGCGTTTTTGCGGTTGCAGGGTTATCACGCACATGGCGCGAGAACTCAAAACCATCCATACGCGGCATCTCGATATCGGTCAGGATAATATCAGGGGTCACTTCCTGCAGCTTCTGCACGGCATCCATACCGTCGTTTGCAGTAACCACTTCAAAGTCTTCACGCTCCAGCACACGCGACAATACTTTACGCATTGTCAGCGAATCATCCACCACCAGCGCTATTTTCTTGATGTTTTCTACGACTGGTGCTTGTGTGCTTGTTGCTTTTATTGCGCCAATTGACAGCACTTCACGGTTTGCCAGCTGTACCGGGTTGATTACCAGCACAATCGCACCGTCACCCAGCACTGTGGCGCCTATCATGCCTGGCACGTGAGACAGCTGCGTACCCATAGGCTTCATCACAACCTCGAAGTTGCCTACAATCTCATCCACATGCAATGCGGTACGGTACGCACCGCTGCGCAGCAGCAATATCGGCGTGTAGAGATGGGGCTGCGGCACCAGCTCGGTATCGCCTATCAAGCGCGCCATGAAGTGCAGCGGATACTCACGCCCTGCCCATACGATCTCCTTAGCAGAGTACGCATTTGCCAAAGCTTCAGGTTTAAGTTTCTGCACCTGCTCGATCATAACTACCGGAATCGCAAATACATGATGGCCTACTTTTGCCAATACCACCTGCGCAACAGAAAGTGTCACTGGCAGATAGATATTAAACAGCGCACCTAAACCGGCAGCATTACTTACGTCTATACGTCCGCCAAGGGCTGCAATATCACTGCGCACAGCATCCAACCCTACACCGCGGCCGGCAATCTGTGAAAGCGTATCGGCAGTAGAGAAGCCCGCTTCAAAGATTACGGTCATCAATGCCTGGTCAGTTACTTCCTGGTCAGCGGTAAACATGCCCCGCTCAATGGCTTTCTGCTTGACCTTGGCAAGGTTAATACCAGAGCCGTCATCACTGATCACCAGTGTAATCTCGTCATTTTCCAGGCTCACCTTGAGTTTAACGTGGCCGGTTTCAGGCTTGCCGAGCCTGATACGTTCTTCGGTTGATTCCAGGCCGTGGGCAACAGCGTTACGCAGCAGATGCTCCAAAGGCGCACCCATTTTATCAAGCACACCGCGGTCAAGCTCAATGCTCTCACCCTCGATTACCATTTCCACACGTTTATTCAATTCACGTGCAGTCTGGCGCACAATACGCTGCAAACGCTCCGTAATGGTGGCAAAAGGCAGCATACGCACACTCATCAGGCCTTGCTGCAACTCACGGTTCATGCGGTTCTGCTGCTGCAATGCCGCATCGGTCTGGTCAAGGTTGAGCAAGAGCCCATGCTGAATTGTTGAAACGTCGTTTACACTTTCCGCCATCATCCGTGTAAGTTCTTGCAGGCGTGTAAAGCGGTCAAACTCCAGCGGGTCAAATGTCTCATTCGCTTCTTGCAGCAAACTCATACGCGATTGCAACTGGGTTTCAGCTTCAATCTCCAGCTCACGCAAATAACTGCGCAATCTGTTAATGCTGTCAGTCAGGTCGATAGAAGACTGCTTGAAGTTCTGCATTTCCCTATCCATCCGGGAACGCATGATAGAAACCTCACCGGCCTCATTGATCAGGCGATCCAGCACATCGGCCCGCATACGCAGGAACTGTGATTTACGCTCAACCCTGCGTGCTGGAATGACCTCGCCGGTTTTGGCGGTAGCCTCAGCCGGGCTTGCCGCCACTGATAAATCTGGCTGCGCGCCGCCTGAGATGTCTTCCAGCATATAGCTGATACGGTCAAACTCGACGAACATGCTATCGAAGTCATCCAGCGTCACTTTGTGTTTAAGCGCACGGATTACATGGTCTTCCATGCCATGAACGCTATCGCCGATAGCGGCCTGGCCAGCCATACGTGCACTGCCCTTGAGCGTATGCAACACACGCTGCAATGAATCTGCATATTCAACATCCTGCGGGTTGGCACGCCAGCCACGCAGGTCTCTGCCAATTTGCGGAACCAGTTCGCGCGCCTCTTCCAAAAACAAGAGCAGAAGCTCATCGCTGACAACTGCTTCTTTTTTGCCAAGAGCGGCCTCGGTATCGGCCTCAGTAGCCGGCTCAGCGACAGGTGCAGCTGGTGCTTTAAGCTCTGAAAGCGACTCGATTACCGGTGCCTTTTCTGCCGCCAGAAGCTTCTCTACAAACGACAGCTTCTCTGTTTCTGCATTAGCGGCTGCCAGTATGGCTTCCGCGCCATCGGCAGCGGATTTTGCTTTGCCAGTTTTGGCTTTTGTTTTTCTGGCTGTCTTTTCAGCTTTTTCTACTGCAAGCACAGCAGCTTCTGCCTTCTGGGTGGCCACAGCCTGCATGGCAGCAGTAGATTCACCCAGGGCAATAATCAGGGCACGGGTGGTTTTAGGCTCATTCAGCGCTTTCACACTTTCCAGGCCTTCAGCCAGCGCCTTCACCACATTGCCATACAATTCAATATGCTGGTCTGTCCAGTTTCCGTTATGTTCATCCAGCCAGTGCTCCAAAGCACGTGCCAGGTCACCAATCGGCTTAAAGCCGGCTGTCAGCGCATTGCTGCCTAAAGTATGCGCGGCGCGGTAACTCTCGGTTGAGTCCATCACAATGACATCCTGCGCCTGAACCAGAGTATTCAGATGCTGCTGCGCTTCAGCCAGGAATATATCAAAGAAAGCACGGCTCAGCTTACGGGTGCCGCCAATCAGCACCTCTTCTTTCTGCGGCTGCACTTTAGCTGCCTGCTGCTGATTATCGAGACCAGCAGCCAGTTCATCTGCCTGCTGCTGAAACGGCACGGGATTCAAGCTAACCATCTGGTTCTCAGATAAGCCTGCAACCCAATTGGCAAACTCGGCGCTCACTGTCTCAATGAATGACAGCACTGGTGCAGTAGGGAAAACCTTACGCTCCATCATCTGGTTAAGCAGGTTCTCTACCGACCAGGCAACATCACCCATGGCAGCCAGGCCGACAGTGCGGCCACTGCCTTTAAGCGTATGGTAAGCACGGCGCACCTCTTTAACGGCTTCGCTGTCAGTTGCATTCACGCGCAGTGCCTGCAAGTTTTGAGCAAGGGCCGCCAGCACTTCTTCAGCTTCAGTCAGGAATATATCCTGCAGCTCAGGGTCAAATGCTTTGTCTAACACGCCACCGGCACTGGCTTCAACAGCTACAGGTGACGCGGCTGCAATCTCATCAGCTTCAGATGCTGTAAGTTCAATCAGCTCAACCCCTGAGTCAGCTAGGTCAGCTGGCTCCAGCTCGGTAGCAGCTCCCGCGGCCGGACTCAAGGCCAGCGCACCCTGCTCCAGGCGTACCAATGCATCAGCCAATGCACGCTCTGACTCTGCACGCACATTCGGCAGCTCTTCGGCGTAAATACCCAGCATACTCAAGCTTTCAGCCACCAGCTCAAAGCTGCTGCCCGGCGCGTCATCTGCACCTGCATTGGCAGGGTCAACCCTGAAGAATTCAACAAATTGAGTACTTAACTGGGCGATGGCCTTAGCGGTAGGCAGTTCCAGCATTTCAAACGCGGCACTCACCTGCTCCAATGGTTTTGCAGCAGCATCCAGCACCTCGCGGTTATCCGGATTTCTAAAGAATGCATCCAGTGCTTTTTCTATCAGGCCCAAGGCATCCCTGATCTGTTTTGCCACTGCTTCAACTACGCTGGCATCGAGCTTGCTGGTAGCAAAGTCATCCGCAGCCAGCATCAGCGCTTCACCATTAATCAAGGCTTGCAGACGTAAGTGCTGCGTGCTGATTTTCTGTTTCAGATCTGCATCCAGATGCTGATAGTTTTCGCAGCATTGTTCCAGCAGGTTCAATGCCGCTGCAATTTCAATCAGCGACACATCATTCAATTTTTGCTTATCTGCTTGAATCGCCTGTACTGTTTCGTAAGTAGCACTGAACAGCTTGACTACATTATGGTTGGAAATATTCTGCTGTACTGTCGCAATAATGTTTTCAAGCTTATTGATGAAAGCCTCAAGGTTACTCGCAGCCGTATCCGCAGCGCCTTCGCTGATGCCAGACCACAGGTCTTTCAAGCCAGGCAGGTCAGCGACCAGCTGGGCCAGCGCTGCACGCTCGGCAGCGGTAGACTGGCCGCCGACATTGCTGGAAGCGGCATCTTGCGGCAATGCATCATCGAGCTCGAATACATCCTTAACACGTGAAACAACATCAGAAACGCGGTCGCTGATTGCCACGTAATAAAGCAGCTCACGTAGCAGCTGTGAAGGTACCTTGGCATCACCTAAAGACAGGTTACCCAGATGGCGGTCTAATTTACGACAGAGTTTTTTTGCGCCGGTATTGGCTGCAAGCTTTTCCTGCTTCAGGGCGTCAGCAAAGGCAGTCGCTGTCCACCATAGTGTTCTGGAAGCATTTTTAACCTGCACCTGCTGCACTTTTGCAAGTGCTTCTCGCATCTTGTTGAGTGCATCAGCGCTCCTTGTTTGCAGCCATTCCAGCAACGACTTCTGAAAAACCACACGTTGCTCTGCTATGAAGATAGGGATTGCTGATTCTTCAATCGGGTTTGTCTGCAAATCTTTAGGCGCGCTATTGTCGATATCCGGGTAGAAAAGTTCGCTTTCTTCTATGGTCTCACCCTGTGCCTCAACCAAAGGTCTAAGGCTTGCATAAAGCTTGACCGGTGTATCCGGCATGCCATTCAGGAGATCCTGCAAATATTGTGACAAAGCATCGACAGCATTGATCAGATGCGCCATGACTTCCTGGCTGACCGGCACTGCTTGTTGCTCCAGCTTATGTGTAAGCTTTTCTATCTCGGCACAGTAGCGCTTGCAGCCTTCCAGGCCAACCATATCAAGCGCACCGTTCACCTGGTATAGATGAGGCAAAGTAAATCTTAAAGATGGGAATTCACTCGGCTTTGCATTTACTTCGTTAAAACTAGCCAGCACTTTTTTCAGCGACTGGTCTATTTCTTCTTTAACCCAGGACAATGGGCCGGTATCAAATGCTTCAGGCATTCCGTGCTCCCATTTTTATGTACGATTTTTTCATGGAGTTTTACTTATCTCACGTTACAAATTAAAC
>Ga0208114_1000519_pt1 | contig 9913 bp, 8 predicted proteins | sample LakWasMeta2_LOW4_2_FD_183854 | JGI IMG/M metagenome (GOLD analysis project Ga0208114, IMG submission 183854) | Freshwater sediment methanotrophic microbial communities from Lake Washington under simulated oxygen tension - Sediment Metagenome... | ecosystem: Environmental > Aquatic > Freshwater >... | reverse complement strand
CAAAACCGCTGAAGAGTTACGTTTCATAATGATTATTCTACCTAAAACCAATTGCTTATTATATTCCGCCCGGATTTTTTACTTAACTGATGTTACGCATGTACCTAATAAAAAAGCATAGTCCACGAAAGGCACAAAAAGCACCGGGTACAGGAACAATAAGTAAAGCCCATCGTCAAGGCACGCCGTAAGCTGGGAAACATACGACCCTCTATTTTTTCGTGTCTTTCGTGCTTTTCGTGGACAGCGCGTAACATCAGTTAATCATTCGGTTGTAACAATAACATGTGTTCCGGCTTTCCGGCTGTCAATGGCATCGATAAACCCTTGAGCCAATAGCCCTGCTGATCCCGGTAATAAGGCGACAAGGGTTGGCCCGATTGGCCGCCGGGCATGTGCAGAATGGCGTCTTCAAAATGACCCGGCGAAACTACCAGCCGCTCGCTGGCTCCAAAACCCGGCCCCGCCGCGCGAACGCAGAAACCGCAACCCGGCAAGGCCTCGCTTGGCATATCCAGTAAATCGCTCAGTATCGGCAAGGCCTTGGAAAACGGATGCGACTGCTTGACCTTATTCTGTTCGCCCCAGTTCAATTCCATTAACGCCACTCCCGGATGCTGGGCTTGTATCTGCTGCAACCCGTGTTTCAATTGTCCCAGAATAAAATCGTCCCAGTTCCGGTAATGCGCCGCATCGGGCAATGCGCGCGGCGGCTTTTCGTTCAACAGGGCTTGCAACGGCGTATCGATATAAGTCCACGAATAGCTGAAATTTTTATCGGCGTCCCGGCTGGCCGACAAAAGCGGCGTAAATACCGCCTCGATCAATTGCTTGCGGAACTCGACCAGCAAGGCAAAACCCAGGCTGCCGACATCGGCCCGGCCATTCCAGGCCAGCAAATAGTCGCGCGCTTCGGCCAGATCCGGCTGCGCCGCAACCGCTTCCTTGGTCAGGCTATTCAAGGCCAACTGCTGATAGAACACATAAAACTCGCTTTCGGTATCGAGCTGCAAATTGAACATGGCCCATTCGCCAATTCTGGGCATTTGCGTCAGTTGTTGGGTAATCCTGTAAGCGCGGTAGCCGTTGCCGAACTGGTGGCCGATCACATACGGATAATTTTTGCCCAGACGACGGTCGTTGGCCGACGCCAAAATGCCCTCCGGCGGGTCGATGACGCGCGGCAAATCCTCAGGTTCCACATAACCGTTCCAGCCCACGCGGCCGTCCGCCCATGAGCGACTGACCAAACCGTCATTGCCGAAGCGCTTGGGAATTTTGCCCATCACCGTCCAGGCGATGCTGCCCTTGTCGTCGGCCAGCAAAATATTCAGCTGCGGACCGCCGCTGCCGTTGACGATTGTTACCGCCTGCTCCAGGGTTTCGCCTTGTTCCAAATCAAACAAATTGAGGTTGAACGCATCAGCATCCAGCGCCGTCCAATGAATCGCCACCGGCTGATCCAGCAGCGGTTGGTTGGCGACCGGCCCCCAGCGCGTCTGCCTGACCACAATCTGCTTGGCTGCACGGCCTTTGACGATTATGGTTTCCGGATACTCGTCGAAACGCTGCCATTGCTCGCCTACCCGGTATTGATCGGAATTGTCGGGATTGATCTCAAGCCGGACCAAATCCAGGAAATCGCCGGAAAGATTGGTCGCTCCCCAGGCGATATGCCGGTTGCTGCCGACAATTAACAACGGCGTACCGGGCAAGGTCAAGCCTGCGGCATGCGTATCGCCGTAATTCAGCTCGATGCGATACCAGGTATTGGGCACCGATATACCCAAATGCATGTCGTTAGCCAAAATGGCCCGCCCGTCCCAGGTCTTCTTGCCGCTGACCGCCCAGGCATTGGAACCGACCATTAAATCGGATTGCTGAACCCGTTGCGCCAAGGGTGTTTTGTCCGACGACGGATGGGCGAGTGCCGTTGCCAAAGCCTCGACAGGAATCGCTTGCGCCGGGCGCAACGATTCGGCCTGTTTTTGCAGCTGTTCGGTGTAAAAATCGGTGTCCGGCGTTAAAAAACGCATCGCGGCGTCCGGCAAGGTTTTTTCCATCACGCTCAGCATGCGCTCGCCGCGTTCCTCGCCGGCAGTCAAGTTCTCGCACATGCCCAATACGACCAGCAGACTGTCCTCGGGAGTCCAAGGCCCCGGCTGATAACCCAATACGGTAAACTCGAAAGGCAGTTTGCCGGACTCCGCCATATAGCGGTTGACGCCGTCGGCATAGCTTTGCAGATACTGTTGATGGGCTGGCGGCAGTTTTGCCAGGATGGCTTTTGCCTCCCTATGAAAACCGTAGGTTCGGGCCTTGATGTCGCTGTCCAGCGCCATGTCGCCAAAAATTTCCGCCAAGCGCCCGGCGCTTTTGCGCCGCATCAGCTCCATCTGAAACAGGCGGTCGCGCGCGGTAACATAGCCCAAGGCCCGAACCGCATCGACGCGGTTAGCGGCATTGATGACCGGCATGCCGTGCGCATCGGTCTGTACGCGAACTTCTGCCGTAAGCCGGTCCAGTTGCACCGTGCCGTCAAGTTGCGGCATGGACCGATGCATCACCCAAAAACCGCCGCCGATGGCTATCGCCGACACGCTCGCCAGCGTCAAGCCGCCATATAAAATGATTTTTCGAATCTTCACCATTGCCATCCAATATTATGAAAAAACAATCACCACGAAGACACGAAGGACACGAAGAAAAAACAGAGTGAAAACTTCGTGTCTTCGTGGTGAATCTTTCCTAGTTGCCGATTGCTACCGGCTTTTCCGTGGCGATAATCCGGCCTACTGAGCGGGACGGGGTTTGCAACCCCGTCCCTAACGTTTTAACCTAACTAGCTACGTTATAATCACCTCAAAAACACTTCGGACGGGGCAACATGCCCCGTCCGGCCATGCGACACGAAGGACACGAAGAAAAACAGAGTGAAAACCTCGTGTCCTTCGTGTCTTCGTGGTGAATACATCCTTTCCTAGTTGCTGACTGCTACGGGCTTTTCCATGGCTACAATCTGCCCTTCTTCCAGCTTGATGCATCGATCGGCCAAGTAAAAATACCGGTCGTCATGACTGATGACCAATACTGTTTTGCCTCGGGCTTTCAAGGCCGGTAGCAGCTCTGTATAAAATAAATGCTTGAATTCAGGATCCTGGTCTGCCGCCCATTCGTCGAAAACGTAAAAAGGCCGATCTTCCAGATAAGCGACCAATAGCGCCAAACGTTTGCGCTGGCCTTGCGACAAATTCACCGAGGAGAACCGGCCATTCTCGACCCGTACTTTATGATGTAAATGCAGACGCTGCAAATAATCGGCGATGAGCACATGATTTTTCTCATTATCGAACCCATACAGCTCGTCAAACAAATAAAAATCCGAGAAAATCACCGAAAAGTTTTGCAGATAATCCTCCTTGTTACCGTCATCGACAACCTCGCCGTTCCAGCGAATATCCCCTTGCTCCGGCGTATAGAGGCCGATCAGCAACATCGCCAGCGTAGTCTTGCCGCTACCGTTGCCGCCGACTAAAAACACCAGCTCGCCGGACTTAAAATCCAGGTCGATAGGCCCCAGGGTAAAGTTGCGATTTTCCTTTTCCCGATGAAAACTGTGCGTCACGCCTTGCAGCGACAGACCGGAAAAGTTTGTGCAAACCTCGCGCTTGTCCGGCGCATCGGCCTGCATCGCCTGATTTTTGAGCTGCTCGCCGAGTTGCCGGACTTTTTGTAACGACACCTTAGCGCGGCTAAAGACCGGTAAGCTGGTGGTGAGTATGCTCAACGGCGACATCATAAACAAAAACACCAGCGTATAACCGCCGATCACTTTCTGATCGATCACCTGCCAAACCGGAAAAACATAGAGGATCACGCCTATAACCAGGAAATACAGCAGTTGCGCCCACTGATTCACCAATAAATAAGCCACCGCGCCCCGAAAAGAATAGCGGCGATAAGCTTCGGCGCTGGCCGCCAGCGACTGCGCCATAAACGCCTCGCTACGCTGCCTATGTAATTTCAACTCACGGACGCCTTCCGTCAACGCCCTAAAATCGCTGTTGAGCACATCATATTCCTCGCGCGCCTTGAGTACGGCTTTTTTCGGCCACTCTCTAAACAGACTGGAGCTCAAGACGCCGAATACAATCACCCCGGCCAAAACCAGCGCCAAGTGCCAGGACAGCCAGCTCAGATAAGTCATACAACCGGCCACGACCGCAAAATTAATGCAAACTAGCGGCAATAATTGACTGGCATTGGCAATTACCGATATGTCCTCGGTCAAATGAGCCAATAATGCCGGCTTGCCCAGCTTTTGCAGATAAGGATAAGGCGCGGCAAGAATCAAGCGGCTGATTTGGATGCGGAGATCGCAAACAATTTGAGCGCTGAGCCGATTGAGCAGATAATTCGATAAAAAACCGCTGGACAACACCGCAATAGACAAGCCGACAAACAGCCACGGCAAAAGCTTGGCATCCAGTGTATTCGATAATGTCGAATTAATCAGCGCCACCAAAGCCGCACTACTTAATCCGCTGATGATGCCCGCAAGCAATACGCCAACAACCGTTAGCCAGGAAGAGCGGCACAAAAAAACTAACATAAAATATTTTCCTTTCAGCTCGCGTATACACTATTCGATGCGTTAGACGCTTCTCAGGCCTCAAAACCGAAGCAGGCCTGATAATAGGACGCCTTGAAGCCTTTTTAACCTCATCCGCCCCGCTAAAAAAATACCGCCGAACAACGAAACCCGACATTGCCGCGAAGCAAGCCGCCCGCCTCGCATCTTCAAGTAACTATGTCATATGACGCATTTTAAGTGTGTCATATGACGTACTTTTCAAATACCTTTCCTGTGTTTTACGCCAACTCATTGAAATCGCTAGGCTGACAAAGTGGCACACGCATTGCTTAATACCTATAGCCAGCGCAACGAGTTCAGAACAACAGACCGCCTTTGAGGGCGTCCCAAGCCTGCCTAGTCATCGGCATGCTACGGCCGCAACATTCTCCGGCTTACCCGACTCGTTACAAAGTGCTTATCCGTATGCCGATAGCCGCCTAACTAACAAAGCAAAAACCATGGACCCACATATGCTCATGCAACCCAATAGACTATGGCGCTTTGGCAAACAGCCCAAGCAAATCACTAACGCTGTTAGACCCCGCAAACCGCATACCGCCCTTATTCCGACGCCGTCGGTTCAGCAACAAGGTAAACATTCTTAACACAACGAAGAGGGATTTGAACTTGAACGTAGAAGCCATTTACTTGAATCACCAGTCCGAATTGCAGTTTCATTTGACCCGGATTGTCAACTGCCCGGATATAGCCGCGGACCTTGCACAAGAAAGCTTCATTATTTTTTTCCGCGAAGCGCAAAAACAAACCATCGATCATCCGCGCGGCTTTCTGTTCAGGGTCGCAAAAAATCTCGCTTACGACCACATCAAGCATCGAAAAGTAACGGAAAATTACCAACAAACAAAAGACCAGAGCTTACTCCCGCCAAGCGAATTTCCCTCTGCCGAAAAACTCGTATCCATCGATGAAAGGTTGACCGCAATCAAACGGATACTGGACGAATTGCCGTTGCGCACCCAGGAAATATTTATCCTGAATAGAGTTTACGGCATGACCTATGCCGAAACAGCCCTGGAACTCGGCATATCCGATAGCGCCGTTGAAAAACACATGGCCAAAGCCCTGCTGCACTGTCGCGCCCAATTCAAAACCCATTTACTGGACCAGTATGACAGCTGAGGTATTTTAGCGTTTCTATCGTCTACACTACGGCAACCGCTCCCATCGTTCGAATGACGGGGGTATTATGGCAATTACCTATCAACGGAGCATAACAATGGCTTGGGACGACGAAGAAGACACGACTATTTACCAGGTTGTGGTCAATCACGAACAGCAATATTCAATCTGGCCCGACTACAAAGAAATACCGGGCGGTTGGCGGACCGTCGGCAAAACCGGCAACAAACAGGAATGCCTCGATCACATCAAGGAAGTCTGGACCGATATGCGTCCGTTAAGCCTGCAGATACACATGCAACAAACGGCGTCGCAATAGCCCGTGGACGGGATTTGCATCCCGTCTTTATTTAAGTTCGAGCCGCCTACGCTCAATCCGGTCATGGCATTTCGCCGGAACCGTCAGTGCGGCGCTAATGCCACTGCCAAAATCCAAATCGACCAGCGCCCAATTTCCAGCCGGACCGAACCCCTCCGGCACTGACAAAAACCGCGCCGCACCGACCGACGAGGAGACAACCCTGGAAACATCCAGCCCGATACCTATGCCGACAGCCTTTACAAAACTTTCCTTCCTCGTCCAGAGTCGATAGAAAAACGCGTCTTTCCTGTCTTCCGGCAATCCATTCCAAAAACAGCATTCGACTTCGGCAAAACAGCCACAATCGGTCCTCTCGTTCCACTCTTCGATGTCCACGCCTATACGATCGTGCAAACCTACCGCTACCATCATTTTATCGCCCGAATGGGATAAATTGAATTTAACGTCCAGCTCTTTGCCATCCGCGCTTGATATACCGGCTTACCGAAGTCTTTCTCCGCAAAGCGGATATTTTCAGGAGCAATATCGGTATAAGAGACCAAGATGTAAAACTCTGAACTTGATTTGACAGCTTCTAAAATGAGTCTAAGCTGCATCAGGCATTGACTGTCTCAGTTCGACCCATTAAGGACATTCAGATGTGTATCATTCATGAATCCAATGGCGAGTCTAGCGTGCCTAATTGGATTTAAGTCGTTATGTACTTATCTTATTTACTAGGTATTTAACTGATAGTGTATTATTTTAGATAATCAGGTTTTCGGTTTTTTACAGTTAGCGAGAACTTGGTTAGACTGACTCAGTTAATGAAAAAATCGAAATCTTTTGCGTTCAAAGTAAAGCAGTCACTCGCGTGTTATATGAACGGAAGAGAAAAAACTATTCCTAATAATTTAGAGAAATAAACAAAAAATGGACAATATTATTCTTTCCGGGATGTTAAAAAGTTTCGCCGCACGCCATGAATTCTTACCTGAATCTACAGACAAACAATTTGAGAAATTCGCCAATTACTGCCTCTTAAAAACTGACTATTATGATTCATTTGACTTCGACAAGGTTAGCACTGGCAAATGCGTTGGGATAGATGGCGCTGCTGTTGTCATTAACGGTGTAATTGTCAATGAATTAGGCGATGCTACCGCTTTTACGAAAGGGCAGTTCGAAGTGAAGTTTTCATTTTCTCAAGCTAAAACATCTCCCAAATTTGATTTGGGGGACTTTCTCAAATTTGTTAGCACCGTAAAATTGTTTTTTGGAAATGATGAGAGTGCAATTCCCAAGGAGTTGCGTAATGCTTTTTCGATCAAAAAGTTGATATACGACCGAGCAGCAAAATTAAGTCAATTACCTACGGTTGAGCTTTCCTACGTCTATTCTGGGCGATTTGACATTGAGCGGAGTCAAATAACGCCACTAATCGAAAGCGAGATTGCTGCACTAAAAGCAATGCCCTACCTGTTTTCCGAAGTGAGTTGGTATATACATGATGGTGACGCTATTGCACGGCTTTATCGTGAAACTCAGAATGAAATTCAGAAAACAATTACCTTTCAACGACATGTCGCGTTACCTACAATTACCGGAACGCGTGCGGCCTATCTTGGTGTAGTTCGATGCAAAGACTACGTGAGTCTAATCCAGAAAGAAAATGGCGAATTAAATAGAGGGCTGTTTTTTGAGAATGTCAGAGATTTTTTAGGTGACAGTAATGTCGTAAATGAGGATATTGCCAAGACGATTCATTCGCTTGATGAAAGAGACCGATTTGCAATTCTGAACAATGGTGTAACCATAGTCTCAAAGAAAGTCGATCCAAAAGGGGACAACTTCGAACTAAACCAGTTTCAGGTAGTCAATGGATGTCAGACGAGCCATGTTCTCTTTAACAACCGAACACATCTTAGTGATGACATGTTTATGACTGTCAAGCTTATCGAAACATCAGATGTCGATTTAAGTGGAAAAATAATCGCCACCACAAATAGTCAATCACATGTTACCAAAGAGGCATTCGCAACAATCAAGCCATATCACAGAGGGCTTGAGGACTTCTTTAATGCCATGCGTAGCTCTGGGTATAACTATTACTATGAACGCAGGCCTCATCAATATGATTACCAGGACAATATTATGGAGCACTGCATCGTATCCGCTCCTTCATTAATTAAGTCATTCATATCCGTAGTGATGGAAGAGCCGGAAAAAGTTCATTTTTATTATGGAAGGCTCCTTATTGAATACAACAGAAACCAATCAAGCGAACTATTTTCCGATAGTGATTATCCAGGACTGTACTTTGCAGCTCACCACATTGCATCGAGATCTCGGGCAGCTATAGCAAATAACCGTGACCTAAAAGAATGGATTTTTCATATATCTTTGTTAGTCAAAAAGCAAATTGCGCCTGAGTTAAGTAAGGGTATTATACTGACTGATAAGAAGTTTTTGAAAGTACTGGAGCGCATAGATGAGCAGTTTGACGAGGCCTACAAGCAGTCTATTAAGGTAATACAAGCTGCAAAACTCGATAAAAATAAAAACAGAGTTCCTGAGACAACTAAAGCGATGCTTCAAGAACTCAAGAGTTATATTTTTAAACCTACGAACAAAAACTCACCATCATCTGATCTCTTCAAGTTGGCCGATGGTCTCTATGCTGGAACGGTGCAGAGTATAGATAAGGAGAAACAAGTTGTTGTAAAATATGGCCCCTATATCATTAATGCGATCCTTAATTCTGATTTTTCATCTGAATTAAAGGAAGGTGATCGTGTTTCTCTCTTGGTCGCAAACAAAGCAAAGCTTATTCAAATCCAAGAACGAATCAATATCGCATAACATCTCCAATTTAAGCTCAAGCAAACCAATGATTGGCCGCTTTTGGCCGACAAGCGTCTGTCAGGTTTTTGTATGTGGAAGAAGATATTTTTAGTGACAGTTTTTTTGAAGCGTAACCCAAGAATTGAGTTATAAATTTTTCTGTTGTCACTGTTTTATTCTGCTAACAGTGTAGCAATAGCTGACTTAGCATTACACTGTGCTATTACTTCTGCTATCTGTAATTCATTCAATTTATGTTTGATAGCTTCAGTGCCATTGAAGTCAAACGCTTGATAATCCTTTTTGGCAAAGGTAACGATTTGGCATTTCTTAAATGGCTGATTTTCAAATGGCATTTTTGTAGAATTTAGATTTAATGGTGCAGTCCCTTCCGAACTGGGAGCATAAATCAAAAATTCACCTTTCATCGCGAGTACGGCACGATATTGATTGACAGTGGTCAAATATAAACAGCCTACTTCAACCTCTTTTTCTTTTAATCTCATCTTGTTAAATTCCTTGATTTTTTTCATTCAAAATTAAAGCCGACACACGTTTTTTGTCTGGCGTCAGTTGCTTAAATTCGGCCTTCCAGTTTACTTGCTTCTGAACGATTTCTACATTGTTTGATAGCCATTATGTAAGAATGTGGATTCATTTTTGTGAATTTTTCCCCTTTACCAGCAAGATGCTTATTAACTCGTACTTCAATATTGGTGATAATGCCTGTGTAAATTTAACCATTTAGACATTCCTGAAAATATACAAACCATAGATATGTTGCCGCCACCGGCGCTGGGTTTAGCGTTGATTTATTACCTGATGTTACACATTGCCCGCGAAAACCGCAAAAAGAGGGTTTGATAATGGATAATGTCCCTTCACTGAATGACCCGCGACGGATGTGAGTAGGGCGTGCCGTGCGCGCCTTAGCAATGAGTATGAAATAACGTAAGCTGGTTTTATTTTTTAAACCATGAAGGATTGAAGTC
>Ga0208114_1000515_pt1 | contig 9923 bp, 10 predicted proteins | sample LakWasMeta2_LOW4_2_FD_183854 | JGI IMG/M metagenome (GOLD analysis project Ga0208114, IMG submission 183854) | Freshwater sediment methanotrophic microbial communities from Lake Washington under simulated oxygen tension - Sediment Metagenome... | ecosystem: Environmental > Aquatic > Freshwater >... | reverse complement strand
CGTCCGTTTGTGCGCAGCAAGCTGGCGATGAGCCTGGATGGACGCACCGCGATGGCATCGGGTGAAAGCAAATGGATTACCTCCAATGAGGCCAGAGCCGATGTGCATCGGTTAAGAGCGGAAAGCTCGGCGATTTTAACCGGCATCAATACGGTGCTGGCGGATGATCCTGCGCTGAATGCCCGTGTAGATGGCGATGTCTTGCAACCGGTCAGAGTGGTGCTGGATACGCATCTGAACATGCCGGTTACCGCGCAGATGGCTAAACTGCCGGGACGCAGCCTTATTTTAACCTGTGCGCAGGATGAACAAAAACAAGGCGCGTTGCAACAGGCGGGTTTTGAAGTCTATCAGCTGCCCTGTAAAAACGGGCGACTTGATTTGCAGGCCGTGATGGATTTTTTAGGCCAACAGCAAATCAACGAGCTGCTGGTTGAGGCAGGTTCCGTGCTGAATGGTGCGTTACTGGACGAAGATTGGGTCGATGAGTATGTGATCTACATGGCTCCGTGCATTTTAGGCGACCAGGGGCGCGGATTATTTAACCTGCCGGGTTTACAACAGATGGCGGATAAAAAGCAGTTAAAATTGCATGATGCCCGGCAGGTCGGCCAGGATTTAAAATTAACTTATACACCACTGTAGGGGCGACTTCAGTCGCCCTGGGCGAATAAATTCGCCCCTACAACTTAACAGGGCATCCATGTTTACAGGCATTATCTTGGCAGTGGGCAAAATATCGGCAATCGAGCGGAAATCCGGTGACTGTCGATTGACTATAGCGACCGGAAAATTACCATTAAATGACGTCGTGCTTGGCGACAGCATTGCCGTTAACGGCGTGTGCCTGACCGCAGTGGAGTTAGGCAAAGATTATTTTTGCGCCGATGTGTCCAATGAAACCTTGTCGAGAACCCTCTTAAATGCCGCAACCGTGGGTACGCCGGTTAATCTGGAGCTGGCCCTAACGCCGACAACCCGGTTGGGCGGGCATATCGTCAGCGGCCATGTCGATGGCATTGGCACGGTTATGGAAAAGCGGCCGGACGGACGCTCTTTTCGCTTTAAATTTAAAGCGCCTGACAACCTGGCCAAATATATTGCCGAAAAAGGCTCTATTTGCATCAACGGCATCAGCCTGACCGTCAATGACGTTGATGGCGCCGTGTTCAGCGTGAATATTGTGCCGCATACGCTCAAAGAAACCACGCTGGGCGATGCGGTGGTCGGAACTAAAGTCAACCTGGAAGTGGATTTGCTGGCTCGCTATCTGGAGCGGTTAATCAAGGGTGATGCGGCGGCTAAAAGCCATGGCGGCATCACAGAAGAATTATTGCAAAAAAGCGGTTTTTTCGGCTAACGGCCCAAAGGTAAAATGAATACAATCGAAGAAATTATAGAAGATTTGCGCTTAGGCAAAATGGTCATCATTATGGATGATGAAGACCGTGAGAATGAAGGCGACCTGGTGATGGCGGCTTCATTCACTCGCCCGGAAGATGTAAATTTTATGGCCCGTTACGGCCGCGGCCTGATTTGCTTGACCTTGACCAGTGAACGTTGTCAGCAATTACGTTTGCCGTTGATGGTCAATGAAAACAAAACCGCCCATTCAACCAATTTTACCGTGTCAATCGAAGCGGCAACCGGTGTAACCACTGGTATTTCAGCAGCCGACCGGGCGCGTACCATTCAATGTGCAGTAGCGGCGGATGCAAAAGCCGATGACTTGGTGCAACCGGGGCACATCTTCCCGTTAATGGCGCAATCCGGCGGCGTATTAAACCGTGCCGGACACACCGAAGCGGGCTGCGATTTGGCCAGGCTGGCAGGTGTGGAACCGGCAGCAGTTATCGTTGAGATACTCAATGAAGACGGTTCGATGGCAAGACGGCCTGATCTGGAAGTGTTTGCCAAGCAGCACGATCTCAAAATCGGCACTATCGCCGATCTGATCCATTATCGCATTCAGCATGAAAATACGCTGGAACGCATCAGCGAGTGCGCTTATCCGACCGAATTCGGCGAGTTCAGGCTTTATGCCTATCAGGACCGAAATGACAATAACCTGCACTTGGCGTTGGTCATGGGTCAGGTTTCCGGCGAAGAGCCTGTTTTGGTTCGGGTCCATGCGCGGAATTTGCTGGATGATCTGTTTGCATCCAAGCGTAGCGATTGCAGCGTGCCATTGCGTTCGGCTATGCAAAAAATAGCTGAGGAAGGACGCGGGGTATTGGTCGTTATCAGGCAAAGCGAAGACAATAAATCGCTGGCGGAACTGATACATCACTATCAGTTGGAAGATAACGGCATTGTGAGTCCGACTCCGGCTGTCGGCGCCGCAGATTGGCGTACCACCGGAACTGGCGCCAGAATACTGGCCGATCTGGGTGTGCATAAGCTGAAGGTTTTGGGCACCCAGAAGAAATATGTCGCATTGTCCGGGTTTGATTTGGAAGTCGCCGAGCATGTGGGTTGAAGATTATTTACCACATTAGGTATTAACTAAAAAATAACACCACGAAGAACAGGAAGAGAAACCAATAAAACTTCGTGTTCTTCGTGCCTTCGTGGTGAATTAATCAATCTCCCTACGCGATTTCAACAACATTACACGTTAATCACACAATAGAGAAACATCATGTCAACATTAAAAACCTTTGAAGGGAATTTACTCGCTCAAGGCGGAAAATTCTGCATCGTAGCTTCACGGTTTAACAGCTTCATCGTTGAACAACTGGAAGCGGGTGCGATTGACGCGCTGGTTCGCCACGGTGCCAATAAAGCGGATATTCATTTGGTAAAGGTTCCCGGTGCGTTTGAGTTGCCGATGGTGGTTCAACGCGTGGCGGCGGCTAAAAAATACGATGCGATTATCGCCGTAGGCGCAGTAATCCGAGGCGGCACGCCGCATTTTGAATATGTCGCCGGTGAATGCGTTAAGGGCTTGGCGCAGGTTTCCCTGCAATACAATGTACCGGTCAGTTTTGGCGTACTAACCGTTGACAGTATTGAGCAGGCGATAGAGCGTGCGGGCACCAAAGCCGGCAATAAAGGCGCGGAAGCGGCACTATCCGCCATTGAAATGGTAAGTTTATTTAATAACCTGGAAATATAATGAGTCAAGCTCGAACCAATGCCCGAAAGGCTGCTGTACAGGCATTGTATCAATGGCAAATGGCCGGCCAGAATCTTAGTGAGATTGAACGGCAGTTTCTGGAAGAAGAGAGATTGAAAGACGCTCAGAAAAGTTATTTTGTCGAGTTGTTTTACGGCGTGCCTAAAAACCTGGATGCGATCGATCAGGCGTTGTCGGAATTTGTAGATCGTCCTGTCGATACGATTGATCCGGTCGAAAGGGCGATTTTAAGAATCGGTGTGTACGAGTTGTTGTACCGGTTAAATATGCCGTACCGGGTTGTTTTAAATGAAGGCATCAATCTCGCCAAAGACTTTGGCGCCGACGGTAGTCACAAGTACGTTAACGGCATACTGGATAAGGTCGCGCAGCAAACAAGGGCGGGGGAAATTAAGGCAAAAGGCGCAAGGTGAAAAAAGCTTTATTCACCACGAAGGCACGAAGTTTTCTGTTTCGATGACGGGAAGGATTGATAAGATGAATGAGCATTTTTTAACCGATATTGAAATAAAACAGTTTAAATGTTTTTCCGATTTTAAAGCGTCCGGTTTTAAGCGGGTTAATTTGATCGGAGGGAAAAATAATATTGGTAAGACGGCGTTTATTGAGGCTTGTTATATTAATGTTCATTCGGTCAATATAGATAAGATATTAACAGCTATAATTAATGCTAAATATTCTCGTGAGTTTTTAAATATTGCAGCTAATATCGATAGTATCGACAATCAAAGATATTTAGATAGTATAGGAAACTATTCGGCTAAATCTAATTTAAAGAATATAGAGTTCGCTGCAATAAAGAAAAGCGGAATAAAAGAATATAAGGTTGGTGTTGATAACAATAATAATGTTATTAATGCAAATTACCTCTCTATTGACGCTAATAATATATACAATATCATGTATATAGATAATTTCGGTTGTGATAACGGTGGCCTGATAAGACTTTATCAAGCTGTCCAAAAGCAGGATCAAGAAAATCAATTAAATTATTATGTTCATGAGTTTGATGGCAGTATAGAAAGCTTTAAAGTTATTGGCGATAAACCTCAATGTAAAACCAATGGAGAATACCGATATATAACCGAATTTGGCGATGGTCTTCGTCATTATATTTCAATCATCTGTGCCATTTATGCCTGTGAAAACGGTTATTTATTTATCGATGAAATAGATAACGGCATTCATTACACCCAGTTAGACAGGTTATGGGAGATTATTTTAACTCTTTCCAAGAAAACCAATTGTCAAGTGTTTGCGATTACCCATTCCAAAGAAATGCTCGAATCATTTGCGCGGGTTGCCGAAAAACTAAATGATCAGGATATTAGCTACACTCTCTTGGTAAAAAATAAGCAGCAAGAAATAAAATCTATTGCGATGGATTATGAAATGCTTTTGGATAGCGTGGCTCAAGGGCATGAGGTCAGGGGATGGTGAAAGCAGCCATTTTGCACGAAGGCAATGATAAAGATACTACTGACAAGAAGCTGATAAAAAGCGTACTGGGAAATTTAGCATTGGATGCGGAATCTGTTTTCTTCGATGGCTTTGGATCTAAAAGCAATTTCTTTAATATTGATAACCCAAAATATTTGCGTCTCAAGAATTTTGTAGAAGCGGGGCAAATTGACAAAATATTGTTTATTGTCGATGCCGACTATGAAAAAGATGATGCGAAATACAAAGGTTTTGAAAATACAGAAAATGAATTAAAAAACATAATCAATGCATTAGGCTTTCAGGATATTGCCCGTTTTTACATAGTTTGCGATCCTGACACCAAAACAGGTTATTTGGAATCGCTAATTTTAGCTTCATTACCGGAACAAAAACGAAACTGCATTGAACGTTTTGTTAAATGTTCAGAAATAAATCCTAAGCAGATTCATAAAACAATTATTAATCATCTCTACACGATTGCCTATCCAGATCCGCCTTATAATTTCGATCATTCATATTTTGACGAACTTAAAGCCGAATTAAAGAAACTTTTTGCATGACACCGCAGCAATTTAATCACGCGATGAGTAGGGCGTGCCATGCGCGCCATTTCCGATGTTTGAGCAATCTTGCTATCCTTTGGTGCGCATAGCACACCCTACTTGAGCTTCATGCCACTCTCCGAATTCGCCTTAATCCAGCGCTTCTTCACTCAGCAGCGGATCAAAAATCCCTCAACGCACTTGGGCATAGGCGACGACTGCGCGTTGTTGTCCATTCCCGAGGGGTTCGATCTGGCCGTGACCACCGATACCATGGTGGAAAACGTGCATTTCTTTGCCGGGACCGACCCGGAACTGCTCGGACATAAACTGCTGGCCGTCAATTTGAGCGATCTTGCCGCGATGGGCGCAAAGCCCGTTTCCGTGACGCTGGCCTTAACCCTGCCTAAGGTTGATGAAAACTGGTTGACGGCGTTTGCCAACGGTTTTTTAAAGTTGGCCGAACGCTATTCAGTGGATTTGATCGGCGGCGATACCACGTCCGGTCCATTGACCTTGACCGTTCAGGCTATGGGTATAGTCCCTAAAGGCCAAGCGCTCAGGCGCTCAGCGGCACAGCCCGGCGATTTTATTTATATGACCGGTTCCTTGGGCGATGCGGGATTGGGCTTAAAGATAAAGCAAGGTTATATCTGTGCCGATTCCGAGGCCGCCTTAACACGATTTAACCGGCCGGAGCCGCAAATCGAAGCCGGGCGGTCCTTAATCGGCATTGCCAATGCCTGCATTGATTTATCGGATGGCTTGGCGGGAGATCTGGGGCATATTCTGGAACAAAGCCATGTAGGCGCGTGCCTTGATTGGGACGCGTTGCCGTTGTCCAAAGCGGTGTTGGACTACATAAACGATACCGGCGATTGGTCTATGCCGCTGACCGCTGGCGATGATTATGAGTTGTGCTTTACCGTAAGCCCTGAGCAGGCGGCGCAGTTGACCATAGCGGCGACTAAAATCGGCATCATTGAATCCAAGCCTGGTTTGCGCTTGAATAAATCGGGTCATATCCAACCATTAGAGGTCAAAGGCTTTGAGCATTTTTCTTAATACCCAGTTGGGTAAAAACAAGCTGACACCCAAGCAGATATTGTCCGACCCCATCCTGTTCCTGGCCTTCGGTTTCGGCTCCGGTCTGGCAAAAAAAGCGCCCGGCACCATGGGTACCTTAGCTGCGATTCCGGTTTACTGGCTATTTGCGCAAGCTAATCTGTTCGTTTATAGCCTGTTGACGCTAATCGTGACGGTTGCCGGAATCCGGATTTGCGACATCGCCGCAAAAAAACTCGATGAACATGATTTTGGCGGCATCGTTTGGGATGAGATTGCCGGTTACCTGATAACGATGTGGCTGGTTCCCTTTAGCTGGCAGGCTATGGTGCTGGGCTTTGTCCTGTTCAGGTTCTTCGACATACTTAAACCGTGGCCGATTAAGTGGATTGACCGGCAGGTGCATGGCGGCCTGGGGATTATGCTGGATGATGTACTGGCGGGCGTGTTTGCCGGCGGCTTGTTGCTAGGCTTTTCAAGCTATTTCTAAACCAGGTTCTTTAGCAATAAAACTTCTCAGGTGGGGCACGGCTCAGTATAAGCGTCCTTATCCCCTCTCTGCCGATCATCGTTTCCCTCTAATCGTCTGAAGCTCCAAGGCAGTCCGTCGCCGTTTGTATCGGGAATAAATTTGATCTGTTAATCTGTAAACCCTTTCATCCTGCTTTATTGAAAAGCCTGATATGCGCTCAATATCCAGGATTTTCAGATACAGAACCCATGCCTCTTCTGTTAATTTCCCAAGCATTATTGTTCCTTAATCTAAGCCAAAAACGGCACTATGAGTCTATAAGGCTCTTTGGTGTAATTTTAAAGTTAACACATATAAATGTAATCAATCCCCTACAGTGGAGACAAGAAGCGGAGAATGAAAAGCGCCAAGCCGCCCGGCTAAAGGAACCACGGTGTTGCGGAGAGACGGTTGGTAATGGCAAGTATTCGATAAATAACCTTTTTTTCGTAAATTGCCCTGAGTTGATGCGGGCAATTGATCCTGTCGGTTATTAATGCCGCTTAAAAATCATTAGCGTAATATCATCGTTAAAGGATTCACTGCGGCAAAATTGTTTTAGCTGTTCCAACAGTGCCTCAATGATGGCTTGAGGAGATTTCAGCGCATGTTGAACGAGGATGTCATTGACGCGCTTTAGGCCGAAAAACTCGCCATCGGCATTTTCCGCTTCGGTTAAACCGTCGGTATACAGCAAGATTAAGTCGCCTTGGGATAGCGTAGTGGTTTTTTCTTCAAACACTACATTTTTGTTGACTCCCAGTATTAAGCCGTCAGCATCCAATTCCCTGCATTCGGATTGGAAAGGACTCAGTAGTAAAGGGGGAGGGTGGCCTGCGTTGGCAAAACTCAATTGGTGGTTGGTGATGTTATATTGCAAATAAAATAGCGTAATAAAGTAGTCGGACCTGTCCAAATCTTCAAAGAGAAAATTATTGAGGACTTTTAGCGTTTCTGCGGGCGTACCCGAACCATTTGCCTGAGTGCGAATGGCGCTACGGGTCTCCACCATAAACAGGGCGGGGCCGATTGAGTGACCGGAAACATCGGCAATAATCATGTCCAAATGGTCTTCATTACGGTAAAAATAATCAAAATAGTCGCCGCCGACTTGATCCGCCGGTAAGCAGTAACCGGTGACTTCAAAATGATTGGACTTGATCGGCGCCGAGGGCGAGAGAGAGGCCTGAATGCGTTGAGCAATCTTGATTTCACTTTGAGCAATGGCCAGATTGATTTGCGCTTGGCGAATGGCCGCTTCCGTGGCTTTTCGCGTTGTAATGTCGACGATGGTACTCAGCACCAATGTTTCTTCTTTACTATCGATCAGACTGAGGCCTATTTCAACGGGAAATTCAGTCCCGTCTTTGCGTAATCCGTAGAGGTCTTGACCCGCTCCCATAGGCCTGGACACAGGGGTGGCGAGGTACGCTTGGCGAACGCCAACATGCGCATTGCGAAAGCGCTTTGGCACTAATATTTCAACCGGTTGCCCAATTAATTCAGCGCGTGAGTAACCGAAAAATGCCTCTGTTTGCGCATTGACCATCACTATCGTTCCTGACTTGTTTACCATAACAATCGCATTGGGCGCCGATTCCACCGCTTGTCGAAACCGATGCTCCAGGCGCTTACGCTCGGTGATGTCGTGGATAAAGCCGCTGAATATATAGGCATTACCCAGTTTTAAGGGGGAGATGCTCAGTTCAACGGGGAATTCAGTGCCGTCGCGTCGAATGGCGGTCTGCTCAATCAACCGATTTAACAGCGGGCCGGAACCTGTGCGCAGGAAGAGTTCCAAGCCCCGTTGATGCGCAGCGTGAAGTCGGGGAGGGATAACTAACTCATCAAGACGTCGGCCGATGGCTTCATCCTTAGTCCAACCGAATATTTTTTCTGCCGGGTGATTCCAGTCGGTAACGATGCCGTAAGAGTCCATAATCACGATAGCGCTCAAGGAGCTTTCGATAATCAAGCGGATACGTTTTTCGCTTTCGATAAGCGCATCCTGAAAATGCATTCTGGCGGTAATGTCCCGGTCAACACCGCGCCATTTAAGCAGCTTTCCTGCTGCATTGATTATCGGTAAGCCGGTCGATTCGGTCAGTATCTGGCGACCGTCTTTGTGCCGATAGTGGGACAGCAGCGCATAAAAAGGCCGGTGACTGGTCGCGTAGTGCTGCTGGGTGGCTTTATCCTGGGGTGTTAAAAACTCGGTATAGTGTTTGCCTAGCACTTCATCCGGGCTATAACCCAGTATTTGGCTAACAGCGGCACTGCTATAGCTGTAGTAACCTTCAGGATCTTGCTCCCATAACCATTCGCCGGCCATTTCCGCCATCTGTCGAAAACGTTCTTCACTTTCGGTAAACGCCGATTCAACACTGAAATCTTCGCCTTCGCTCAGGACAGGCTTGGCCTGAATCAGTAAAGCAATGTCGGTTTTATTGGGCGTTGGGTTGGATAAGACAGAAAGCGATATTAATACCTGGATTTTGTCATTTGCCTTGGTGACCATTTCACAGGCAAAGCCTGTACTGAGCCGAGCCGAAGGGCTTTGACGGGTATTTGTATCAGTTGCATCGGCAAGGGCTTCTTGCCATAGCGCCTTGTCGTTTCCGGCCGCGTAGATAAGGTCAACAGGCTTGCCGATAAGTTCTTGCTCGCCATAGCCTAACAACGTAGCGGCGGAGGGGGTAAGCTGTTTAATACGCGGCGCGGCGTCATCTGGACGAACCAGCTCAATGACAATGATATGGGGTGCGAACTGATGCATGTTTTTCAGCTTGTAATAAGTGTTTTTACGTGCAACGCGCTGAGCTCATATTGCAAAACAGCGCGATAAGGTTCCGCGTAGAGTATGACTCAATCTTCAGTATTTGAACACAATATTGGCATGGATGCGGTTATTGCCCGCTTGGGTAGTTCCTGCCTCAACAGTGTCCAGGGCATTGGCAAAGGTAATATTGCCTTGAAAATACTCCCGCCATTGAAAGCGCGCACCCATTCCCGTACCGCTCAGATTCCAATCTTTGACTTGTCCCGGCGTAGTGCTTTGCAGACGGCCATGTCCATAATCATAGAATACAAATAAATTGGTTTTTTGTCCCTCGACGACGCTCAGGGCCGACCAGGCGGGAGTGGTCACTTCAAATTTTACAATTTCACCGCTATCCGCGCCGGTTTCGCGTTGATCATAGCCTCTCACATCAAAACTGCCGCC
>Ga0208114_1000514_pt1 | contig 9936 bp, 9 predicted proteins | sample LakWasMeta2_LOW4_2_FD_183854 | JGI IMG/M metagenome (GOLD analysis project Ga0208114, IMG submission 183854) | Freshwater sediment methanotrophic microbial communities from Lake Washington under simulated oxygen tension - Sediment Metagenome... | ecosystem: Environmental > Aquatic > Freshwater >... | reverse complement strand
TGAAGACAAAGACTTTAGTCGCGAAAAAGCCTGTATCTGGTCGGGTTTGGCAACCTGGTTACTGGGCTTGGGCACAGTATTTTCCTTCAATGTCTGGTCCAATTTTAAGTTTTTTGACAGAACTATTTTTCAATTGCTGGATTACCTGACTGCTAATTTAATGTTACCTATTGGCGGCTTTTGTATTGCGGTATTTGCCGGCTGGATTATGAAGCGGCAACACAGCGAACAAGAACTGAACATGCCAAATGTTGCAAGCTATCAAGTGTGGAAGATTTTGATCAGTTATGTGGCACCATCGGCTGTGTTTTTCGTATTTCTGCATGTCATCGGAGTGCTATAAATGACTATTGTTCAAAAAAGCGCACTGGTTAAATTTTCTGCCCAACAGATGTTTGACCTGGTTAATAACATTGAAGACTATCCGAAGTTTTTACCTTGGTGCAGCGGCAGCCGGATTATCAAGCGCGATGACGATATCGTTGAAGCAGAGTTGCTGATTTCCAAGGGCGGCTTCAAAAAATCGTTTTCAACAAGAAACAAGATTGATTGGGGTGGCAGAATAACGGTTTCTTTGCTTAATGGCCCTTTTACTTATCTGGAAGGTGTGTGGGATTTTATGCCTTTGCGAGAGGATGCCAGCAAGATTTCCCTGGATCTGGAATTTGAAATGTCAGGAGTGTTAGCCAGCCTTGCATTTGGAGCTGTCTTTAATCAGATATGCAATACCATGGTGAGCTCCTTTACCAGCCGGGCCAAACAAGTCTATGGCTGAGGCATTGATTGATGTTGAGGTGGCTTATGCTACACCTAAACAACAGGTGATTATCGTCTTGAAAGTGCCGGAAGGCGCTAACGTAGAACACGCGATAAATGCATCAGGCTTGTTAAACCAATTTCCTGAAATAGATGCCGCTGATATTAAGGTCGGTATTTTTGGTAGTTTATGCAAGCTCGATCAGCAACTTAGACAAACCGATAGAGTAGAAATCTATCGGCCTTTGATCCATGATCCCAAAGAGGCAAGGCGGCAACGCGCGGCAAAGGGCTGAACAGAGTACCTTCATTATTGAACTATCTTTGCATGCCCCCTCTTAACAGAAGAAAACAACTTCATGAACCTAAAAAATAACCGGATTTACAAATTGTTATTGGCTACTGCGCTAGTGGTTTCCTGCTTCACCACTGCGTTTGCGGCAAATTGGGACACACAAACGGCTGGATAAAACATGCGGGTATTACCTATCAATAAACTGGCTGCTGAGCGACCTATGACATAAATAATATCATCGGCGACTTTCTCTTTGATTCTTGACCTGTTCATGATTTTCATATCGGACGCGTTTGTCATTTTCTTGGGCGTAATGCCGTTGTTCCTTGATCCGATTTCTACGATTATCATGAGACCTCTGATTTTGCCCGTGGTTTTGTAGTTCCGAATTGGGCCGACCATGTTGAAGCTTGTTGTATTCCCATGAACGATCAGTTGAAGGCTTGCTCCAGTTATAATTGCCATGTAGATCGTGATGATTTTTGCGGTCCGGGTATGCGGGAACAGAACCCTGATAACCGAATTGTTGGTGTTTTCGGTCGGCATGATTATGGCTATAATCATTTGAGGGAATTGGTCTCATATAACTCCGGTTCCTTGAGGGCCGTAAATTATAGCCATCATAACGATGAATACTGTTATCGCGGTAATTACTGTTGTAGGGATATGAGTGATTATCATAACGATAAGGATATCTGCTGTAATAACTTCTTTGTGTGACGCCATAACCGCTATAGTTTCTACCAGCAGGATAGTAGGTTTGATAATAGGGCGCACAGGCAGTCAAAAGTAACAACATACTGAAGACAAGCAATTTAATAGTTGACGAATTCATGTTATGTATTTTTGCTTTTAATGATTTCTGGATTAAGAATGCCAGAAGAATGCTGAATGATTAATGAATTTCAGCCAATATTTTGCGGTAGCAATTTTCGACCACCCATTTTGGGAGCACGCGATTCGGGAGCCAAAGTATTTCGATATTCAGCTCGTTACCATTCTCTAAGGTCAGGTACGGATGGGGAAGATGTGCCGCCGATTGGCCCCATTCGAGTTTCCACTAACTTCGTTAGTTTGTAACTATTATCTTTTGAATGGGTGGAATAGGCGGATATTCAGGGGTGAGGTTGGGAATAATAAGCACGAACTCAATGAATGTTTGGTGGATTTTCAGCCGAGGGGCTATTCTTGAATCCGGTCAATTCAAGAAAAAAGCTTAAATTATTGGCTTTATGGTCAACATGAGTCGTAATTTGACACGCATTTAAAGCGGCAGGTTATTCTCCGATGTTTTTTTTGTTTCTGTTTTAGCAGGGGCATCAAGTTCATCATAACCTATGAGACCTGTGATTTTTTCCCATAATGTTTTTTCAAGATCACGCTTGGGGACGTCTATCGTTGTTTCACTCGATGTTTTTATCACAGGAACAGTGCTGGGTCTAAAATCCCCCTGGATGCCGGTTATTTGGTCATTTTCAAAGAATAATGTAATTTGTTTTTGCACCCTGTCTTCACCGCTAGGTTGATTTGAATAGAGGTATTCCCAGCGATTTTTATGGAAAACATTATTCAGCATGGGCGAGCCCATGATATAAAGCACCTGACGCTTGTTCATGCCTGGCCGGAGTTGGTCAACCATGGCCTGATCAATGATGTTGCCTTGCTGAATGTCTATTGTATAGACTCCCGGTATAAAATTCATAATGGTGGAGCAGGAGACGAGTGTCAGACTTGCCAATAAAATTAAAGAAAAAAGCGACTTTCTCATTTGAGGCTGCGTAAGTGTTAAAATGTGAAATCATACAGGATGTTAAATAATTATCCTATAAAACTGTCTGCTCATAATACCTAAAAAGGCTACAATGAGCGCTATTTTGTATTTAACTGCCTACATAGTGGTTTAACCGGAGATTAAAGTTGGAGACACATGATTTAAGGAATGCAGGTCTGAAGGTTACTTTACCTCGGGTCAAGATTCTGCAAATTTTAGAAAAACAGGTTAATGAACGGCATTTAACGGCTGAAAAGGTTTATAAAATTCTGCTGAGTGAAGATGAAGAAATCGGGTTAGCCACGGTTTATCGCGTTTTAACCCAGTTTGAAGCGGCAGGACTGGTGACCAGGCATCACTTTGAGGGGGGGAATTCGATTTTTGAATTGGCTACGGGTGATCACCATGACCATATACTCTGTATGAAGTGCGGTAAAGTGGATGAATTTACTGATGAATTCATCGAAGCCCGGCAAAAGGAAATTGCCAAAAAACTGGGTTATGAATTAACCGATCATGGCCTTTATTTATATGGATTTTGTCCTCAATGCAAGAAATCCTGATTTTTTCTCTTACCTATAGACTTCATGTTTAAACCTCTTGTTTTTTATATTGGCTTGCGTTACACGCGAGCTAAACGCCGTACCCAATTTATTTCTTTTATTACCTTAACCTCGGTTCTCGGAATTGCCTTGGGCGTTACGGCGCTGATCACCGTTTTGTCAGTGATGAATGGTTTTGAGGCAGAATTACGCGAGCGGATCCTCGGTATGACTTCACATGCCACGGTTACGGGTAGAAATGGTCAGTTAGATAACTGGCGTGAACTTGATCAGAAATTAAAAGATTATGCGCATGTAGAAGGTACAGCTCCCTTTGTCAGTGGACAGGTCATGATTAATGCCGACCGGCGCGTCAGCGGAACAATGCTTAACGGGATTATGCCGGACTATGAATCCAGGGTTTCGGAAGTTGCCGATAAAATGAAAGTAGGCAAGCTTTCTGATCTGGTTGCAGGTCAATACGGCATTGTCTTGGGCGCTGAACTCGCCAACTATTTAGGTGTGATGATGGGCGATAAAATTACCGTCATCAGTCCGCAAATCAATTCCACTCCAGCGGGTATTGTGCCCAGAATGCGACGATTTACCGTGGTGGGTATTTTTCAGGTAGGCATGTATGAGTATGATCGTAACATGGCGCTTATTAATATTGAGGATGCAGCCAAATTATTTCGCATGGACAATGCTGTATCAGGCCTGCGCATAAAACTGGATGATTTGTTTAATGCGCCGCAAATTACACGTGCGCTCGCAACCGCTCTTTATGACGAATATCAGGTCAGTGATTGGACCCTGGCGCATAGCAATTTCTTTCGTGCTATTCAGACAGAAAAAAGGGTAATGTTTATTATCCTGCTTTTGATAGTCGCGGTAGCGGCTTTTAATATTGTCTCTACACTGGTGATGGTGGTTACTGATAAACGCGGCGATATAGCGATTCTAAAAACCCAGGGACTCACGTCAGGTTCAGTGATGGGTATTTTTATGGTATTAGGGTCCATAATCGGAGTAGTCGGCACAGCGCTTGGAACCCTAGGTGGAGTATTGCTGGCTTTGAATGTTGAAACCATTGTGCCGGCAATTGAAAAGCTGTTTCAGATTCAGTTTATGGCAGCTGATGTGTATTACATCAGTGAATTGCCTTCCAAACTGGTTTGGTCGGATGTTTACGTGATAGCAGGGATGGCCTTTTTTCTGTCCTTATTGGCAACGATTTATCCTGCCTGGCAGGCATCCAGAATAAACCCAGCGGAAGTCCTTAGATATGAATAAAACCAGCATTTTGCATTGCCGGCACTTGACCAAACGTTATGACCAGGGTGGGCTAGATGTTGAAGTCTTGAAAGGCGTTAATTTAACCATAGGTGTTGGTGAACGCGTTGCTATTATGGGGGCGTCAGGTTCCGGTAAAAGTACTTTATTGCACCTTTTGGGGGGGTTGGAAAAAGCCAGTGGCGGCGAGGTAGTATTGGACGGGGTTAATATTAATCAAGTCGGTGCCGCGAAGCTGGCTAGATTAAGGAATAAATCTCTAGGTTTTATTTATCAGTCGCATCATTTACTAGGTGAATTTACCGTTCTGGAAAATGTGGCAATGCCCTTGTTAATCGGCGGCGAGTCTGTAAAGCAGGCAGGCATTCGCGCCAGTGCATTATTACAGCGGGTAGGATTAGGTCATCGCATTGAACATAAACCGGGTGAATTATCCGGTGGCGAAAGGCAGCGTGCTGCCGTGGCGAGAGCGTTAATTAACAAGCCTTGTTTGATATTGGCTGATGAACCTACCGGAAATCTCGACAGTAAAACCGCCCATCAGGTCTATCAGTTAATGCTGGAATTAAACCAGGAGCTGAATGTCAGCTTTCTGGTTGTGACTCACGATCATGAGCTGGCAGCGCGTATAGGCAAGGTTTTGCACATGGAAGATGGGTTGATTGTCGGTTAAAGGTCCGGCCTAAACAAAACGGCGATTAATAATCTTTTATTCATTAAGTTACATAAGTCTATCGTAACTAATTGCTTTGAATGGATTCTTTTTAGAAGAAAGGCTCTTGCGTGTTTGTTTTCTTGTTTCCCATTTTTTATGGGTATGATAACGCCAAAAATAGTTAATCCCATAATAGCCGGCAGTAGCGCAAGCTGTACCCAGGATCAAACAACCAGTCAGAAATGGAAACAAAATTTCGCCGGATAATATAGCATTTAGTGAAAAGGAAGCAGCCGGGAGATTTAAAACCGTAAGCCCAACCAGATAAGCGAAATAGAACAGGGGGGGCATGGTGACAGGATTGGTTATCCAGACCAGACCTACGGAAATAGGTAAATTTGCCCTAAAATAAAATGCGCCTATCGCCGCAATTGCCATTTGTCCTGGGGTCGGAATCCAGGCACCGAAAAGCCCCACTGCAAAAGCCATAGCCACAGAGCGTCGATTCAAATGCCAGAGATTAGGGTCATGTAATTTATCGCCAAGAAACTGAAGATTTTTGTGTTCTTTGATCACATTATGATCAGGTATAAACTTATGTAACAGTTTTTGTATAAATTCTTTGGCCATCGTCTTTTCATGTAAAAGTTAATTAATTAGAAATTTAGTTTATCAGGTTTTTGCCAACCTCAAAAACACCAAGGAGCTAAATGATTGTATCTTCGCTGTCATTCCTGGCCGGCCTTTTATTGGTTCAACAATTTCCAGAATTACCAGGTAGTCAATGGCTGATAGTTGTTATCGTAGTGGCGGTCATTATGGCATGGTTGCGTTATTGGCGGGGGCTGTTTTTTGTATTGGGTGTGTTGTGGGCCATAGTGTTTGCAATAACCAGATTAGCCGACCGTTTACCCGCATCCCTGGAGGGCATCGATATTCCGGTCAAAGGCATTATTGCCGATTTGCCTGAGAAGGATGAAAGACGAACGAGCTTTGATTTCATTGTCACCCAGGCAGCACAAAAGTTGCCCTCCAAATTAAGATTAAGCTGGTATTATCCCGATCAAACCATTAAGGCAGGTCAACACTGGGCTTTTGCAGTCAAGCTAAAGCGGCCTCATGGCAGTTTGAATCCAGGCGGATTTGATTATGAGCAATGGTTATTTACCGAAGGCATTGGTGCAACTGGCTATGTACGACCAAGTTCAAAACCTGTTTTACTGGGACGCGATCCGGCCTGGACCAGTATTGCTGTTTGGCGACAAAACATAACTGATCGCTTGTCTCAAATATTGAGTGACAGACCCAATATTGCGTTAATTAAGGCACTGACTATTGGCGATGGCGACAATATCACGCAAAATCAATGGGACGTTTTTCGTAAAACCGGAACTACGCATCTGGTTGTCATTTCCGGCTCACATGTGGGTTTGGTTGCCGGCCTGGTTTATTTTCTGGTGCTTAAGTTGTGGGCTTGGACGGGACTACTGGCTTGGTCGCCGCAAAGAGTTGCCGCAGTTGCCGCTATGCTGGCGGCAGTCTTTTACGCAGGATTAGCGGGATTTTCAGTGCCGGCACAACGCTCGGTAATAATGCTCACTATCGTTATGCTCGCCATTATTCTTCAGCGTAATACACGACCCTTTAATACGCTGGTTGTTGCCTTGTTTGCGGTGTTAGCGTTTGATCCCTTGGCAGTATTGTCAGCCGGCTTCTGGCTGTCATTTCTCGCGGTGAGTATGATTATTTATACGATTGCCGGACGCTTGGGCAAAACTGGTTATTTTCTTGAGGTAATAAAAATCAATTGGGCGACTTCGGTGGGGTTATCTCCGTTGTTGCTGTTCTTTTTTCAACAGATTTCCCTGATTTCGCCATTGGCAAATTTTATTGCAGTACCAGTCATCAGCTTACTGGTGGTGCCTTTGTCATTGCTGGCTGTCATAGTGATGTTTGGTTCGCCGCTATTAGCGAGTAAGCTTTTTATGATAGTTGACACCACACTGCAAGGCTTATGGTGGCTATTAGCCCGCTTTGCAGAACTGCCGTTAGCAACAATAAATCAGGCTCAGCCCTCAGTTTGGGCATTAGTGTTCGCCATACCCGGTATTTTACTGCTACTTTCGCCCGTGGGTATTCCCTCACGATGGCTAAGCCTGGTAATGTTTTCACCGTTGGTTTTTTCTGTATCCCAAAAACCAGAAACAGGCGATATCAAGATGACTCTGCTGGATGTGGGGCAAGGTTTGTCCGCAGTCGTTCAAACTGCAAATCATTGGCTGGTTTATGATACCGGAGCCAAATTTTCAACTGAAAGTGATATGGGACAGAGTGTGCTCTTGCCTTTCTTACGACTGCAAGGCGCTGGCAAAATTGACAAATTAATCATTAGCCACGGTGATAACGATCATATCGGCGGTGCAGCGTCGTTAATGCTTGGTATCCCGACTGAACAGGTCCTTACCAGTGTTCCGCAACAGTTAAGCAATTATTCGCCAGTTATGTGCGCGAGGGGACAATCCTGGACATGGGACAAAGTCAGGTTCACTCTATTGTCACCGCAACAGCCATTTGTTTCAGAAAATGATAATTCCTGCGTACTCAAAATTCAATCTGAACAGGGTAGTGTTCTGTTGACGGGTGACATAGAGGCCCTTGCTGAATCATGGATGGTAGGAACCTATGGCAATAACCTAAAAGCCAACGTGTTAATCGCTCCCCATCATGGCAGTAAAACTTCATCTACCAGCGGATTTTTGCAAGCTATTCAACCTGAACATGTTTTGATTCCCGCAGGTTATCGCAATCAATTCGGCCATCCTCATCGTGATGTTTTACTGCGGTATAAACAAATAAATGCGAAATACTTTAATAGCGCCGACAGTGGTGCGATTACAGTTAGCGTAAAAGCAGGTTTATGGGAAGTGCAACCGATGCGCGACACAGAAAGTAAATATTGGAATGTTAAATAAAAGAGGTTACGATGGAAATTGAGCGAAAACAACGACGTCATTATTCCGAAATTCTTGAGCATCTGAAAACTTTTTTTCCATCACCTGTTTCTGATCCAGTCATGGACGGCTATTTTGTTCATTCCATCTCGCGTTTTTTAGATCAAGTGGACAGCCTGAAATCCGCCAAGCCGTTGCTGGGCAATGGGGTCCAGAATGATCATTTCCAGACAAGCCAACGGACCCTGTTTCCAGAGGATATAAGCACTATTGAGGAAATGACCAGGTTGCTGTCAGACTATTGTCAGGGAATGACGATTTGGTCTCATCCCAATGCACAGGTTAATGTAACACCGTTGCCCACTATCTCAAGTATCACGGCGTTTATTGCAGCCGCCATATATAACCCCAATATCGTTTCGGACGAATATTCAGCTCGTTTCACCGAAGCTGAAATCCAGTCTATCGCGATGCTTTCCGATTTGATTGGTTATGACCCTCAAGAGTCGGGTGGCTTGTTTACTTTTGGTGGTACCGGAACCATCCTCTATGGCTGTAAATTGGGGATTGAAAAAGCACTGGGAGGACGAGGCATGCAAGAGGGCATTCGCGAAAATATCAAAATTTTCACCTCCGATATATGTCATTATTCGCATCAGACTGTTGCCGCCTGGCTGGGTTTGGGCATGAAAAACCTGATAGCCGTTCCTTCGACTTCAAACAATGAGATATCGCTATCGGCATTGGAGGATGCTCTGCGTTTAGCGCTGAGCCAAGGCGATAAAGTAGCTGCTATTCTCGCAACTCTCGGCACCACAGATGCATTTGGAATTGATGACGTGGGGGCCATCGTTCGTTTGCGCGACAGGCTAGTGACCGAATACCAATTGGAGTATATCCCCCACGTACACGCCGATGCGGTTATCGGTTGGGCATGGGCGGTATTCCGGGATTACGATTTTGAAGATAACCCTTTAGGTTTTCATGCCCGGACTTTGCGCTCATTAACCGATTCGCTGGAGCGCATTGACAGTTTGCAAATGGCCGACAGCATTGGCATTGATTTTCACAAGACAGGCTTCGTACCCTATATTTCAAGCATGTTTTTGCTTAAAGATAGGAGTGGCCTGACGTTGCTTAGCCGCTTGCCTGAACAGATGCCTTACCTTTACCAGGTCGGCCATTATCATCCCGGCATTTACACGCTTGAATGTTCCCGCGCCGGTACCGGTGCTCTCGCGGCCTTGGCAAGCATGCGTCTCTTGGGCAAACAAGGTTACCGTGTGCTGATTGGGCATACCGTTGAGATGGCGGAAATGCTGCGCGAGCGACTGGAAAGACATGCCTGTATTCAGGTGCTCAACGATTACAATTACGGCCCGGTTACCCTGTTTCGCGTTTATCCGCCTGATGTTGACGCTGAAAAAGCTTTGCACCGCGAACTTAACGATACTGAATACCAAAGCCAGTTATTGGAGCATAATCACTATAATCGCCGGATATTTGATTTGATTTACGAACGCGTCATGCAAGGCGAAGGTGTATTGCTCTCATGGACAATTGCCTACCGGCACGCAAATTATCCGGAAGCCCCCACTGTTGCCGCTATGAAGTCTTTCATCATGAGTCCGTGGACGGATTTGAAAGCGATTGATTCGGTAGTCAATCAGGTA
>Ga0208114_1000513_pt1 | contig 9938 bp, 9 predicted proteins | sample LakWasMeta2_LOW4_2_FD_183854 | JGI IMG/M metagenome (GOLD analysis project Ga0208114, IMG submission 183854) | Freshwater sediment methanotrophic microbial communities from Lake Washington under simulated oxygen tension - Sediment Metagenome... | ecosystem: Environmental > Aquatic > Freshwater >... | reverse complement strand
CCGCTTGCAACCCAGAACGCCCCAGTCCAGTTAATGGTACGATGTAGTGAGGCATTGCCAGACACTACATCGTCAGCCATATCTGCGGTGATAGCGTCCAATACTTCTTCGTTTTTTTTCACTTCGACCTCCCTTGAAATGAATCACCCTAACCTCATTCGACACCAAGCTTCTGATACGTCACAAGATTACTGCAGGACAATTCATAAGTTAAATAATTTTAAAAAACTCCCTTTGACGACAGGATTGTGGAAATTAAAAACCAATCCCTTTCATCGCATCGTGATGCATCATAACCACGCGTTAATCTGCTTACTATTACCACTTAGACTTACCCCATAAGTAGTAGTCTTTAAAAAACCGGCTTCAGTTAAACTGTGCAAAAAGCGGCAATGCCTATGCTTTCCGGCAAGGGCTGGGCTTGCTGCCGGGATAGGTAATCTTAAAAACTTGAAAAGGCTGAAAACGTGAGAGACATTGAAAAAAACCTGAATGGCAAAGGCATGCAGATTGGCATCGTGCTATCGAGATTCAACAGCAATATCGGCGATGGCCTGCTTGCCGCGTGTTGCGAAAAACTTATCGCACTGGGCGTGAATAGCGGGGATATTACAGTAGCCACCGTACCGGGCGCACTGGAAACGCCGCTGATACTGCAGCACATGGCATTAAGTGAAAAATACGATGCGCTCATTGCGCTGGGGGCGATTATCCGCGGAGAGACTTACCATTTTGAAGTGGTTTCAAATGAATCTGCACGCGGCATTTCAGAGGTACAGTTAAATACCGGTGTGCCGGTTGCCAATGCGGTATTGACCACCGAAGATGACGACCAGGCACTGGCACGCATGCATATCAAAGGTGCCGAGGCGGCAGAGGTTGCCGTTGAAATGTTCAACCTGATAAAAGCAATATAAACAAAGGCTTGCGCTGCATGGCAGGCACACTGCCATGCCTGCATGCCAACCCTGCATTTAAAAGGTTTGCAGGCTATTTTTTAGTATGCGCCCATACCGCGGCTTCCAGGCGGCTGGTTAGCTTAAGCTTGCTCAACAGATGCTTGATGTGCACTTTTACGGTGGTATCGCTGATACCCAGCGCCCTTGCAATGGTCTTGTTATTGAGGCCTTTTGCCAGACACTCCAGAATCTCCCTTTCACGCTCTGTCAGCGATACATCTTCATCTTTCTTGTTCAATGTCGGATGAATCAGGGCGTTCTTCAAAATCTCGGTCAGACTCTCATGCAGCACGGTCACACCGGTCATCGCTTTTTTCAGGCTGGAGCAAAGGTCTTCCGGCTCCATGTCTTTCAGCAGATAACCATCTGCGCCCGAACGCAGGGCTTCCAGCAAATCATCTTCGGCGTCCGAAACTGTCAGCACGATACATTTGGATTCAAGCTTGGCCTCTTTGATACGCGCCAGCGTTTCCAGCCCGTTCATGCCTTTCATGTTAAGGTCGATGAGCACCAGGCCGGGCTTTAACTGCTCTACCAGCGCCAGTCCTTCCAATCCCGATGCGGCCTCGCCTACAACGGTAAACTCAGGGTCTGAAGAAATCATCTGGCTGACACCCCTGCGGAACAGTGCATGGTCATCAATAATTACTACTGTCGTTGTCTCTTGCATCACATTCTCCTGCTCTTTATCAGTTAAACACCATCACTCTTTGGCCGGAACAGCAGGCGTACCCGCGTGCCGCCCAGACGGCGTGGTGTGATTTCAATCGTGCCGCCCAGGCAATGGGCGCGCTCCGTCATAATAGCCAAACCGTAATGGTGCGGTTTGGTTTCGTCAAAAGCCGAGCCGACACCGTTATCATCCACCATCACAATCACATCGCCTGTAGATTGCAATACCAGCGAGATCGTCACTTTATCGGCGCCAGAATGCCGCACGATATTGGACAAGGCCTCACGAATCACATGCAGCAGGTGAAACTCTTCATTCACGGTCAGCCTGCATTCCTGCAGCCGGTTATCCAGCGTGATGGAGAGGTTGGAGCGGTTGGAATACTCGCTGATAGTTTCTTCCAGCACATGGTCAAGCCCGCGCACATCCATCTGCACCCTGAATGTGGTCAGTAGCTCCCTCAGTTCCCGGTAGGCGTTATCCAGCCCCTCGCGCATATCGTCAACGATCTCGGAAGCACCTGACACAGCAAGCTCTGCGCCATATTTGGTCTGCAGGCGGGCAAGCTGGAATTTCATATAAGACAGTGACTGTGCAAGTGAGTCATGCAGCTCTCTTGCAATGACGGCACGCTCTTCAAGCAGCGCAACACGCCGCCCTTCCTGCTCCCTGGCCTGAAAACCCATCGACATCGCCAGCATCTGCGAAGTGATTTCAATCAGCTGGATTTCTGTATGCTCGAAATAGTGGTTCGCCTCGGTTTCAATCAGCAACACACCCAGCCAGCCGCTGGGGCTGGGCAATGGCACCGTCACACACTGTATGCATTCGCCTTGTATCAGTTTTGTCTCATGGCTGACTGCCAGCATATACAGCTCTTTATCAAACATGCTTTCATCAAACGACAGCGGCCAGGCGCTTGAGAACAAGGCACGCTGGGCCGAGATACGCGAGCCATTTTCACTGAAAATCAATGCGACGTTCTTGACGTCCAGCGCCCGCTCCATAGAGTAGAGCACCTTTTTGATTGTAACTTCATTCAAATCTGAATTGGCGATGAGCTTGGCAAGCTTGAATAAAAAATCCTGCGAAAGCAGCATCTTGCGCATTCTTTCCATACTGTTCTTGTTCGTCCACTTGCTTTCAACCTGGTAACCCTCAAGCCGCGCGGACATTTCGGCAGTCAGCTTCTCGAGCTTTTCCAGCTCATCTTCATAACGGACGTCTTTATCATCTGCAAGCAGGCCGGCAGGTATCAGGTCATAAATCTTGCCCAGGCGCGTGATGAGTATTCTCCACGACATCAGCATGATGCACGCCCCGATACAGATGGCGAGAAAAACACAGGCCAGCTGCATGATCTGGACTATAGACTGCTTTATTTCAATATCGCCTTGCGCCGCGGCAATGAACTCATCATAGGCGGCGATGACATGCCTGCCGTTTTGCAGGACACGGTCCCTGGCTGCACCCTGGATGCGGCCTTGCACAAATGCATGCTGCGCCTGCCGCAGCTCTCTATAAGCCGCAGCCAGTTTGGTATCACCCTGCTTTTTACTCCAGGTATACGTCGCATCATCAAAGCTGCTTAAACTGGCGTTCAAATCGGTGAAATCGGTACTTTTAATCTCGGCTTTGTTTTCAAGCTTGTAAAGTTCCAGTTTCCATATCGACTGCTCTTTATATGCCTGGTCGATGGTGGCCAGATGGTTGGGTATATAGTCAAACAGGAACAGCGAGCTTGCCTGCATCAGCATCACGGACAGCACCAGCGAAACCACCAGCAGATGCAGGTTTGCATAGAGCTTGTGGCTGATGACATAGCTGCGCAATGCCTTAAAAATATTCAAAATATTTTGCATATTTCAACTGGATTTTCTTATACTGGTGTCTTGTTAAATTCAGGTTAAATTCAGGCTGACGCACATGAATGTGTTTATTTTTGCAACGATGATTATCAGTATAATCTTCCTGATAATACTAGGCTCATGGTACAGCATTGAAGGTCCTTTTTTAGCGCATGTCGTCATATTAATTTCTGCTGTTGTCGCGATATTTTCTGCCGCGCTTGTTTTCATCATCCAGCCTTTATTAAGTAAAAACAGCATCCGTAAAAAAGATGAATCCACCCAGCAGCTTTCATGGCTCAGAGAGGCATCCAATGCGCTGTCGTCTCCTGCCGTGGTGCTGGATGGCCTCATCGTCAAATTCGTGAATACGCCGTTCCTGCAAACCCTCGGCCTGGTCGGGATGGAAGACCAGATTAAAGGCATGCCTTTTACCAATATCATCCACCCTGCAGACCATCAGATTTTTGCTGAACTGAACGCCGAGGCCGCCACCGGCAAAACAAAAAATGAAGGCACCAAGATTCGCCTGCTTTCGCTCGATGGTTCCGCAATACCTTCAAACGCCAGCCTCACAAAAATGCGCGATAACCAGGAAGGCAATTTAACATTATTCCAGTTTACGCCGCTATCTGCCGAGCACGCTTTAAGCAGTAATTTTGAGCCACAGTTCAACTACCACTCCATTATCGACAAGCTTGAACAGATTGTTTTCCAGCTTAATGTCGAGGGGAAAATCATTTTTCTCAATCCGGCATGGGAGAATTTTCTCGAATATAAAATCAAGGATAGTTTAAATAAAACCATCTCTGATTTCACCCACCCTGAAGACAAGCTCATGGTCGAATCCAGGCTGGACTCTGTAGCCTATGGCAGAAAGCCCAGCTTCACCATTGATTTGCGCCTGATCTCGCTGCGCGGCGATTCAAACTGGTTCAGGCTGCGTGCCAAATCATCATCAAACGTCATCGGCGAAAGGGCCAGCGTCATCGGTACCATCACCGACATTCAGGACATAAAAGAGGCTGAAGCGCAGAATGCAGCCAACAGGCGCGCCGCAAATGCCCTGCTCAGCCATATTCCGGGCATGGTATACCGCTGCAGGCACGACAGATCATGGACCTTTGAATTCGTAAGCGAAGGCTGCATCGACATCACCGGCTATGATTCACTGGAGCTGCTGCATGATTCCAGCCTGACTTACAACCTCATCATTCACCCCAGCGACAGAAACGCAGTCTGGGATTCGATCAATCAGCAAATTGTTAAAGATGAAAAATTCAACATCATCTACAGAATCATCACCCGTAAAGGCGAGACAAAATTCGTGCAGGAACATGGCCGCGGCATTTTTTCAAGCACAGGCGAACTGCTGGCGCTTGAAGGTTTCATTACTGAAATCCCGGAAAAACATCACAACGTCACTACTGCCGTACACTGATACAGCGCATAAACTACTTGCCTCACGGCAGCTTTGGCAGGCTGGCGCACCATGCGCCGCCTGCCGTTAACAGCTAATATTTCAAAAAAAACTAGAATGTGCGCTTGATATAGCCAATTAAACGATCATTGCCGGTTTCCCAGCCTTTGGCATCTACATACCAGCTATCATCAGCATTGGTTGTCGTGTAGTTCAGGCCTGCATTCCAGCCGGTGCTGCCAGCAATTGAAAAGTCTTTATTAATACCTACCAGCCAATCCGTATAGTTTGCCTGTGAGTAGTTGCGCACAGTCTGGCGGCCTACGTGCAGGGCCAGGTTAAGGTCGGCAACAGGCAGCTTGTAGTTCACATTAAGCTCTGTATAGCCAGACCCGCGTGAACTGCCATTACCGCCAAAGTTATCGTTGATACCGAAGAAATTGGTGACAGCATATGAATGCTTCAAAGTGAAGTATTTGTAGCTCAAAGCTGCGTTGAGTTCGGTAGTATTAGGCGAGCCGCCTTTAAACGGCGTGCCGGCTGCCGGATGGTTGCTATCAGGGTAGAAAAACTGCAGGAAACCCACATTCAGGCTTAACTGCTCAGTCAGTGGATGCACATAACCGCCGTAGATATCCAGCTCGACGGTATTGCCATAAAGCGCCTCGTTATTGACGTTGGTGCCCCATACGCCGGCATAAAGGCCGCTGCTATGAGAGTAATCGAAGCCGCCCTGCACCGCACCGCGCTCTTTGGTGTAAGAAATACCGCGGAACGTGTAGTCGGTAAAAAAGCCGATATTGGTTGTTAATGTATGCGGTGATGCCGGTGCCGCTGCTTCATCTGCATAGGCTGCCGGCATGGCGCTGAAGGTTGATGCCAGTAATGCTGTCAGCATGGCTGACGTTGATAAGTGTTTCATAGTACCCCTTGGTTGCTTGAATAAAATTAATTTGGTAAAACCACTTCACTACTATGAAATGCGATCCGCCTGCATTTCATATATAGATTATTTTCGATTTGTATTTTTCACTCAGGATAAGTGCCTATGCCCAAATCGGCGCCATCATCAAACTTCGAGAGCCAGTCAACAACGATAGGATGAAACTTGGTCATGCCCTTGTATTCAATGAGGTCTGGGTGCATGGTTTTCTGAACGCGGTGCAGGCGCTTTGCCCAGCGCGGGTAGCTGGCGATATCTTTAAGGCGCATCAGGTAACAGCGGATGCTGAATACGATGGCATTGCTGCGCGGCAGCCTGAAAAGGCTCTGCAGCTCTACGCGCAGGTTGACGAGTTCGCCCACATTGTCGGCATTCACCTTGTTTCTATCACCACCCCAATGCGGGTAGTTTTCGGGTGAGGTATCCAGGCGCGGGTTTACCGTCATGGTCCAGTTAAGTCGGCGCACGGGGTTGGCGAGCTGCAGGTTAAGCAGGTATTTGAGCGCCCTGTCCATCACGCCGATTTCCGTCGCTCTTGGCACCGGTCCATGCCATTCTTTCCACGACATGCCGACATTGAACGCCAATGACCAATCGGCCTGGCTGGTTACGATGCCGGCATCTGCATACAAGGTGCCGTCGCGCTGGTCCAGCAATACAAAATCGCCCTGCACCTGCCGGCCGATATAGTCAAACGGCTCTCTAGCCAGCGTACTGCTATCGCCAAAAGTGAAAGTGTCGCGTATGCCCAGGGGCTTGTTCTCCCAAGTCCATGTTTGGCCGTTGCGGCTCAGTGAAAAATGCTCAGGGTAGTCATTTGCCAGCGCAGTCATGGTGAGCTCAAGAAAATCCCACTGCGCATCCATCATGTGCGGCAGCGCATGGTATCTGCCGGGGTCCTGTTCCAGCGTAATTTTCTTGTCCTGGCACTCGGCTATGTAATGCTCGTCTATATCAAACGGGAACTCATATACCGAGCCCGGGTTGCCTCTGGTGTGCGGCTCGATGTTGACTGAATACATATACTGGTCTTCAGCAAACGGGAACGGAAAACGCCTGATGGCATGCGCTGAATTACTGTAGCTGTAGTCATCCCTGAAAGTTTCTTGCTTAAAATTGAGTGCCATTTTTTCGCCCTGTATGGATTCTTGAGGTTGATAGCTGAAACTGGTGCATCTCGGATCAACAGCAGGCCGCTAAAGATCAAGCAGCAGGCGTTTGCCCTTGCTGCGCGACACGCACGGCATGATTTTCCGGCATGAGGCTTTTTCAGATTCGGTCAGAAAATGGTCATGGTGTTCCAGGCCGCCGTCATGCTCCAGCACGCCCAGCTCACAGCGCCCGCATACGCCGCCGCGGCATAGGTACTCGGCTTTTACGCCTGCCGCCTCGATTGCCTCCAGCATGCTCATTTCAGCCGGCACCTCTACTTCAATTTCCGACTTTGCCAGCTGCACCTTGAACGGCTCACCCACCGGCGGAGAAAGGAACTGTTCGTTATGAATGCTGTGCTCGGGCCAGCCCAGGTCCCTTGCTGTTTCAATAACAGATACCACCATCGGTGACGGGCCGCACACATAAACATGCGTACCCAATGGCTGCCGGCTCAACAACCCCTTTATATCAAGCCGCTCACCTTCACTGTCGCCATAACAGTAAAGGCTGCTGCCACAGGCTTTTTTAAGTTCATCTACAAATGCTGCCTGCGCATATGAACGGAAGGCATAATGCAGCTCATACTCAACACCCAGGCGCTTGAGGTCTTCAATCTGCGACATGAATGGCGTGATGCCGATGCCGCCGGCAATCAGAATATGCTTGTGCGCCATCTTTGCCAGCGTAAAAAGGTTCACCGGGTGCGTGATTTTCAAGGTCATGCCCACACTTACATTTTCATGCATGAAAGCCGAGCCGCCCCTGGAGTTTTCCTGCCTGCGCACAGAGATGTGGTATGCGTCGGTTTGTGTAGGTGAACCCATCAGCGAATATGGATTCCTGTAGGTTCTGCCATCGGCATCAAGGGCAACCACGATGTGGCTGCCACCGGAAAAAGGCGGCAGCTCCGAGCCATCCTCTTTGACAAAGGTAAAATGTTTAATCAGCGGCGTCACTTGCTTGATGGCAGCCACTTTCACATCAATCATATTCATGGATATATCTCCTCAATTGCAGGCAACTCTCCTGGAGACTCTGCATCAACCATTAACCCCATGTACGCGCCCAGATTTCTTGAAAAATGGTCACGTACAAAAAGCATGCGTTCGCAGCCGCAGCACGGCACGATGTTTGTTGTCACATTCCTGGTGACCGCCTTGCAATGCACGCAGTAAACGCTGCGCGCCAGCGTGTCGGTCAGTTCTTTCATAATTTCGGCATCATCGACCCCAAATGGTTTTGCGGCACTGGCTACATCCCATATAAAACCTTCAGAGCCTGCCACATACAGACGCAAGCCCATGCAGGCAGCCGGCAGCATTTGTTTCAGCTCGGCTAGCAGCTCTTCCTCGAACTTGAAGATATGCAGGTTTTCCGGCACCACCTTTTTCAGGGTTTCCGAATAGTCGGCATCCATCTGCGCATATCTTGCATACAGCACTGTCACCGGCTGTCTGGGGTGCATCTGCTGAAACAGTTTCAGCACTGCCATACCGCCTATGCCGGTAGCAAGCACCAGGTGCGAAGTCGCTTTTTCATGCCACACCAGCGAGGTATAGACAGGTTTGCTTTTAATCCAGTAACCACGTTCCATAGTTATCTCTTTTAAATAATCAAAGCTTGTTATTGGCTTGCTACGTACCTAAATCAGAACCTTTATTGCCAGTAATAACCGTGATTCATTTCTCTGTAACAATTTGTTAACAAGACTAAAGTAATCAGGGATAGGCGGAAATTATCTTGAAGTCGTACTACGAAAGGGGTAGTCGGCAAACCGCCAATGCAAGCTGCCACAAACAAAAAAGGCAGGGCACATTCAGTGCCCTGCCTTGAGTTTCCAGCTTTAATCAGCGATTAAGCAGCAAGCTGGTTTTTAAGCTCTTCTTCCATCTCGAAAATATCAGCAACGATACCGTATTTGGCGATAGTGAAGATAGAAGCGCCTGGGTCAGTATTCACCGCAACAATGGTCGGCACATGCTTCATGCCGGCCATATGCTGAATGGAGCCTGAAATACCCATCGCCACGTAAAGCTTGCAGGAGCCAACCACTTTGCCTGACTGGCCAACCTGCCTTGATTTTGGCAGCCAGCCCGCATCGGCAATCGGGCGTGAGCAGCATAATGTCGCGCCTGCCGTGTCAGCCAGTTCACGGAACTGCTCCACATTAGTCTCTTCACCGATACCGCGGCCAATCGACATGATGAAATCAACGGTCGTAATATCAATATCATTGCCGCCGCCCACTTCGATGTAGTCTTTATTCTGGCTGCGTGACTGCACAGCCGGCGCATCAAAGCTGGTTACTGCCGGGCTGGCCGTGCCTTCTAAAGGCTTGAACACGCTTGGGCGGATGGTAAGCACCACCGTGGCCTTGCCCGGAAAATCGACTTCTACATTGACCTTCTGGTTGTAGCCGCCGCGCGTTGCAACCAGTTCACCGCCCTGATACTCGGCAATAAACACATCTGTAGCAAAACCATAGCCGGCTTTGCTTGCCAGGCCGGATGCATAGCCCAGTGAATCTACCGAATGCGGCAGCAGCACGACTGACGGGTTATGGGATGCGATCAATGCAGATACCGCAGCCTCGAATACATCCGGGTCAAAATCCGCAGATGGGCCTTTAACCACAAGCACCTCATCAACACCGTTCACAGACAGCGCTGATACAAAACCATCTGCCTGGCTGCCGATAACAGCCACCACGACTTTATCATCGGCACTTTGCTTTAACCCGTTTGCAGCCCCGATAAGCTCAAAAGTTACCGGGCGTAACTCGTTGCGGCGATGTTCTGCAATAACCAATATTTTGCTCATAATTATGCTCCTTTAAATTCATTGATAATTTGGATGATTTTTGCTGCCTGTTCAGCCAGCGTGCCTTCAATCATCGTTGCACGGCCTTTTTCCGGAACATACATGCGGCGTACGCGTGACA
>Ga0208114_1000509_pt1 | contig 9984 bp, 7 predicted proteins | sample LakWasMeta2_LOW4_2_FD_183854 | JGI IMG/M metagenome (GOLD analysis project Ga0208114, IMG submission 183854) | Freshwater sediment methanotrophic microbial communities from Lake Washington under simulated oxygen tension - Sediment Metagenome... | ecosystem: Environmental > Aquatic > Freshwater >... | reverse complement strand
TGATGAGATGTATCGCATATTTTGAATAGCCTGTTTGCACCCAACATGCCGGAAGCGCCTCTTGCTGAACGGTTACGCCCAAAAACACTGGATGAAGTAGTCGGGCAATCGCATCTGCTCGGTGCCGGCAAACCATTACGTCTGGCATTCCAGTCCGGCAAGTTGCCCTCAATGATCCTGTGGGGGCCGCCGGGCGTGGGCAAAACGACGCTGGCGCGATTGATTGCAAATACTGCGGATGCCGAGTTTATTCCGATTTCTGCAGTGCTGTCCGGCATTAAGGATATCCGCGAAGCCGTGGAGCGTGCAGAACTCACCTTGCAGCAGCACGGACGTAAAACCATTCTGTTTGTAGATGAAGTGCACCGCTTTAATAAAGGTCAGCAGGATGCGTTTCTGCCTTTTGTGGAAAGTGGCCTGATTACCTTTATCGGCGCAACTACCGAGAACCCATCGTTTGAAGTGAACAGTGCGTTATTGAGCCGGGCACAGGTGTTCGTACTGAATGCGCTGTCTGAAGCTGAACTTTCCTTATTGCTTGATCGCGCCCGGCAACTGGTTGCTGCCGAAATTAAGTTGACTGAGGATGTGCGTGAGCAGGTGCTGGCGTATGCCGATGGTGATGCCAGGCGTTTGCTCAATTTTGCCGAAGGTCTGTTCAATGCGGCGCAAGGTGCAGGCGTTACCGAAATAGATGAGGCTTTTCTGCAGACGACGATGGCAAGCAAGTTGCGTCGTTTTGATAAAGGCGGTGAAGCATTCTATGACCAGATTTCTGCATTACATAAATCGGTGCGCGGTTCTAACCCTGATGCTGCGCTGTATTGGTTCTTGCGCATGATCGATGGCGGCGCTGACCCGCTATACCTGGGGCGCCGTGTCGTGCGCATGGCGGTCGAGGATATCGGCATTGCAGATCCGCGTGCGCAGACCATGGCGCTTGAGGCCTGCCAGATCTATGAGCGGCTGGGTTCACCCGAAGGTGAGCTGGCGTTGTCGAATGCTGTCATTTACCTGGCAGTGGCACCCAAAAGCAACGCGGCTTATATGGCTTACAACCAGGCCAAAGCTTTTGTTGCACAGGATAAATCGCGGCCGGTGCCACTGCATTTGCGTAACGCACCGACCAAGCTCATGAAAGCGCTGGATTACGGCAAAGAGTACCGTTATGCACATAATGAACCGGAAGCCTATGCCGCCGGTGAGAGCTACTTTCCGGATGAATTGGCGCCGCCACAGTTTTATGTACCCACGCCACGCGGGCTTGAGGGTAAAATAGCGGAAAAGTTGGCGCATTTGCGTGAGTTGGATAAGAAGGCAAAAAAATAAATTAGCCACAGATGAACGCAGATACACACAGATAAAACCAAACATGAAATCTTTATTTTATATATTTTTGCTTTGATAGAAAAAGTATAAATTTATAACTGATTTTATATCTGTGTTTATCTGCGTTCATCTGTGGCCAAACAGGATTTTCAGGGAAATTAAATGTTAGACATTCAAGCATTAAGAAATGATTTAGACGCTGTAGTGGCGCAGTTAAAAAAACGTGGTTTTGAGCTTGATGCAGCAAAATTCAGCGCTTTGGAGCAAGAGCGCAAAACTGTACAGACACGCACACAGGACTTGCAGGCTAAACGTAATAATACCTCCAAGCAGATTGGTATGGCTAAGGCCAAAGGTGAGGATGTTTCTGCGATTATGGCAGAAGTCGCCGGGCTTGGTGACCAGTTGAAGGCTGACGAAGCCCGCTTGGGCGAGTTGCAAAAAGAGTTGCAGGACATGCTGTTGAATGTGCCTAACCTGCCGCATGAAAGCGTGCCGCAAGGCAAGTCTGAAGAAGACAATGTAGAAGTGCGCCGTATCGGTACGCCACGCGTATTCGATTTTGAAATTAAAGACCATGCCGATGTCGGTGCGCCGTTAGGTCTTGACTTCGATACCGGTGCCAAGTTGTCAGGCGCGCGTTTTACGCTGATGCGCGGCCAGATCGCAAAACTGCATCGTGCGCTTGCGCAGTTCATGCTGGATACGCAAACCGAGCATCATGGCTACACTGAGTGCTATACGCCTTATATGGTGAATGCAGAGAGTTTGATCGGTACCGGCCAATTGCCTAAATTCGAAGAAGACCTGTTTTCTTTGAATCACAATGACAGCAAGCTGTATCTGATTCCAACCTCAGAAGTAACGCTCACCAATACCGTGCGTGACGAGATCGTGCCGCTGGAAGCCTTGCCGATCAAATTGACAGCCCATACGCCATGTTTCCGTTCTGAAGCCGGCTCTTACGGTAGAGACACCAAGGGCATGATACGCCAGCATCAGTTTGATAAAGTGGAAATGGTGCAGATCGTGCATCCGGATCACAGCTATGAAGCACTGGAGCAGATGGTCGGGCATGCCGAAAATATTCTCAAGGCATTGGAACTGCCTTACCGTGTGGTTTCGCTGTGTACCGGTGATATGGGCTTTGGCGCAGCTAAAACCTACGATCTGGAAGTATGGTTGCCGGCACAGAATACCTATCGTGAGATCTCGTCAGTTTCCAACTGTGAAGCATTCCAGGCGCGCCGTTTACAGGCACGATTCAGGAACGAGAATGGCAAACCTGAGCTGGTACATACTTTGAATGGTTCCGGCCTCGCGGTAGGCCGTACCCTGGTTGCTGTGCTGGAGAATTATCAGCAGGCCGATGGCTCTGTGAAAGTGCCGCAAGTTCTGCGTGCCTACATGAACAATCTGGAATATATCAAAATCTAGTTTTGATAAAAAAAGCGGTGAGTAATCACCGCCTAAGTGCAGATGCATCAAGTAAGAATGCAGGCTGCATTCGCCTTAATTAACACACGGGAGGTTGGTGTTAATTAAGGCTTTTTTATTATCAGAAGTCGATACGGATGCCGCCAAATACCTGACGGCCGCGACCAGCGCCCATACCATCAACACGGGTAGCCAGATATTCTTTGTCAGTCAGGTTATGTCCGCTGACGAAGTAAGTAAGCCTGGAACCCGCCGGCTTGAAACTGGCAGAAGCATTGACTAAAGTATATGACGGAATTGTACCTGTGAGGCCAGACAATGCTGCATCATTACCTGTTAGCGTGTTGGTCCATGCATCGGGTTTTTGCTCGCTTACATAATCAGCGCCAATGCGGGCATTGAAGCCGATAGGGTGCTGGTAACCAAAATTAACCGAAGCGATGTGCCTTGGCGCGTAGGGTAATCTGCTGCCGGAGAGGATGCCTTCATCTGTAAATGATTTTTTAAACTCTGCCGTAAAGGTATTGGTGTAAGAACCAGTAAGGTAGAAGTTATGCGGCGTATTGTAGATCGTACCAAAATCGACGCGACCTGCCAGTTCCAGGCCGGACATGCGGGATTTGCCGGCATTTTCATAATTGCCGCCGCCCGCATTAATCACCAGATCATCAAAATTAGTATGGAATAGCGTAGACGAGAAGCTGACGCCCCTTAAGTATTTGGAGCGCACACCGATTTCATAATTAGTTGATAGTTCCGGTTTTGTGAAACTCAGCACGATTTGATCATCAGCATTCGCCAGCAGGTCACGATCCGGGCGTGCCGGTGCAAACCCCCTGTGTACGCCGCCGAAGACTGTTGTATTGGCAATACCATTCCAGGCAACGCCGAAACCTGGCAATACTTCCGTCGTTGATTTGCTTCCTTTGATGCCTTGAGGGTCACTCTCTGCGATTAAAACATTTTGTGAAACTTTGTAGTCCTCAACTCTAACGCCTGGTGTTAATGACCAGTCACCTACATGGAATGTGTTCTGTGCGTAGTATGACAAAGCTTCAACCTTATGTTTCAGCTGCTCCCGGTGTGTACCGTAAGCTTTAGCCCAACTCAGGCTTTGTGCTCTTGGGTCATCGTCACGAAATTGATTTCTTTCAATATCTTCATCGTGGTAGCGGAAGCCAATTACAGCATCACTATCGATTCCGAATAAGTGATGCTTTACATCAAGGCGAGGCTCGATACCCCAGTAGGTATACTCACGCGGCCGCCAGCGGCCGCCGCAGGCGTTTGCCTCTGCAGTTGTTACAGGCGCCGGATCACACCGGTCCAGTACCGAGTAACCTGTGGTACCGTTATCTGAATCGTATCCACCAGGGGCATCTACCTGCCTGAATGATTTGCGGTCGGATTTTGAATAATAAGCCTGAGTCGTTAACTTAACATTCTCGTTAATATCAAAAATGTGTTTTAACTGTAGCGATTTTCGTTCATGTTTGAACAGGTCATTCTGGCCGGAAGGCGCCTGAAATTTATCCTCGTTATATTCAAGTAGGCCAAGGCCGGTTTCGGAAATATTAGAGTCTTCTTTGTAGTAACTGGCTTTTGCCATCAGGGATTGGCTATCGGTCAGTTTTATCTCGCCTTTTACCGTGAACTCTTCCACATCAAATTGATGGTTATCACGAATGCCATCACCATTTTTCTTGATGGCGTCAACCATAATGCCGCCACGCTCATTACCCACGCCCAGATTCAGGTGCCCGCTGTAAAAGTCATTGTTACCGACTGTTCCGGTAAAACTGCCGGCGAAACCATTTCTTGGTACCGGTTTGGTGACAAAGTTGATCATGCCGCCAACAGTCTGCGGGCCATAGAGAATCTGGCCAGAGCCTTTAACAACTTCAATGCGTTCTATGCGGTCCATTGGTGTTGAATAGTGCGCTGAAGGATCGCCATATGGTGCCAGGAATAGCGGCATACCATCTTCCATGAGCAGCGTACGTGCCGTACGACGTGGATCCATGCCGCGGATGCCGATATTCAAGCCCAAACCAAAAGAATCTTCGCCCACGATATTGATACCTGGTGTTGAGCTTAAAGCCTCTTTAATTGAGAAAGGTCTTTTTTCTTCAATCTCTTTTTGATCGACAATATCAAATGAGCCTGGTACGGCTTCCAGTTTCTCAGGCAGGATTCCATTCACCGAAATAGCATCTAATTTAATCTTGCTGTCAGCAGTTTTCTCAGTTTCCGCCATTAAGTGACTGGATGTACCGGCAAACGCCAGCATGACTGCCGTAGCAGTAATTTTTCTCATAGGTTTATTCATATACTTTGCACTTCCCATAAAATTTCAAAAAGCTATTTGTAGCCACGCAATAGTCAGCCAGAACCATGCCAGATAAGTTAAATTAATATATCCCTTTGATTCAATTTGATTTTTATTTTAAACTTGAACTTAAGTCTCTGGAATATTTTTTTGGATTGGCTGTTAAAAGCCGAGTGGTGGTTAATAAGGAACAGATAGCACGCAGTGGTTTCATGTCATGGGATACTAGGGATCTGGTGATTCGTTCTAACTATGAATTAGTGAGGACTGGAACATGGAATTGCTTTGTATAAAGCCTGGAAAGCATGTTTATTTGCAATGATATTGATTGGGTTTTCATGTTGGAATCCGATCTTTATCACCAAGCAAATTTTTATTGGTATGATAGATGCGGTACCGATACTTGTTTAATTTCAGGAAAATACTATGACTAAAGCATCACAAACTTTGCGCGAAATTGTCGGTCTGGGTTTGGCTCCTGCGCCGTTCAAAGAATCTGCTTTGATAATGATTGATTGCCAGAACACTTATAGAAAAGGCCTGATGCAGTTAACGGGCGTTGAAGTTGCCATGCTGGAGGCCAGAAAATTACTTGCCAAAGCCCGGGAGCATAAAATCCCTGTGATTCATGTCCGGCATGATGCCGGTGTTGGCTCGCCTTATGATGTCTCTGCCGAGATTGGTGCAATTTGCGATGAGGTGGCACCTATTGCCGGAGAGTCTGTGATTACTAAAAACTACCCGAACTCGTTCGTTGCCACAGACCTTGACCAGCAATTGAAGGCATTGGGTATCAAGAATATTGTGCTGGCCGGTTTTATGACGCACATGTGTATCAATTCAACTGCGCATGGTGGTTTTAATCTAGGATATTTTGTGACTGTAGTTGCAAGCGCGACAGCGACGCGTCCGTTACAGGCGGCTAACGGTAAGGTATTGTCAGCACAGGAGGTGCAGGACGGTGCGATTGCATCTACCCGTGACTTATATGCGGCGATTGTCGATACCGTGGATGACTTGAACTAGTTTTTAAAATGGGTTTGCGAACGGGTTTTTAAACCGGAGATTCAAACAGGATTCTGGCTTATTCAGAACTATTGTAACGGCCTGTTCAGTACTGGATAAGCCTCCCAGCCATGATAGTCGAAGTGCCACCATTCATTCTGGTAAACCGTGAATCCTTCGGCTTCCATTGCAGACCTTAGCAAGTCCCTTAATTTTCTTTGTTCCGGCGTGCCACCCTTGTAATCCGGGTGCGCGCGTTCAGTAAACTCATCGTAAGCGCTGGGCATTGCGACTTCCTTGCCTGTAGTCAGATCATATAGCGTGATGTCTATTGCACAGCCGCGGTTATGCCGTGAACCTTTCAGCGGATCAGACAAATAGGCTCGATCCAGGGGGTGTGTATCCCACATTTCACGCGTCACCTGCCATGGCCGATAAGCATCAAGCACTATCAGGCCATAACCGGCTGAGCGCAGTCTAGCATGAGCCCTGGTCAGAGCCTCGGCAGCAGGGCGCTGCAGCATCGCACGTGCAACAGGGTACAAAGGTTTTGCCATAAAATTATTGGCTGTGGCGTAGCGGATGTCCAATTGCAGGTATTTATCGAATGCAGCCAGGTCAACCAGATTGACCTCTGCCGTTGCGTTTGGCGTGGTTGGCGCTATGGTCGGGGCGCTCGTGCTTTCAGTGAAATCAGTTTTATCAGTGCCCAGGAATGCTACAAATATCTGTGCAGGCGCTGTGCCTAGATTTGCGCCTATATGTGATACCGTCATTGCCTCCATGAGCGCTTCACCCTGTTTTAACTGAACCCGCCTGCCGTTAGCGTATTCCATTTCCAGTTCCCCGGCTAACAGATAACCTACAAGCGGCACTTTGTGCTTATGCCAGCCGGTGGATTTTCCCGGAGGGATGGTAATGATGGCAGAAGTCACTTTTGCCTGCCCTGATTGCGGATATGCGAGCGGCTCACCGGCAATGGTCTGCTCTGTTTCCAGCAGTATCTGCATGTGCGGATAATCATCAGCTGCGGCGTTGGCAGGTTGTAAAATTGCACTGATTATTAAAATGACCGCTGTGGCCATGACACGAGAGAAGTGCACTGGATAGATGTCTGATAGCATGACTGAGATGTGATTTCTATTGAATCCAGCTAATTGCGTGCAATTCTGAGTTTGTAGATATCCGAGTTATGCTCAGGCTGGTATTTTTCCAGAATGCGCTGATAGCTGCGCACGGATTCGACAAAAATCACAGGTGCACCGCCGCTGGCATAGCCATATTTGAGTGTAGTGAAGTAGTCCGGATTCTTGAGCAACACCAGTGTTTTCTTGATGTCTGCCCAGCTATCAGGGTTCAGCCCAAGCCGTTTTGCCAGCACGCGCGCATCTTCAACATGGGCATAGCCGATATTATAGGCTGCCAGTGCCATATAAGTTCTGTCAGGTTCCGGAATACGCTCCGGCACCGTGTCTTTGAGCTTCATGATGTACTTCGCACCTGCCGGGATGCTCTGTTTCGGGTCTAACCGATCAGTGACCCCCATCAGGTCGGCAGTATCTTCTGTCAGCATCATTAATCCACGCACATTGGTTGGCGATGTATTGTAAGTGTCCCAGTGCGATTCCCTGTAACTGACTGCGGCCAGCAGGCGCCAATCCAGCCCTGTGATGTCCTGCGCCTGCTTGAACAGGTGAATGTACTTTGGCAGCAGGGTGTTGCTGCGATTAAGGAATGTTGTAACATCCAGCGTGTTCAGGCGCTCATTATGTCCATAATAGCGGTCAAGCAGGTTGCGCAAAGTGCCATCTTTCTTGATTCTGCTAAAAAAGGCATTTACGTTTTTTACCATTACAGGGTCTGTATTTTTAGACATGCCCCAGGCGATCTTATCAGCTGGACCAATGGGCAGTGCTACATCCAGATTCGGGTAATAGTTTTGCATCAGGGCTGCGATATAGTTATCCGCAACTGTGAAATCAAGTACACCGTCTGCCACTTCTTCCAGCAGTGATTCTGTATTGGCATGTTTCTCGGTGTGCCAATGTAAAGTTGGCTGTTTTTTCTGGAGCTCCGCTAATCGTTCTGCGTAGCTGGTTCCCTCCGGCACCGCGATTTTTTTATCTTTGAGGTCAGCCAGTTTTTTTGGCTTTTTATTGACTTCATTGTTAAAAATCAACTGCTGCTGCGTTTCCTGATAGGGCGTTGAAAATAACACCAGATGTTCGCGCAGATGCGTGACGGTCAGATTGGCCGCAGCAATATGTGCTTTGTTTTTCAGCAGGCTGGGGATGACGTCGCTGATGCTGTTGACCAATGTAAACCGGATTTCATAGCCAGGGTAATACTCATTTACGAATAACTTTGCTAAATCGTATTCGATTCCGGCTGGCTGGTTATCGTTATTTAAATAGTAGGTAGTAGGGCCGTTATGCGTGACAAAAACAATTTCTTTTTTAGCCGGATTAACCGAAGGCAGCTGGCTGATAGGGTCAGCAGGCTTACAGCCGGACAGCAATATTAGCGCTAAGATCAAAAACGGCTGAATAAAGAATAAACGCATAAAGTGTTTATCTTGAATTGAGAAAATCAACCTTGGTACTCTGTCACGATGCCGTTATCGGCAATTAAAACAGTATCGGCAAGCCGGTAGAAAATACCGTGCTCAACAACGCCGGGGGTGTTGCTGATAAGGGTGTTCAAAGCTGCTGCATCCAGGTTTTTGTCAAACTTCATATCCAATACATAGCTGCCATGTGATGTTATCCAGAAACCATCTTTGGCTGCATTGGGGCGCAGGTCACCTTGCGCGCCAATATCTTCGAGGTTCTTTTTGGCAAGCTGCCAGGCAAATGGAATCACTTCAATCGGAATGACAAAGTTCTGCCCGATATAGCTGACTAATTTGCTGGAGTCAGCCACGGTAATAAATTCTGTAGCGGCTTTGGCCAGCAGCTTCTCTTTCACCAGATCGCTGCCACGGCCTTTAAGCAGGGTTTTATCCGGCGTGATTTCATCTGCGCCGTCAACATACAGGTCAATCTGGCGTATATGTTCGAGTGCGACAATCGGCAGGTTCAGCGATTGCGCCCTTTGAGCGCTGATGGTGGAGCTCGCGACAGTAGTGACTTTCAAGCCTTCTTCATGTGATAAACGCGCCAGTTCATCGATGAAGTAATTGGCAGTGGAGCCTGTGCCCAGGCCAACCAGCATGCCATTTTTTACGTATTTTGCTGCTTGTAATGCAACCAGTTGTTTGTCGTTCATTGCTCTGCTCCTGGTGGTTTTTATTTTTGATACTACGTTATCTTAACGCGATTTTGATTTTATTAGGCATAAAAAAAGGGAGCTGGTTGCTCCCTTTTTCGAATTTTTTACCTGTTTGAACAAGGTAAAACTTACTTCAAACTTATTTCATTACGCGGTTTTTGTATTCGCCTGTGCGTGTATCGATCTCGATTCTGTCGCCCTGGCTCACAAATAAAGGCACAGCCACTTCGAAACCGGTAGCGATTTTAGCTGGTTTCAATACTTTACCTGATGTGTCACCTTTAACTGCTGGCTCTGTGTAAGTGATTTCACGCACGACTGAGTTTGCAATTTCAACTGAGATTGCTTTGTCGTTATAAAAGCGCAAGTCAGCAGCCAAACCGTCTTCCAGGAATGGTAAAACGTCAGTCATGTACTCACCGTCAACGTCGTATTGATTGTAGTCGGCATCCATGAATACATAAGCTGGATCAGCGAAGTATGAGTAAGTCACTTCTTTTTTATCCAGAATAACCACTTCAAACTTGTCGCCAGCGTTGTATACGTTTTCGCTAGGGGTGTCTGTGAGCAGGTTTTTGAATTTCATTTTAACTACGGCAGAGTTACGGCCAGAT
>Ga0208114_1000508_pt1 | contig 9994 bp, 10 predicted proteins | sample LakWasMeta2_LOW4_2_FD_183854 | JGI IMG/M metagenome (GOLD analysis project Ga0208114, IMG submission 183854) | Freshwater sediment methanotrophic microbial communities from Lake Washington under simulated oxygen tension - Sediment Metagenome... | ecosystem: Environmental > Aquatic > Freshwater >... | reverse complement strand
TCGGCCAGTCCAATGTCAGCGCTTATACGAAGGGGATGATGGGCTACAGGACGCCCAACATTGACCGGGTCGCTAACGAAGGTGTGATTTTTACTGACTATTACGCCGAGCAAAGCTGCACTGCCGGCCGCTCAGCCTTTATCACCGGTCAGAGCGTGTTTCGTACGGGCTTGAGCAAAGTAGGAATGCCGGGGGCTAACATCGGTCTGAGCAAGAAAGACCCGACCATCGCCGAGTTGCTGAAAGCGCAGGGCTACGCCACCGGCCAGTTTGGCAAGAACCATCTGGGCGATAAAGACGAGTTCCTGCCCACTAACCACGGTTTCGACGAGTTTTACGGCAACCTCTATCATCTGAATGCAGAGGAAGAGCCGGAACTGCCGGACTACCCCAAAGAATCCGACTTCCCCGAATTCCGCAAAAATTTCGGTCCCCGTGGCGTGATCCACAGCTTTGCCGACGGCAAGATTGAGGATACCGGCCCCCTCACCAAAAAACGCATGGAAACCATCGACGATGATACCGCCGCCCGTGCCGCCGAGTTCATCGAAAAGCAAGCGAAGGCCGGTAAGCCGATGTTTGTTTGGGTTAACTTCACACATATGCATTTCCGTACCCATACTAAGCCTGAGAGCTTGGGACAGGCCGGCCGTTGGCAGAGTCCCTACCATGATGCAATGATCGACCATGACAAGAACGTCGGCACCGTCCTCAACAAGATCGACGAACTGGGCATAGCCGACAACACCATCGTCATGTACAGCACCGACAACGGCCCGCACATGAATAGCTGGCCGGATGCCGGTATGACACCGTTCCGCAGTGAGAAGAACACCAACTGGGAAGGCGCCTACCGCGTGCCTGCGATGGTGCGCTGGCCGGGCAAAATCAAGCCGGGCACGGTGTCCAACGATATCGTTTCGCACCTGGACTGGGCGCCCACCTTGTTAGCCGTAGCCGGCGTTCCTGACGTGAAGGAGAAACTGCTCAAGGGCTATAAGGCAGACGGCAAGAACTTCAAGGTCCATCTGGACGGCTACAATCTTGTCCCTTATCTGACCGGGCAGGAAGCTAAAAGTCCGCGTCAGGAATTCTTCTACTTTTCAGATGACGGCGATTTGACGGGGCTCCGTTACGACAACTGGAAAATCGTATTCGCCCAGCAGCGGGAACAGGGTACTTTGGCCATTTGGGGCGAACCCTTTGTAAAGACCCGGATTCCATGGCTTTACAATTTGCGCACCGATCCGTACGAGAAGGCCTCAATTACTTCCAACACCTACTGGGACTGGTATCTGGACCATGTTTATTTACTTTTGCCTGCGCAAACTCACGTTGGCAAACTGCTCGCGACATTCAAGGAGTTTCCGCCGCGCCAGAAAGCGGCCAGCTTCACCATCGACCAAGCGATGGAGCAATTGGGGGCGCAGGTAAGCGAAAACAAATAAGCGCCGGTTGATTCTCTGGCCGCGTCCGATCAGGGAGCGGCCATTGCCGATTGGCACAGACCGTAATAGGTTTTGAATTCACGAAACCTTATAAGGTGCTTGGGATTACCAATCAATTTTTGTAACTATTTAGGGATGTTATCTCTAGGCTCAATACTGGCCCATTTTTTAATTCCTTTAGGTGACATCATGATTATTAAACAAACTACTAAAAACACGCAAGGCGGTTATTTAACTTCGGCTTGCCTTGGCATGGCATTACTGTCAGCCAGTGGAGAAATTACTGCGCAGGATGTCGTTGAAGAGCAGGCGGTGCCGGTTCAATCAGAAAAAAGTTATAGTTTTTTAGAGGCCGCCAGAGAATCAGTGACGGGAGATGTTTACTCCGAGGAAGCCGCAGCGAATTGGCAAGATCTGTCCTACAGTAACCTGTTTAGTAAAGGTTGGGATAGGCCTTGGTCCAGCCCTCCGAATGGCGGTGGCGGCGCGCCACGTCACGGTTGGATAGGTGCCTATGATGACGTCTTCTACCGGTTGAGTATTGCAGTCTTCGGCTGGAAGCACGGACTTAATGGCGGCGACGGCTATAGTAACAACCTCGTAAGTTTTACGCCACTGAACCAGCGCTTGGAGATTCAAACCGATATTCCTATAATGACATCAACCCCTGGAGCCTCTGGTAACAGTTCAGAGACGAATTTTGGCGACTTCAGGATTACGCCCCGCATCATGCTAGCCGAATCTAAAAACGTAACACAGTCTTTCGGAGTGACCTTTCGCACGCCGACCGGAGACGTTTTCAATGGTAATCATGTAGCATCCATAGCGCCACAATATAATTTTTGGGCCAACTCATGGAAGGGGCTTGTCGTTCGCGGTGGCGCCGGCTTTATTGTTCCGTATGCCGGCGATATTAACCAGTCTGGCGCGCGTTCTACATTTGATGCCAACCTGGCGGTGGGTTATTACTTCACTCCACACGATTACGCACCGGTCGGTGATCTGGTCTGGTACGTTTCAACCAATCTTAGCCAGCCGATAGACAATCGCGCCGCATCCAGCAATACCTTTGTCTCAATGACGCCCGGTTTTCGTACCCATTTAGGACAGAATTGGTATCTGCTTGGCGCTGTAGAGGTACCCGTGACCAGCAATGCGCCCTACGAATATCAGGTACAGAGCGGAATCATGAAGGTTTATTGATCCAACGAAGCCACTATTGCGCAGGATGGGTTTTCTATCCTACGCACTGTTTCGCCTTGATTTGATAGTTCCAAAATAATTTCTACCTATTAACCATCTTATGAAAACCTTAATCATCCTTGGCGCCACGGGTCAGGTCGGACAACAGTTGCTTCGTTTGGCGTTGCAGCATCCAGGAATATCCCGCGTTGTCGCACCTACGCGGCGACCTCTACCGTCTCATGACAAGCTGGAAAACCCGATCGTCGATTTTGAGCAATTGCCGGAAAATGCGCCATGGTGGAAAGCTGACATTGCCCTTTGCGCGCTCGGGACGACGCTACGGCAAGCGAAATCCAGGGCGGGTTTCTATCGTGTCGACCACGATTATGTCCTGGCGGCGGCCAGCTTGGCACATCTTGCGGGCACCCCGGCGTTCGGTCTGGTTTCTTCTCTGGGCGCGGACTCATCGTCCCGGGTATTTTATTTAAAGACTAAAGGCGAGACTGAACGGGATATTGCCGCTTTAGGTTTTGCGTCACTGACGATCGCCAGGCCCTCGCTATTAATCGGTGGCCCACGCTCCAGCGGCCGGCCTCTCGAAGCCATCGGACTGTTTTTCGGCAAGCACTTGTCTTCGGTGTTGCCCGCACGGTATCGGGCAGTATCAACTCTCCGGGTGGCGGAAGCATTGCTTAAAGCCGGTCTCGATGCTCCGGCGGGATTGCACGTAATCGAATCGGAACAGCTCTAGGTCCGAATACCCTTACCCATGTAAACCAAGAGGATGACTATGAAAATTAAAAAAGCCTTTCTTATTATTGCCTTCATTATGGTTTCAATCATCGCACTGCTCTATGGCGTCGATCCCCAATGGTTTGGGCAAACCTTTTTAAATGTGCCGCAACTCGATCCCAATATCGCTCATATCCTCAGGGCGGTCATGGGTCTGTATATTGCTTTGGGATTATTCTGGCTGTATTCCGCATTCAATGAAAAATATCGAAATGTCGCGGTACTCACCACGGTTATTTTTTCCGGGGGACTGGTTTCTGGAAGAATCATCAGCCTATTCAACGAAGGACAACCCGCGCCCCTGTTGATCTTTTATATTATTGCCGAGTTTGCGCTTGTCCCGATCGCTTATTGGGTTTTTACATTGAAGGAATAAAAATCATGAAACAAACCCGGTTTTTCACTTACCCCCTGTTGCTGGCATTATTCACCTTCGCGGCTTCAGCCCAAGCCACTGACGCGCTAACGTCCTGGAACAACGGCCCTGCGAAAAAAGCCATCGTCGACTTCGTCAGAAAAGTCACCAAAAAGGGCGGGGTGGATTTTGTCCCACCACCAGAACGCATCGCCGTGTTCGACAACGATGGCACGCTCTGGGCAGAACAGCCGTTTTATTTCCAGGGCCTGTTTGCCTTGGATCGGGTGCGTGAACTTGCTCCCCAGCATCCTGAATGGAAGCAGCAACAACCTTTCAAGGCGGTGCTGGAAAACGACATGAAAGCCCTCGCCGAGACGGGAGAACATGGGTTGCTCGAACTGGTAATGGCTACCCATGCCAACATGACCAGCGAAGAATTTACGCAAATCGTCAAAAACTGGTTGGCGACTACCAAACATCCCACATTAAAGCGACCCTTTACCGAACTCGTGTACCAACCCATGCTGGAGCTGCTGACCTATCTTCGCGCGAACCATTTCAAGACCTTCATCGTATCCGGCGGGGGCATCGAATTCATGCGACCCTGGGCGGAAAAGGTTTATGGCATTCCGCCTGAGCAAGTGATCGGCAGCAGTATCAAGACAAAATTTGAATTGCGAGATGGCAACCCTGTTCTCATCCGCTTGCCGGAGTTGAATTTTATTGATGACAAGGCCAGCAAACCGGTCGGCATCAATCAACACATTGGACGCCGTCCCATCGCTGTGTTCGGCAATTCCGATGGCGATTTGCAGATGCTGCAATGGACTACGGCGAGTTCTGGCCCCCGCTTCGGGCTTATTGTCCACCATGATGATGCCAAGCGGGAATTTGCATATGACCGATCATCCATCGTCGGCAAACTCGACCTTGCGCTGGCCGAGGCGCCGCAACAGCACTGGACAGTTGTGAGCATGAGCAGGGACTGGAAACGGGTATTTTCATTTCAGTAAAAACCCTTATCCTTATCGCACTGCCGCTCAAAATTATCTGAATACCTGGAAAAGCCAGGCTGAGCAACCATCGCGTTAGTCTCTATTGGCGTGATGATACCCCATTCAGTGGTAACGAGGAGGTTAAGCGCTAGCGTCATCGGCGACAAAAAGCCAAGCGTATGACGCTGGCGGTTATGCAGGTAAACAGAGAAATTCGGTCAGAGGTATAAACATGAAATCCATTTCCCGGCAACGGACACCGTTCCTGCTTTGCCTCGCCGCCTGCGGCATCTCCACGGGGTGGGCGGAATGGTCTGCGACAACCCAGGGCACACTATTCTACACCGACGACGTGGGCATTTTTTCGGCCACGCGGCGTTTGAGCCGCGATGGCGATCCGACCCAGCCCGCGCTCGATTCAAAACTGACTGGTCAAGGCAGTGCTTTTGTGTTCGATCCCCAAGCCGAAGTGGCAAACTCCTTCGACAACCGCTATGGCATCACGACGCTGAATCTGCAAGGCAGCGGCTTCATTTATGTCGACAATTCCCGCTATAATCACGGTGCTTTGCGCGCCCAGGTTAAGCAAGCGTTTAACCCGGAAACCTCCTTGCTGCTTCGTTACTACTATTCGCCTGATTTATTCCTGGGTGACAATGAGGAGCGGCAAACGGGTACATTGCAGATTGTCGGCGAAAATGTCACCAGCCATATCTGGTCGACCCGTTTAACACAGGAGATAAAGCCTGGCGTTGAAATGAGTTTGCTCGGCCGTTATGGCCTGCGTCGTTACAATCGGGATTTCTCAGAACGCAACCTGGATTTCTGGACGATTGGACCACATCTGGAATGGACGATAGTGCCGGCGATCAAGCTGGGCGTTTCCTATCACTTTGAACGCGGCCTGGCCGATGGCCGTAATCAACCCCGCTATGAGGATGATGTTTCCTACATCAACCATTACGGCTCGATTGACCTCGACTTCGAATTGAGCGAGCGGTTCTCGTTTTCCACTGCGTTTCACTATGAACGGAACAATTGGACCAGTAGCTTTCAGGAAGACGAACGCAACGGCGCCCACGAGAATGTCTATCAGGGCGAGGCCATTCTTTCTTATCAAATTAGCGAAGAGCTCAAGACTTATACGGGTGTGCAATATTCCAGTCGCAAGGAAAATTTCGAGCCTGATGCCGCGACGAACCTCAACGTTGGCTTTGGGCTAACGGCAAAGTTTTGAATGAAAACACACTTAACCCAAATCATCAGTTAAGAGACATTAACATTAAACCAATAGAGAAAAAAATATGAACAAGATTATTATCAATACCAGGTTAATGGCCTGCGTAAGTAGAAATCGCCGTACTTTTACCAAGCTTACGGGCGTTACCATACTGGCTATGGGTCTCAACGGCTGCTCGGGGATGGGTTCCCTGGGAACGGCCGTGAACATGTATCAAATGCTCGGTGGAGCAGATGCGGTGAGCAGTCTTTCAGGGGGACTGCTGACATCTGCGATGAAAGATCCCCGGCTATCGGGATTGCTCGGATCGGTTGATCCCGCTACTGCCAGCCCGAAAGTTGCGGATCAAATGTGTGCTGAGCTAGGTGGCGGTTGTAAGGCGCCGTTCTCGAGCCAGCAGGTTGCCGCCGGTGCCGATCGCCTGACCCCCGAGCAACAGACTGCTGTGTCGGACAATTTAAGCAAATCTCTGAACTCGGTTACGAGTAACCCCATGGTGCGAGATACAGTGACCAAAACACTCGGATCGAAGATGGGTGGTATCCTCGGCGCGCTGAATTAAGCTACCGGACCGCTATGGCGACGGACGGGAAACTTATACTGTCCGAAACGATTGGACGCGGGCGCTGTGCGGACCTCGCGAAAAACTTTAGGGACGTGGCGAATGCCCCGTTCCGCTAAGCCCATTACTGCAAGTTTTGACATCCGCTTAACAGACCCCGAGCAGCTTGAATTGCAGATTGACAGTTTACTGAAAACACTGCCACATGTCCTTGCTGGCTCGGGTGCTAAATACAGCGATGGCCATACTGTGGTTTGGCCCAAAGGAATTAGCGCTATGCTGGAACAAGACAAACAATCCGTAGCAAGTAACTGTACAGTGATCTCGCTCGACAGATTGTTTTCAAGATACAGTTACCTGTTATGAATCACCTAAGCGGAGATATTAAGCATGAACCAAACCGAACCAAATAACGAGGTCGAATTTTCCATAGTCGATGGCGGACTGCTTGACGAGGTTCTGAAACGCGCGGGGCTTAACAAACCTGACGCGAAGTCTCTTGGGTTACGTCTAGCTGCACTGGCGGTAATTTGCTGGCTACCACTGCTGATTTTGTCGTTTAAAGCGGGATTAATGCTCGGCAATACGGTGCAAATACCGTTTCTGCATGACTTTGCCGTACATACCCGATTGCTGCTGGCATTGCCCCTGCTGCTTATAGCCGAGGCAGTTATAGACCCAAAGCTTCGCGTGGTCATCCGGCATTTTTTTACCTCCGGGCTCATCCTCGAAAAAGACCTGCCTGAATTCAGTCAGTTGATTGTCGATGCCGTGCGAAGGAAGCAGTCGTATGTCGCCGAACTGGTTATTCTCTTTATTGTTATTGTGCAGAACACAACTCGCCTGGAAATTGTGCCTGACTCAGCCTTGGGCACCTGGCATGGCGTCAATAGCGAAGAAGGCATGGCGCTTAGTGCTGCCGGATGGTGGTATGTTTGCGTCAGCGCGCCTATTTTCCAGTTTTTTCTGTATCGATGGATTTGGCGTTTGATCATCTGGTCCAACCTGCTGCGACACATTGCCAAACTGGATTTGCAGTTGTTTGCCACCCATCCCGATCACGCTGGAGGATTGAGTTTTTTAGGGATGGGTCAGGCAAAGTTCGCTGTTATTATCATGGCTTTATCCTCCGTTGTCGCAGCGGTCATAGCCAACCGTGTTTTATATGGCGGCGAAACGTTGGTTTCTTTCAAGTTTATGGCGGCAATGTTTGTGGTGTTAAACGTCATCCTCTTTCTGGGGCCATTGATGGTGTTTACCCCCAAGCTTATAAAACTAAAACATAAAGGAATGTTGGAGTACAGTACACTGGCAACTGCTTATTCGCGATCCTTTGACCGAAAATGGCTGCGTGACGACAATGAGCAAAATGAACCGCTTTTGGGTTCAGGAGACATACAGTCACTGGCCGACTTGTCGACCAGTGTCGAAAATATCGAAACTATGAAAGCATTTCCGTTTAATCTTGGCGTCGTGAAAAGTCTGGTAATTGCTGCAGTGCTGCCCTTTTTGCCCCTGGTGGCGACCGTCATCCCGCTGAAAGATTTGCTAAAAGAAATTATGGGAATCCTTTTGTAAGACGCCTTTTATCAAACTGGAGATTTACATATTCAGACCCCATTAATAATCAAATGCACATAAATGCGTCGGCCCATGGGACTCCGCTGCAAACTTCGAAAATTCAAAGGCTCTTTCTTTTCCAGCGCGGATGCATTATGCCTCCTGATTAGAAAGATTCTTCAGCCAAACCAGATTTTCTCAATTATAAGGCGCATACTGACCCAAACAAACCCACCAAAGAGAAACAGTCATGGCCATGAACCGTATCCAATTCCAACCAGGCTTATCCTTGCCTTCATTCCATGCGCAGTTTGGCACTGAAGAGCAATGCGCCGAGGCACTAGAAGCGTCACGTTGGCCGCAAGGCTTCCGTTGCCCAGAGTGCGGCAACGCGGATTACTACTTGCTCAAGGGAGGGAAACATAAGACCTTCCAATGCAAGTGCTGCCGGTTGCAGACATCCCTGATCGCAGGCACCTTGTTCCAAAGCACCCACTTGGCGCTGAGCATTTGGTTCTTGGCAATTTATCTGGTCAGCCAAGCAAAGACCGGCTTGTCGGCACTCGATCTTAAACGGCAGCTGGGCGTGAGCTACCCCACAGCTTGGCTGATACAGCAGAAGCTGATGCAGACGATGGTCGAACGGGATGCTCAGTACCAGTTGTGTGGTAATGTCCAGGTAGATGACGCTTACCTCGGTGGTGAATTGGCTGGCGGCAAGGCTGGGCGTGGTTCCGAGAATAAAGTGCCATTTGTGGCAGCTATTTCGCTCAGTGCCGAAGGCCGACCTCTGTATATTAAAATGGCGCCGGTTCCGGGTTTTACGCGCAAAGCGATTGTCGACTGGGCTAATGCAGACCTCTCGCCAGGTTGTGTAGTCACTTCCGATGGCTTGGGCTGTTTTTCTGGGGTAACCGATGCGGGCTGCGGACATCAGGTCATCATCGCAGGTGGACGCAAGCCCAAGGATTTGCCAGAATTCAACTGGATCAACACGGTTTTGGGTAACCTCAAAACCAGCTTGGGTGGCGCTTACCATGCGTTCGATTTCGCCAAATACGGAACTCGCTACCTCGGTGCATTTGTTTATCGGTTTAACCGGCGCTTCCATCTTGAGGCGCTTCCTTTGCGTCTACTCGTAGCTGCGTCCACCACCGGTCCTCGTCCGGCAAGTTGGCTTCGCCAAGCTGAAGAATCTTTCTAATCAGGTCTGACATTGTGAATAGCCCAAGACCAGCGAACAAAGCATTCGGCCATAATTTATGATCGTGCAGGCACCGTCCCTGGCCCGGCCGGTGCTTTTGTTTGCGCAGCATTGCCCGTAAACGACGACGAACAAAGCCATCGATTGCCGAGAATGTGAACCGGTGAGCGTGTTGGAAGTATCCGTACCATCCTCTCAGGGTTGGATTGAGTGAGGCAATCACGTAATCGATGGAATTCCCCTCGTTACGCTTCGTCTTGGCGCGAATCTTGTCCTTTAGGAACATCAGACTTTTCTTGCGCACCCAACGCTTTCCTGCTTCAAACCGATATCCCAGGAACTCGAACCCTTGACCGTCTACCCGGCAATCCCCAAGATGGGTTTTGTCCGGAAGGAGCGTCAATCCGTTCGCAGTCACCCACGCTTGCATGCGGGCCAGCGCTGATTGCGCTTCTTCCCGACTACGACACAACACCACGGTGTCATCGGCGTACCGAATCATCACCAACCCGGCCTCACGCATTTCTACGTCAAGCTCGTGAAGGTAAATATTGGCAAGCAAGGGACTTATCACCGCCCCTTGCGGACTGCCAGCTGTCGGCGTCCAACGCTTCATGTCGTCCATGATGTCTTGCTTGAGAAACTGCCCA
>Ga0208114_1000504_pt1 | contig 10075 bp, 12 predicted proteins | sample LakWasMeta2_LOW4_2_FD_183854 | JGI IMG/M metagenome (GOLD analysis project Ga0208114, IMG submission 183854) | Freshwater sediment methanotrophic microbial communities from Lake Washington under simulated oxygen tension - Sediment Metagenome... | ecosystem: Environmental > Aquatic > Freshwater >... | reverse complement strand
CTTGGTGGTGAATCAATAGATTTTCCACCCAAGTTGATGATCGTCAGGAAACAAAACCCACAAACCGACATTAATAAACTATGTATTCAAAACAAATATTCGATCAAGACTGCCGGCAGTGCCAACGGCTGGATGGCTTCCTGTGTGAAGTGAAGCAAAAACACCCCGATTACCATGCGCGTCCTGTTGCGTCCTTTGGCGATAATAATGCCCAATTGTTGGTAGTCGGCCTGGCTCCCGGTATGCATGGCGCTAACGCCACAGGCAGGCCGTTTACTGGAGATTATGCAGGATTATTGCTTTATGAGGCGCTTTACGAGTTCGGTTACAGCAATCAAATAAAGTCCGAGTCATTGGCCGACGGCCTGGAGCTTAAGGGCTGCCGTATCACTAACGCCGTCAAATGCCTGCCGCCGCAAAACAAACCGACAGGCGACGAAATCAACCGGTGCAATGCTTATTTGTCCGCCGAATTAAAAAACCTGCCGGAGCAGGCGGTTATCCTGGCGTTGGGTTCGATTGCCCATCAGGCGGTGTTAAAAGCCTGCGGCCTGAAGCCAAGCAGCGCCAAATTTGCCCATAATGCCCGGCATGCCTTGCCGGATGGCCGCACGCTGGTCGATTCTTATCACAGCAGCCGATACAACGTGCAGACCAAACGGCTGACAAAAGAGATGTTTGCCGACGTTTTCAGGACGATTCAAAGCCTTCGTTCGAAAATCTCATAGCCTGTGCACGGCGGAATAGGGATATGTCATCTTATTTGACGGACAGCTTGGCGGCGCCCCGCAGGATTTTTATTATTTCCAAAATCGTCAACGGGATCAGGCACAAGCTTGTCCAGACGACGAAATGGTGCAACGACCACTGCTCAATCGAGAACAGGGAGCGCAATGCCGGCACCTGATGGATCGTCGCTTGTAAAGAAAAGCTCAAGGCGATAATCAGAAATAGCCCAAGATTCGATAGCAAGCCGATTTCGAAAATGGTTTTGCTGTTGTTGCGCGCTAAAGGCTCAAAATAGTTGGGCAATCGCCAGGGTTATGAAGGTGGCATCCCGCGCATGATCCAGGCCGTGACCGAGCTGGAATTCGTCAAAAAACGCGAAACGCTAGCAATCAACAGGCCGGCTCAAAAGGTGAGCCAAAGAAACGACCTATCAAGCAATTGCGCTTCCGGCGGGCGCGGCGGCCGTTTCAGCACATCGTTGGCAATAGGATCGATTGCCAACGCAAGCCGGGAGGCCGTCGGTGACCAGATTGATCCATAACAAATGCAATGGCAACAACGGCACGAGCCAACCCACATCCGATATTCGTCGAAAATAAAGCTGGGAGTTCCCCGGCGGCGTATAGGTTATGGTTAATAATGAGGGGCTAGAACGGCGGATGATTTAATTTAAATCACTCGGTCTAAATCATTAACACTATAGAAATAGTTCAACAAGGCTTGAAAAATATCGTCGTCTTCAGTGGAATGCAATCGACAACTATATGGCATATGCAAGGTGAAATTGAACCGTTATCGGTCCTGTCTTCCTGGGATATCACTAGCTGCGCATATGCGCATAATGGGAATGGACGATAAGAGCTAAACAATGCAGCGAGGCGGTTGGCCAATTTATAGGTGGAACGGCATTGGTTGCGAGTACAGGATGATTGCCGAGCGATTGAAATTGGCATCACAAAATGGCAATTTTCGTTTTCTAACGAATTGCTATTTTGTAACTCTTTGATTCAATTGGTCGGGACGACAGGATTTGAACCTGCTACCACTTGTCCCCCAGAAAGGTAATTATTATTTTTTACCGTCCAGCATAATCCAGTAAATTAAAATAAAACCTATAAAAATCAATATATATTGATTCATATTGTCCAAAGTTGTCCGGTATAATTTAATTAAATCCAGAAAAATTGTTATCCCGAAAGTTATCCCGGAAATCGTGAAAGGTGAATCATGGCATTAAATAAAATCACAGACTTGGCTTATCGAAAACTTAAAGCAACCGATAAGGAACAAGTCATTCCAGACGGCGGTGGTTTGGTTGTACGTATTCGCTCAAACGCTGACGGTGGCGCGGTTTCCTTTCGTTTGGCTTATCGGATAGAGGGTAAGCAGAGATGGATTACATTGAAAGCAAAATCATTGCAGGATGCCAGAGCAGAGCGTGATACTTATAAAGCTATGGTGAAGCAAGGTATCGACCCCGGCACAGAACAAAAATTAATTGCCGAACGCAAACGCACCGCACAATTGGCCGAGCAAGCCGAATTAGCCAAACAACAGGCACTTATCAGCGTAACAAATCTGTTTGAACGTTGGACAGATACTGATTTGCAAAAACGCAAAGACCTTGCCGAAATCCGGCGCATGTTTGAAAAGGATGTTTTGCCTATCATTGGCGGTTTGGTCGTGGCTGATGTGCGAAAAGGCCACATAACTGAAGTTACAGACAAATTAAAGCAACGAGGTGTTAACCATCTGGCAAGGAATCTTTTAAAGTTGATGCGCCAAATGTTCAGGTTTGCAGTTGATCGGGACATTATCGAGTTTGACCCAACAGCAAGCCTTAGCGTAACCAAGACAACCACCAAGCCAACCGAGCGTGACCGCGTATTATCAGAAGATGAAATCAGGCAGCTTAAAATTAAGATGCCGGATGCTGGTTTTATGCCGTCAACAGAGTGCGCTATCTGGATTATGCTTTCGACTTGTTGCCGTGTTGGTGAATTAAGCAAGGCCCAATGGAAGCATGTCGACTTCGATGCAAAAACCTTTTTCATTCCGGTAGAAAACAGTAAAAACGACAAAGCGCATACTATTCATTTGTCGGATTTTGCCTTGAGCCAATTCCAACGCTTAGCCGAAGTCAGACAGTCTGATATATGGCTATTGCCGAATCGTAGTAATACTTCGCACGTTTGCGACAAGAGCCTAGCCAAACAGATAGACTCAAGGCAAAACCCTGTAATCCATCAAGGCAGAGCGAGCGCTAACACATCGTTAATGTTGCCCGGCGGCAAGTGGACGCCTCACGATTTACGCCGCTCAGGTGCTACCCTGATGGGTAATTTAGGCGTACATGGTGACGTGATCGAAAAATGCCTGAATCACAAGGAAGAAAATAAACTTAAGCGCGTGTATCAACACCAAGAGCTGAAAGCAGAACAGGCCGCAGCATGGCGCGTGTTGGGTGATCGTCTGGAATTACTAACCGGCAATAACTCGAATGTCATTCCGTTTAGCAAACACGCGCACAACTGATTTATTGATACAATCGAATTTAACCGGATAGCTCGACGGAGCAATAAGCGGGACTCATCCCCCGTTTCCGGTTATTCCCTTTCAGGATGATTTGCACTTTGATGGAGTGTTGATGGTTGATGTGTTTTTTCGTGGTTATGGTGCATGGTGGAGTACAGAATATATTAGCTGTGACCTTGCCCCTGAGCAGGTAACAGCATCTTATGAAGCTGCTGGCGTTTTTAAGTTAACTGACCATGATTCTATGACATATAGGCACTGCAAAGAGCTTGTAGACATTAATAAACTACTTCCTTCAAAGCACCCGGACAGTGAATTGGCAAGAGCTTTAAGAATGCCAGATATTGTTGATCACCATGCTTTTTGTGGTTTTGATAGTCGTACAGATGAGAAATATTATTATTTTTCCATACTAACAACGCACACTCTACTTATTGCCGCGCCACACTCCGAAGCAAAACCACAGAAAATCGACATATCAAAAAACATTGATTCGAATGACAAAGGTAAGTTCGAAATTGGCGTAAATATAGATGTTGTGACAAGGGCAAACTTGATTGGTCTTGTTTCTCTATCAAAGACGATTGCAAAGCACCATAAGATGTCAAATGCCGAAGCCTGCGATTGGGTAACAAGGGAGATAGTTCGTAGACAGTCGCAAGTGTATGATACGCGCGGGCTTGTCTTGCCAGAGTTATTTGAGACAGAGCTAGGCACTACTCTAGCATGTGAATGCTTTAATCAAAATTGGTGGAATTCTCGAGAAAAAGAAGACGCGCCATTGGATGGTTATTTTCAAATGCAGATAAGCGCCAATGAGATAGCTATAAGTAAAGCCGACGCTGAACAATACTTTTCCATACCACTCAGTGCGTTTGAAGAACCACCGTCAAAGATGCCTGCATATACTGGCACTAATGAGGTTATCAACGAGATGCCCCAGAAAAAAGATGATTCGACAGAAGCCGAACAGCGGCCCCACATATCAAAAGATCTTGTTATATTAAACGAAGCTGCTTCTGTATTCTGGTTAAACGCAGACCCAGCCGAAAGGGACACCCACCCAACAAATGAAAAAGTAGCTGATTGGTTAAGGTTAAAAGGTTTTTCAGATATATCAGCTAAGCAGGGCGCGGTAATTATTCGCCCTAAATGGGCAGCTAAAGGCCGCAGATAAAAAATAATACCTACACCCATTTAAAGACAGCAATAACGAAGCATTAAGCCAAAGTCTACAGCTATTTCCACCGAATTACCTATAACCATTATAGCTATTAACCCCAAAAAGAACTGCATAAGATTAACTCGTACGTACTTATACGTACGTAATTACACGTAATTCAACGGAGTTAATCTTAATGCAACAAAACACACTACCCGAAACCGGCTTTTTAAGATTGTCGTTAATTTTATCGCTCATACCAGTGAGTAGATCAGCTTGGTGGGCTGGCGTTAAATCTGGCAAATATCCAAAAAGTTACAAATTAGGCCCACGCACAACCGCATGGAAAGCCGAGGATATCCGCGCTTTAATTGACAGCTTAGGCGGTGCGGCATGAGCAACAACGCCAAAGCCCAACGCCAAAAGCTCTTGCAAGCACTAAGACAGAAACCACTGTCTACCCTTGAGGCAAGGCGCGAACTCGACATATTGCACCCGGCGGCAAGGGTGCAGGAGTTGAAAGCCACCGGTCATCACATCATTACTCATTGGAGCGAGGAACCGTCAGAGTGCGGCGAGCTGCACCGGGTGGCGCGTTACGTGCTGCTCTCCACTGGTGTATAAAGAAACCGGCCCTAACATTTATTAAGGCCGGTTTAGTCACCGCTTAGCCAACCAAGGCAGACTGAAGTATAGCTGCAAAGCAGGGCGTTGACTACGGCCAAGGAAAAGCCAATATGAAATGTGAATTAGTAAGAATAGGTAAAAAACACGTCACCGCCGACATATCATTGATCGGCACAACCGGCAGAATCGACTTTAACGCCACCGAAATGGCGCGGCAATTTGGCAAAAAACCGGCTGAATGGCTTAAGTCAAAACAGGCAAACGGCTACATTAAATTAATTCTGGAAGATGAAAAATCCATCTACGAGAATGTGGTCAAAACCGTCAAAGGCGGTAAACATCAGGGCACATGGCTTAACAAAAGATTAGCCTTACCTTTTGCAAGATGGCTGGATGTTGAATTTGAATACCGCCTGGATCGGTGGATAGAACAGAGAATCGCAGAAGAGCAGCAACGTCTTTCTCACCGGCTGGAATTAAAAACAGGCTTTAAACCTTTAACTGAAGCCATACTCTATGCTCACACTGAACCAAAGCCCTATCACTTCAGCAATGAATGCAACTTGATCAATCGTATCATCACCGGCATGGATGCCAAGCACTTTAAAGCCTTGCATGGCGTTGACAATGTCCGTGATGCGTTAAATGCCGAGCAGATGCAACGAATGGATCAGGTGCAGAGGCAGGTGGCCAGCTTGATCGAGTTGGGTTTTACCTTTGAAGACAGGAAACAACTGCTTCAAAAAGGGCAAGCGGCGCGGCTTGAGGGTTAGGCATGGGGAAAAAGAGAAGGTCGCTACCCTTTGACCGCAACGGCGGGACGCTGGCCATTAATCGCAGGATGCTGAACAGTCCGGCATTTATGAGCTTAACGGCACAGCAAAAGGTTTTAATCCTGTTACTGCATGAGCAATGGCGCAACGATAAATCCATTGCTTATGGTGTTAGAGAGGCCGCCGAGAAAATCCCTTGTAAGCCCAATACAGCCTGTAAAGCGTTTGCTGCCCTTGCGGAGCGGGGGTTTATCTGTTGTGTTGAGCTGTCTCAATTCAGCAGCCGATACGGTAGCCGGGCGCGTGAATGGCGAATAACTTGGATGCCGTTTTGCGACAGCCCACCGTCAAATGACTGGGAACAGTGGCAGCCTGATAATTAATTCAACCGTCTCAAAAGGGATAACGCTAAATCGGTTTGTGTTATCCCATTTGAGACACAAATCCCGCGCCATTCTGTTTGTGTTATCCCATTTGAGACACAAACGGCATTATTTCAGTCGTTTGCGTTATCCCATTTGGGACACACCTACTATTACCACTACGAGAGGATCAAACCCCAGCATGGATAAAGCAGCATCATGGACACATAACCCGACCGAGGGCAGCGTCAGCGGATATTTAATTACACAACCAAATCGACTTGGATGGGCTCATGTGATGACCGTAACAGCCTTTATCAAGGATAGCTCAAAGCGACGCTGGCGAATTATGGCGCAAGCGGAGATGGCAACCCAGTTATTAACGTGCGAGATCGGCGATAGGGTCAAGTTGACTGGTATTAAAGGCGATTTATGTCAAGGCGCATGGGATAACGCAAAAAGGCAAATAGAAGCGTATTCTATTGAGCAGAAGGCCAGACAGTAAACCACTTAACCATCTCAAGAATGTGTAAATCTGGATTTGATAAAAAGCGAAGTCATAGACAGGTGAGGTTAGGGGGAGGTATGAGCACACCAGAAAAACGGAAGAGATTAAAAGCATACTATCAGGAATGTAACAAAGTTTATGCGGTCAATGCTGAGCGAGGTTATCGACCGGCTATCTCAGCCCCATCAATGTCGGAAGATCTGCGAGACCTGCAATGTGGTGCAAAGACCAGTTCTGGGACGACCTGTAAACAAAAGGCAATCTATGCCAATGGACGCTGCAAGTGGCATGGCGGGTGCAGCACTGGGCCAAACACCGCAGAAGGAAAAAAACGCTCAGCCATGAACGGTAATTGCCCGAAGAAAAAGCGAACTCATACAAGCTGATAAAACCTGAGTTTAAGCGTTAAATTCTTTTTTCTAATTCAATAATTGTGAGATTATCCGCACTATAAAAAATTAATCTCAACACTTAGGACAATCCCTATGAAAAACCTATTGGCAATATTAACTCTATTTAGCACTATGGTAGGAAGCGTTTACGGCGAGCCAAGCAAAGAAGCAGGAAAACCAACAAACAATTTGGAGCATGAAATTGATGACGGGATGTTCCATCCAGAAAAATTGGAGTATGAAGTTGATGACGGGATGTTCCATCCAGAAAGGTCGGAAACTGTATCTAACGACGACCTTCATTATAAAGCGCAAGCTACCAGTTCAGTCGAGGTGGCCGACAAGCCAGTAAAAAGGCATGTATATACTAAAAGTAGGTCACGCGCAGAGGCATTCTCTCCAGAAAGGGATGGACAAGGCGCTGATGGTGATCCGAATTATGAGATGCAGGTGGCTAGTCCGAGTGAGGCAGCGCAAATCAGAAAAGATCAGAATGAATTAGCCAGAGCAATAAACCTGACTAGCCTGAAGCAAAAACAGGCGCAGACTAGAGAGCAATCAATGGGACAAGCCATAGTACAGCAACAAAATGAACTAAATCGGGCGCGAGCACAGCAACAGGAACGAGTCCAACAACAAGCTCAGGTACGATATTCACAACAACCTCAGGCACGAGCCCAACAACAACCTCAAGAACAACAAGGAGCTATCGATCCAAGAACAGGAGAATACTTCGCTCCTACTGGCGATGGCGGGTATGTTGGAACAAGAAATGGCCATGTTATGGCCCCAGCAGGTCCTGATCAGGTGGTTGATACAAGGACTGGAAAATTTGTTCAGAAATATTAAGGCAATTGTTTTTAGGGATTAAATGCAACATAAAAGAAACACCTAAACCCATATACGGCGGCGCTTAGACGGGAAAAGAAACGGAAAAGCAACAGCAACAGCAACAGCAACAGCAACAGCATGGTGAACGCATAAAGCTAGCATTGGCGAGGCTTAGACGGTCATCATAGACGCAAAATCAACAGCAAATTGGCAAAAAGTAGCAAATCTGCCAAACAAACTATTAGCTCAGAGGAAAATATGGCGGCTAGAAAATGGACACCGGAACAGCGAGCAGCACAATCAAAGGCAATTTATACATGGCAGCCCTGGCCGCACAGTACCGGCGCAAGATCAATAGAGGGTAAGGCAATCATATCAAGGAACGCATATCGTGGCGGTCTGCGGCCCTTTCTCAGGCTGATTAATGAAGCTGCAAAGGCATTTGGTAATTTAGATGCGTTGTCCCTTGAAAGGGCTGAATACCTTAACAGGCGAATGACTGAGTTATGCGCTAAAGATTATGAGTGGCGCAAACTAAAACAATAAGGTTTCACTAAGAATGACGGCAAGATTAGGTCAAGGGTGTTCTGAGAGGAAAAGTGTCACAAGTGAAGTCTGAATATTTGCAGCATCAGCGTCTAAGTGTCACAGCCGAATGTCAAAATTCCGCGTGTTCATTGTGAACGACAATCCGCGCAGAAAAATCTAAATAGCACAGAGGTTATAGCCCTATTTATGGCAGCCATTCCGCGCATGTATTCGCGCTTATAGTACGCAGTCAATCATAGGCATGCTGAGGGCTAGAGCTGGATTTTTTCCATTCTTGGTTCGCGCCAAGGTTCGTTTATATGCAAAGGATAGCGGTGCTGGCAGCCTGGAATCGCGTTCGCGGATGGAGCAAAGCCCAAGGGGATGCACTGGAAAACATTTAACCGGATGAAAGCGGAGCTTGACGCAACCGTACAGCGCATTTGCGGAATGACCCTACAGCTGACTGCTAAATGAACTGGACAGTTGCAGCTTCACGTTAATCGGCATTGTGACTGCTGAAACGCAGTACAAACAAGGTTTAGTGGCTCATGATGACCGAAACGTAACCGCTTAAAAGAAGCGCAAAATCAACAGCTCATACTAGATGCGGCGCTGGTTAGAGAAGAAATTTCAACAGCAATTACACAGAAAATCAAGATTGCCAATGAAACTGAGCGCATGGCTACATAAGCCACGGTTACAGGCAAAGTTACGCAGATTCAACACTGTCCAATCAAATTGATTTAACAGGTGAACCATGGAAGACCTAATTAAGCAGTTCTAGATGATCCTATTTCTTCGATTAAAACAATCGTATTGCTTGTAAGCTTCTGCTGATATTTTTAGTTAAATAAAAGGTCCGAGGTTAAACTTAAGAACGAAGCCAGCTTATAAAATTATTATTTTAGAATTCTGGAATAATATCGGTATCATCCATATTCTCACCAAAATCGAATATTTTTTTGTGTTCTTTTTCATGGCATTTTCGGCAAAGAGTAACAAGATTATTTTTTTGATTTGTTCCATAATTAGACACATAAATGATATGGTGTACATGCAGTTCAACATCAGTTGCGCTGCATGCTACGCAGGCAAAGTTATCAAGATGCCGGATATTAGTGGCAACTTCTTTCCAGTTATTCGGATAACCCCACCGATTGGGTATATCGAAATGCAGTAATCCACGACGATAAGCGCGAATCATTTTGTACATTTTGGTAGTATTTGACTTATCAGCAACAAGTTTATTAACCCATCTAGGCATAGCGTGATCAGCTCTACGATTGATGTCTTTAAGGAGTGCATCGACAGCAGTTTCCCTGTCTACTAGCAACCCTTCTGACAACAATTTGGCATACTCGCGCTTCATCATTCCATTCATCAATAATGCCTTAGCTTCTTCGTAAGCTTTATCCGCTGTTTCTTTATAACCGTTTATCGATTTAGCGCATATTGTGCAGATACCGATACGACCCGAAGCATAACGAAGTTTCTTTTTTCTTAAGCATATTCTACAAATTCGCATTGTAAGCAGCCGGTTATAAATTGAAGTAAGTAACAATGCTGATACTATAGATGATTAAAAGATTAAAAAATATCAGCCAATGCTTACGCCAGAAGTAACT
>Ga0208114_1000503_pt1 | contig 10089 bp, 11 predicted proteins | sample LakWasMeta2_LOW4_2_FD_183854 | JGI IMG/M metagenome (GOLD analysis project Ga0208114, IMG submission 183854) | Freshwater sediment methanotrophic microbial communities from Lake Washington under simulated oxygen tension - Sediment Metagenome... | ecosystem: Environmental > Aquatic > Freshwater >... | reverse complement strand
GATATAGTCACAATGGATATTACTATGCCTGATATGGATGGTATAGAGGCAACGCAGCAAATTATTAGTGCTTTTCCCAACGCATTAATCATCATGGTGACTTCGCATGGTCAAGAACAAATGGTAATAGAGTCAATTGAAATGGGTGCTAAAGGGTATGTTTTAAAACCTATTAAAGCGGATAAACTAGCAAATATGATGGCTGATGTTTATAAAAAATACAAATCATGATAATAGAAATTCAACTTTTTGAAGCATTAGTTGAAATGATTCCTTTTGGGGTTTATGTCGTTGATATTAAAACTTATCAGCTTGTCTATGCTAATCACAGTTATAAACAAGCGCACGGCGACTGTGTGCATAGTATTTGCTACGACGCTATTTATAAAGAAGATTCATCGTGTTATTACTGCAAAATTGGACAGTTAATTGATGAGCAGGGTAATCCTAATGGCAAAACTCTGATTTTTGAACGCTTCAATGAATACAATGAACGCTGGTATCAGCATCATGAAAAAGCCTTGTGTTGGTCAGATGGGCGTATAGTCAAATACACTATTGAAGTCGATATTAGCGAATCAAAAGCCATGCAGAATCAATTGGCAGAGGCACACGCTTTATTGGCTATCAAAAACAAAGAACTCATGGAAATAAATAGACACGATGAGCTCACTAAAGTATTTAATCGTAGTCATCTTAATCACGTTTTAGCCGAACAAATTTACAATATGGAACGTTATCACAGCTTGTTTAGTGTGGTGTTGCTTGATATTGATGATTTTAAGAAAATCAATGACAATTATGGGCATTTGGTGGGTGATGCTGTGTTAATAGAGATGGCGCAGTTAGTGAGTAATAATATCCGCCAATTCGATTGTTTTGGTCGTTGGGGCGGCGAAGAATTTATGATTATCACACCGCATGTAAAAAGTGAGGCAGAGACTAAATATTTTGTTGAAAAATTATGTAACATAATTGCCAATCATGACTTTTCAATAGTAGGGCATTGCAGTTGTAGCCTTGGTGTGACGCATTGCAGCTCCACCGACACCATGATAAGTGTGGTCAAAAATGCCGATGACGCACTTTACTTTGCCAAGGCAAATGGCAAGAATCAAGTCGTTGTTTATGACGAATTAAATAAAAAATATTAGCTATCTTTTGGGTAACTGTTGCAAAGCTAACGATAATTGTTGGCTAAATTCATTGAGTAATTTGCTGAGAGCCTGCACCACCGTTTCGTAGTTTACATCATTCAATGACTGTTCAAGATTAGTCTGACCATGACTCACAATAGTATGATTTTTCTCTTCCATAATTGCCCAGCTTGCTTCAAGATTTGCTGACTTACCTAGCTGGCTATCGAAGCGGCTAATGTCAATAATAACGCGATAATCCATCTCACCATAAGCACCCCACGGATACGATTTCACCATTGCATTCGGTTGTCGTGCGGTCACATTTTTGTTTAATACGGTTAATACATTATCTTTTAGCGGTGCTGCCCATTGATGAAATTCAGCTACTTGTATGCTGTTATGTTCACTGCGTGTCACTATTTGCTTGCGATCAACGACAGCAGGTAATGACAATGGTCCAATGCCAATCAGCGGTGTTTTTGTCATGGTCGTGCTGGTGACAGGGTGCGCACTTTGTGATTCGAGTAGATAAAAATGGGTAGATGGAGTCGCGCAAGCGGTGAGCAGACCGCTCACCAATAGCCCTATATATCCCTTTAAGTGTTTATTAAACATGGTTGCGCTACTCCTTTTCTTTACCGCGAATAAGAGACTCAGGATGTTGTTCCAGATAATCGGTGAGTTGCTTAACAGAACTCGCAGTCTCGGCAAGTTTTTGCAGTAATTGATTCAGCTCGTACTGCGTGGTTGAACCTGGTGCTAAGGTGCTTAACACTTGTTGTGCTGAGTTCATGGTTTTATCGGCATTGCCCAGTGTGTCTTTAGCTGTAACTAAGGTGTTAGTTGCCGCTTTGGATGTGCCTTGTAAAGACACTAAGGTTTTGTTAATTTCGTCAGTCATGGTTTCCAGTGGTAGCTTGGAAATTTTATCCATGATGGTTTGTGCAGAATGAGTAATTTGATCCAAAGTGTTGGGTGTCGTTGGAAATTCTGGATAGCCCGTCGTATTGTTGTGAGTCACTACTTTGCTTTTTGGAAACATCTCTATAGCAATAAATAATTGCCCTGTTAGTAGGCTACCTGTCTGTAATTGTGCGCGTAAACCTTTGGCAACCAGATAAGTGAGGCGATCTTTAGCGGTTATGTTATCTGTCGTATTGATTTTTTTAATGCGATCAGGCTCGATTTCAACCACGACTGGAATGTGTATATCGGTGGTTTTATCATCTATTTCCAGGGTAATGTCAGTGACTTTGCCAACTGGAATACCGCGTAACAGTACGGGCGCACCAATGGTTAAACCGCGTACTGAACCATCAAAATACATAACCAGTTTGACGGTTTGACGATAAACCACTTGCGTTGATTGATCATAATCATCGAATAGCTGGAAGATCGTGTTTTCAGGTGCGTTTTCTACTGCTTTATCATTAGCGGGATTACGAAACGCAATGCCACCGCTCAGTAAAGCCACTAAAGGTCCTGTTCTGACTTTAAAACCATCCGCACCCGCTGATAAATCAATACCACTGTCTATCCAAAACAGCGAATCTTTGCGAATAAATTGGTCATAAGGGGCGTTAATAAAAATATGTAATTTGATGTTGTTAGCGTTGTCGGATAATTCATAATTGAGTACCTCGCCCACAGTAATGCCATGAAAGCTAATCGGTGTGCCAGAACGCATTGAACCGACATTAGTCGTCTCAAGGACGAACTGTTTGCCTTTCTCATTAATGGCTAATGCAGGCGGTACAGGAAGTCCCGTAAAATAGTGTTCTCGTTTGCCTTTTTCAGGCTTAATGGCAATGTAAGCCCCCGACAACAAAGTACCTAAGCCTGATACACCCCCTAAGCCAATTTGGGGTCTTACTACCCAAAACTGCGTGTTATTGGTTAAATAGGTATCCGTGTCTTTGTTCATTTGTGCGGTCACTGCAATGGTTTTTAAATCTTTATTGATAGAAATAGCCGTGACCTTACCAATTTCTACATCTAAATATTTGATTTTAGTTTTATCGACTTCCAAACCTTCGGCACTGGCAAAATTAATGGTGATAACAGGACCTTTTTCAGAAACCGATTTATAGATAAGCCAGCCACTGACTAATAACGCACACAAGGGTAACAACCAAATGAGCGGCAATTCTCGCTTTTTATTGATAGCCACATCTTCGGCTTCGTAAGGCGGGTCGATAAAATCATTCATAAGTCTTGTTGAGTGTCCCAGAGTAAGCGTGGATCGAAATTTTCGGCGGCGAACATAGTTAATATTACCACGGCGGCAAATGCAGTTGCCGCAGGACCAGCAATAATCTGTATACCACTAAAATTAACTAAATCGACTAAAATGGAAATCATAAAAATATCCAGCATCGACCATCGCCCTACAAAAGCAATAACACGATACATCGTCGTCCAGCGACGAGCATTAACTTGCCAGCGGAAATGTACACACAGCAGTAGCAGACTGATACCTATCAGCTTTGACGATGGCACCAGAATACTCGCCACCAACACCAACAGACCAATAGGTATCATACCACTGTCTATTAATTCAATAATGCCGCCAGCAATGGTATTTGGCTCACCCGCACCGAATTGATTAACGATCATAATAGGGAAAATATTAGCTGGAATATACAGTAAAAAACTACTGAGCAAAAACGCGGTAGTGCGTTGCAAACTATGGGGATGTCGTGCGTGTAGATGACTATCACAACGTGGACAAGATAATGGTTGATTAACTATTTTTACTAAGTAACCACAGTCGTGGCAGCGTATAAAACCTTGGCTTAGTGCATTCGCTTTAGTTTGCATTGCCATTCCTCTCACGCAATTGATGGATGCGTTGCCAGAATAACTCTTCATCCAGACTGCCAGTTAACAGTGTCGTTATGACGATTAGAGCAACAAACGCATAAAGCCCCCAGCCTAATTTAAGTTGAGCAAGAGCCATGAGTTTAACGCAAGCAACGATAATACTCAGCATATACACTTCCAGCATCACCCATTCGTCTAAATGGTGCATCCAGCGCATCCAGTGGACTAAATAACGATTAGGGCGATTAAAATAAAGATGCCCACTGATGAGTAATGATAAAACAATATGCACTAGCGGAAACAAAATGCTCGCCAAAAATACCACAATAGCAACTGCTTCCATACCATCGTTAAATAAAGCAACCACACCAGAAAACAATAGTCCAGTGTTAGCATTACCCATAATTGTTATGCCTACCATAGGTAATAAATTGGCAGGGAAAAATAAGATGAACCCTGCAATGGACAGGGCAAAAGAGCGTTCGATACTTTGTTTACAAGGGCGTGACAATAGCAAGCCGCAACGCGGACAATGCGCTTTGTCGCCAATTTTAGGCGCGACAGGATTGAGTAATAAGTCACACTCAGGGCAAGCATCGTAATGGCTAATCTTCATTGCATTAAGAAAAAGACGCGATAAATAGCGTCTCTGCGCTCGTTACCACTTAGATTCGCCTGTTTCAGGGTCATACATTTCGTGGGTAATTTTATGGCGATTGGCAATTAATTCATCAATACTAGGTGAGTTACTCATAGCACGGGCAATTGCCAGTTTCATGGCTTCGTAATTAGTGCGGTATAAATCTTTGCGATCTAATTCAGGATTTTCCGCACATTCTGGGGCAATCCACAGCATAGCGATAATACATAAATCATTGGCTTGGTCGGCTGGAATAACGCCCTCAATAACACTATCCAATACCGCATCGGCAACCGCTGACTGCACAGGACCTGCAAATAAATTGATATAAGCCGTCGATTTCATGGTGACTTTTGGCACAATTAACGTAGCGGGTTTTACTTGTTGGTTACAGGCACGAATTGCAAACATACGCGTATGACCTGCGGTTTGCCCCATGAGATTAGCGAACGCATTACCCGCTGGACCTTTTACACTACCGATGAGTATTTCTGGCATCGCATCGGTGCCTTGATCCTCGCTTGCAAATACCGTGGCTTCACCTGTTCTAAACCAAATTGTGTCTGACATTGACATTTCCCAAAAAAATTATAAAGAGTGGCATTCTATGATGAATCAGAATAAAGGGGCAACTTAAAAAGCCGCCTATCGGTGTCGAGTATAGGCATCACTTTGAACGTTTAACATTATGGTAAACTGATATTATTCATATTAGATTCAGTGTCCCTCCCCATACTTCTCTCACACGCCCTTTTATTACCGAATTTATGACTTCTAAGTTTTTGCCACTGTTTTCTACGATGATGCTTTATGCAGTGTATTACATCATCAGTACCGTTAAATTTGATGTACAGATATTACCAGTTGCCATTACTTACGATTTTTTGTTGCAACTGCTGGCGAGTTATATGTTGTTTGCCTTGTCGAAGCGCGTGTGGATTTTTCTCATTATTCAGACCTTAGTCATGGGGATTTTATATGTCGGTAATGCGGTAAAAATTTCCTTCTTTGGCGGACCGATTATGCCAGATGATGTATTTGCACTACGGTCATTATTATTAATTCTTGAGGGCTGGCGATTTTTTGCCGCCGCTATTCCACTTGCCGCGATTGCCAGCTTAGTGTTTTTTAACTTTTCCATGCGTCATTGGAGTAGCTATCTTGCCAGTTTAGTGGCGATTTTATTAGGCATTACGGTAGCTTATAAGCCCAGTATGATACTTGATCCTATTGATAAATATACCGGTAATTCGGTATGGGATCAGCGTTCTAATTATGTGTGGCACGGGGCGACGCTGTATTCTTTACAGGAGACAACCCGCTTTTTTGCCTTAACCGATGTGCCACCTGATATGGATAGTGCGCAAATCGCCGCTGACAATTTACTCAGTGGTACGCCAAAACGTGTGGCAACAGATAAACCATTTACCCCACGCAATATTCATATTGTGTTATTAGAATCGTTTTGGGATGCTAATAACTTAAAAAAAGCCCATTACAATCAAAATCCTTTGAGTCCTGAATTTAGAAAATTATGGAAAACGGCGGGCTATTCCCATGCCTTAACGCCCGTGTTTGGCGGTTACACCGCCAACTCAGAGTTTGAAGTGTTATGTGGTTTTCCAGTGACTAAAGACAATGTTAAATTTGAACGGCAACTCATTAACGAAGTGCCGTGTTTGCCGCACATTTTGGCAGATAAGGGTTATCGAACCATCGTGTCACATCCGAATGTGCCAGTTTTTTGGAATCGTGTTAATGCTTACCGTAACATTGGTTTTCAAGACTACTGGGCAAAAGATGATTTTATTCTCGATGATATGAATAGAGAGTTTTTAGCAGACAGTTCTTTATATCGGCAAGTCTTAGAGAAGCTGTCAGACTCGTTCGATAAAAAACAACCCGTGCTGGATTACATTGTGACTTATTTTGGACACTGGAATTATCCCTTAAGTGATAGTCGCCCCAATAAAATTACGTCCAGTTCCAGTGTTGAAGAGGTGACCAGTTATGCCAACACTATCTATTATAAATCACGCGAACTGGTGAATTTTATCGATCAATTACGAAAGCGTGATCCAGACAGTATTATTGTCGTGTTTGGTGATCATTTACCGTTTTTAGGCGAAAATTTTGCAGGCTATGTCGATTCTGGCGTGTTAGCAAGCAATCGCAGTGATTTTTCGACCGATATGTTTAAATTTTATGTCAGTACGCCGATGATGATTATTGATGGTCAGAAAGGTGCGCTGGATATTGGCAGCCTACCGTTATATCAAGTCCCTAAACTGTTACTAAATTTATTGAATTTTAATGAACCAACTATCATGGATTATGTCACTTCAGTATCTGATAAACGTATAAGACCTTTACCTGGTTTACATTTTTCGTTAGCTAAAGAAGGCAACGTTGAGCTGTGTAAAGAACCGCCGTTTTCAGAAAGTTGTCAGGCTTCATCACGTTGGCTACAAGATGTGTTAGTGGTGAGCAATGATTTATTTATCGGTCGGCAATTTACCCGCCCTAAACATCCTGTTACTGAACCCGTTGCACCTGTCAGTGCTGAGCTTATCGCATCACCCAGTGACAATGGCATCACGGAGGCAGCTAAATTATTACCCTAATATAGACGGAGGAATTATGCGTATTATTACGTTATTGTTATTGCTGGCAATCACCGGTGTAGCTCGCGCCGAGGTTTATAAATGCGCTACTCCGACAAAACAAATTATCTATCAGCCTACGCCTTGTACTTCGGGGACAGAAAATAAAAATATCGTTGACATAGAGAAATTGAATCCCCAGCAATTAGAAGACGCTAAAAATCGACTAAAGGCGACAGAAGCGGAACGACAAGCCTTAGATAAGGCAGAAAAAGAACGCCGTGAAACCGCTGCTGCTCAATGGCAAGCAGACGCACCACAACGTGAAGCTGCCGCCGCAAGACAAGCCGCAGAAGCAGCACAACGCGAAGCCGCGGCCGCAAGACAGCAAGCGGAATCCATGAATAATCCCTATCCTGTTTATATTCCTTATCCCAATTACAACTATCCATATCGGCAAGATAACCACCATCATCATCAACCCTTTAATCCTTATACGCCAACCAGACCACTTAATCCTAGTTTTGCACCGTATCCAGAACCCAATCCTAGTTTCTCGCCGTATCCTTCTTCTCCCTATCCTGCTCCTTATATGCCGTCGTCACCCGCATTTCCGACGCGATAATAATGAGTATCACCTAGTCAATAAGCATTACGAAATATGTTAGACTGTTAAATTATTATATATTCTGTGGATGAGCATTATGCGTATGAATCAAACAGTTATTTTTTTCTTAGCCGTTATTTTTTCATTAGCGGCTCAGGCTGAATCATCTTCATTTGTTCCAGAGACAACTGTTCGCAAAACAGTGGGAGCGGATGGTAAAGTCGTTTTTTCGAAATCAGGATTCTCCGAAAGAAAGCCAGTCAAACAATCTGCGCCAGTTGAAGAAGTGAAAACACCTCCGAAACCCACTGCGCCAAAAGTGGATGTTTACTACGCTAGTTGGGACCCTTATAGCAATAAAGCGATTGTGTTTTTTCGAGAAAATCACGTTGTAGTCAATGCTTATGATATTGATCTTGACCCAGAAGCAGCCGCTCGCAAAAAGAGAATAGACCCTAATTTTGTCGGAATGCCTTTAGTCATTATTAATGGCGTAGTCATACGCGGCGTGAATGAAAAAAAGTATAAAGAGGCATTAGCACTTCCGCCTCGATAAGCAAATTGTAAAGAGTGTTGCTTTACCGTTTAGGCAAAGCAACACGAACATAATTAGACGATTCTATCGTTAGGTTCAGAACCCACAAAAAAAGCGTCAATATTTGCCAATACGCGCTTACCCATTGCAGTACGCGTTTCATGTGTCGCACTGCCTAAATGCGGCAACAATGACACGTTATCCAATGTTAAAAATTCAGGATTAACATTCGGCTCGCTTTCAAACACATCCAAACCCGCCCCAGCAATCCAACCTTCTTTCAACGCTTTAATCAAAGCATTACTGTCTACCACATCACCACGAGCCGTATTGATTAAATGCGCAGTAGAACGCATTAATTTTAAACGCGCTTCATTGATTAAATGCTTAGTTTCCGCCCCACCTGGACAATGCAACGATACAAAATCTGCTTGCGCTAATAGCTCTTCAACACTGCTACAGCGTGTTGCTTTTAAATCATCAAGCACTGATTTTTCAGGCGTAGACGTGGGTGTGTAATAAATGATGTTCATATCAAAACCGTGACGCGCTTTTTTTGCCATCGCCTGAGCGATACGCCCAAAACCAATCAGCCCCAAGGTTTTGCCTGTCACTTTCTGCCCCAACAATTGCGTTGGAGTCCAACCTGTCCATTGCTTATTTAGAATTAAACGTTCACCTTCCGAAGCTCGCCGTGCCGACATCAACAACAACAACATGGCAATATCTGCCGTGCAGTCCGTCAAAACGTGCGGCGTATTCGTCACCACCAAGCCTTCCGCTTTAGCCGTTGCAATATCAATATTATTAAAACCCACACCAAATTGACCAATAATTTTGACGCGTTTATTCGGTACACTCAACACATCCGCAGTGACAGCATCCGTGACAGTCGTCAATACCGCATCCGCCGATTGCAACGCCGTTTTTAATTCCTCAGCCGTCATCGGTTTATCACTAACATTTAATTGCACGTCATAACGCGCTTGTAATTCTGCTTCAACTTCATCCGTCCAATGACGGGTTACAATAATTTTAGGTTTGCTCATAAATTAATCGCCAAAATAAAATAATTATATAGGATATGCCGACGATAGGAGACTCATCTTATCGCGTTGTTAGGCGGCATTGTTAATTAAGAAAGCTGGATTAAAATTTCAATTTTACCTAAAGAGAATGAGAAGAAGATGTGGCAAGCTACCCGAAATGTAAAAATAGTGAATGTAGCAAAAATGGGATAGTAAGGGGGAAGACAGCGTTATCGATGTAAGAACTGTAGTTATCGTCACACGGTTGCGTACAAATGCTACAGTGAAAAGGTGAAAAGCCAAGCATTAGCCTTGTATTTGGAAGGTTTAGGTTTTCGGTCGATAGGACGCTTGCTGAGCTGTTCACACGTTACGGTGTATCAGTGGATAAGACAGTATGGCGAAAAAGCTCGCCTTGATATGCCTACCACAGAGCTTGAAGTGGTCGAAATGCACAGCTATATCGGTTCAAAAAACGCTGGCTGGGTGTGGATTGCCGTTGACCGAGTAGGAAAACGTTTTATCAACGTGGTGGTAGGCTGACGCGCAATCGAAACAGGACAGTGCTTGTGGGAGGACGTTGCTCATCACAACATTGGCAACATCATGCCGATTATTGGCAACCCTATCAAGTATTTCTGCCTTCAGAGCAACATACACAATCAAAAGCCGAAACCTTTACTGTCGAGGGTTATAACAGTTTGTTTAGACATT
>Ga0208114_1000501_pt1 | contig 10134 bp, 6 predicted proteins | sample LakWasMeta2_LOW4_2_FD_183854 | JGI IMG/M metagenome (GOLD analysis project Ga0208114, IMG submission 183854) | Freshwater sediment methanotrophic microbial communities from Lake Washington under simulated oxygen tension - Sediment Metagenome... | ecosystem: Environmental > Aquatic > Freshwater >... | reverse complement strand
ATCCGAAAGCATTCCAACAGCTTTGGATTGGATCAATGGAAGAAGAACTCCAGATGCCGATCAAGGGTTGAAAAGTGCCATTTCCAATTTATCTTTGGGAACAAAAGCACCTCATATTTTCAAAGCATTAATCAATGCAATTTGTTTTGGATCTAAAAAAATAGTGGATCGTTTTGAAGAAGAAGGTGTTCGTATTGATACAGTTATCGGAATTGGTGGTGTGGCCAGAAAATCGCCATTTATTATGCAAACTTTGGCCAATGTTTTAAACAAACCGATTAAAGTTGCCGCTTCAGATCAGGCTCCAGCACTTGGCGCAGCAGTTTACGCAGCCGTTGCAGCCGGAATTTATCCAAACGTAATTGAAGCCAGCAAAAAAATGGGAAGTGATTTCGAAAGCGAATATTTCCCTGAAAAAGACAAGGTTGCAGAATATGAAAGATTGATGAAAGCCTATGACCAATTAAGCCTTTTGCAAAAACAATAAAAAGCACAGTATGAACTCCATATATAAAGATTTAAAACAAGAATGCTACGAAGCGAATATGCAATTAAATGCATTGAATTTAGTGGTTTACACTTTTGGAAATGTCAGCGCAGTTGACAGAGAAAAGGGAGTTTTTGCCATAAAACCAAGCGGTGTTCCTTATGAAGATTTGAAACCGGAAGATATTGTTATTTTAGATTTCGATAATAATATCATTGAAGGGACAATGCGGCCTTCATCAGATACTAAAACACACGCTTTTTTGTATAAAAACTGGCCAAATGTTGGTGGAATTGCTCATACGCACGCCACTTATTCAGTGGCTTGGGCACAATCTCAACGAGATATTCCAATTTTTGGAACCACTCACGCGGATCATTTAACTTCTGATATTCCTTGTGCAGCTCCAATGAGTGACACACTTATCGAAGGAAATTATGAGCACAATACCGGAATTCAGATTTTGGATTGCTTTCAGGAAAAGAATCTTTCTTACGAAGAAGTTGAAATGGTTTTGATAGGAAATCACGGGCCTTTTGCTTGGGGAAAAAACGCTGCAAAAGCGGTTTATAACAGTAAAGTTTTAGAAGTCGTTGCTGAAATGGCCTACTTGACTTTACAAATAAATCCAAGTGCGCCAAGATTGAAAGATTCATTAATAAAAAAACATTACGAACGTAAGCACGGCAAAGATTCGTATTACGGTCAATAATAATTATATAATAAAATACTCAAAATAAAATGATAGATATTGCACAAAAAGAAATTTGGTTTGTAGTAGGAAGCCAAGAATTATACGGTGAAGAAACGCTAAGAAAAGTAGCGGAACACTCAAAAGAAATTGCAAAAGGTATTGATGCTTCATCGCATATACCAGTAAAAGTGGTTTACAAAGACGTGGTAAAATCGCCTAGTCAAATCACAAATGTATGTTTAGAAGCCAATTCCAACAAAAATTGTATTGGTATCGTGGCTTGGATGCATACTTTTTCGCCAGCCAAAATGTGGATTGGCGGTTTAAGTATTCTTAAAAAACCATTGTGTCATTTGCACACGCAATTCAATGCTGAAATTCCTTGGGCTTCAATGGATATGGATTTTATGAACTTGAACCAATCGGCTCACGGAGACCGGGAATTTGGATTCATAATGTCAAGAATGCGCAAAAAACGCAAAGTTATCGTAGGACATTGGGAAGACGAACGCGTTCAGAAAAAATTAGGAATCTGGTCAAGAGTTGTACTCGGATGGGATGAATTACAAAATTTAAAGGTGGCCAGAATTGGCGATAATATGCGCGAAGTAGCCGTGACTGAAGGAGATAAAGTCGAAGCCCAAATCCGTTTTGGGTTTTCGGTTAACGGTTTCGACTCTTCGGATGTTACCAAACAAATTGCTAAAGTTTCTGATGCTCAAATTAACAAACTTGTTGAAGTTTATGAAGCATCATATAATTTAGCTCCAGCATTGCAAAAAGGCGGCGCTCAAAGAGATTCACTTTTGGAAGCTGCTAAAATAGAATTAGGGCTTAGAGCTTTCCTTGAAGAAGGCGGATTTGGTGCTTTCACAGATACTTTTGAAAATCTTGGTTCATTAAAACAACTTCCTGGAATCGCGGTACAACGTCTTATGGCTGATGGTTACGGTTTTGGTGGAGAAGGAGATTGGAAAACTGCCGCAATGGTTAGAGCAATGAAAGTAATGAATGTGGGTCTTGAAGGAGGAACTTCTTTTATGGAAGATTACACCTATCATTTCACGCCTCAAAAATCGTATGTTTTAGGTTCCCATATGTTGGAAATTTGCCCAACAATTGCCGATGCAAAACCTTCTTGTGAGGTTCATCCGCTGGGTATTGGAGGAAAAGAAGATCCTGTTCGTTTGGTATTTAATTCTCCTGCCGGAAACGCTATCAACGCCTCTTTAGTAGATATGGGAAACAGATTCAGATTGATTGTGAACGAAGTGGAAGCTGTAGTTCCTATGGCTGATTTGCCTAAACTTCCGGTTGCGCGTGTGCTTTGGGATTGTAAACCGAATCTGGATATTGCAGCAACCTCTTGGATATTAGCCGGCGGAGCGCATCATACCGTTTACAGCCAAGGATTGACTACTGAATATATGGAAGATTTTGCCGATATTGCAGGAATTGAATTACTTGTAATTGACGAAAAAACAACCATCAGAGAGTTTAAAGATAAAATAAATGCCAATGAAGCTTATTTTCATTTGTTTCAGCACGGTCTATAAATAACTAAAAAATCGAACATATGAATGTATTAAAACGTTACATTTATGGAATTTCCATAATGAGTTTAGCCTTTCTTAACTTACAATGTAAAGGCAATCAGAAAGAAGAAAATAAAGTAAATATAACTCAAAAAACGGATAGCGTGTCTATAGAAAAAACGGAATACGGAACGACTCCTGCGGGTCAAAAAGTGGATATTTATACCCTGAAAAACCAGAAAGGGATGGAAGTAAACATTATGACTTATGGCGGGATTATTACTTCATTGAAAGTGCCAAACAAAGCCGGTGTTTCTGAAGAAGTTGTAATTGGTTTTAGCAACTTAGAACAATATACAAAAGACAATCCTTATTTTGGAGCCCTTATCGGAAGATATGGAAATAGAATTGCAAAAGGTAAATTTACTCTTGATGGAAAAGAATACAAATTAGCTACAAACAATGGCAAAAATGCGTTACACGGTGGACCAGAAGGTTTCCACAGGAGAATTTGGACTGCAGAAGAAGCCATAGGTGGAGACGTTGCTACATTGAAACTTAAATATTTAAGTAAAGATATGGAAGAAGGTTATCCAGGAAACCTAACCGTTTTTGTAACTTATACTTTGAAAAATGATAATTCATTAGACGTACTTTACGAAGCGACTACCGATAAGAAAACAGTTGTAAACTTAACGCAACATTCTTATTTTAACTTGTCTGGAGATTTTACAAAACCAATTTTAGATGACGAAATTGTAATTGATGCAGATAAATTAGTGCCGGTAGATGCTGATTTAATTCCAACAGGAAAATTAACAGATGTAACGAATACACCTTTCGATTTTAGAAAACCTAGAGTTATTGGGGCAGATATCGAAGCTAAAGATGACCAATTAATCAAAGGGAAAGGATATGACCATTGCTGGGTACTTAACAATCAAGGTAAAGGAGATCGTTTTGCAGCCTCAGCTTATAACCCAACAAGTGGAAGACTGCTTGAAGTATATACTGATCAACCGGGAATACAATTTTATTCAGGGAATTTCTTAGACGGAACTTTACCAATGAGAAACGGAGGAACCTATGCTCACAGAACCGGTTTATGTCTAGAAACACAACATTATCCAGATTCTCCAAATCAAAAAGATTTTCCATCTACGGTTTTGAATCCTGGAGAGAATTATAAAACAAAAACAACGTTTAAATTCTCTGTAAAATAATAGAAAAACACTAGACTCCATTAATGGTTGTTTAGTTGCAAAATAATTTAAAATGGTTTGGTTTTTTAAATTAGATTAGTAATTATGAACCCCGAAAGTTTTACTTTCGGGGTTTTTTTATTCTATTTTCTTTGCTGTTGTTTATAGCTCGATAAAAAAACATTGTAAAATTTACATATCGCCCCGATGGGGCTTGCTTTTAAATCAATCTCTCTATTTCTACAAACATATCGTCCCGCTGGGACTAAATCAGCTCCGTTAGGAGCGAAATGTTTGTAGAATATACATAAAAGAGGTCTTTTAGCCCCATCGGGGCGATATGTTTACCAAGTATTAAAGGAACGAGGTTAAATGAGTATTTAAAAAAATTAATCAGACAACAATATAGGAACATTAAATTTTAATCACAAACCCTCCATAAGGTTTCATTTTAACTTTAAGTTTATTGCCTTTTGAAACAGCTTCATTTTTGAATCCATTCTCATTCTCTTCTATAATAAATCCTGTTTTATTGGTAACGAAAGACAAATCAATTTCAATTTCTTTCGCAGTATTTTCTCCATTAACGCCTACGATATGCCAAACATTGTCTTTTTTTCTGGCCATAATAATATACTTTCCGGGATAGCCTTCAATAAATTTGGAATCGTCCCAATTCGTTGGAATATCCTTTAAATAATCAACTACATATTGTGGCATTTTAGCCATTCCGTCTGGCGTTTCAGCAATGTGTTGAATGCCTGACAAAAACAGAACCGGTAACGCCAATTCAAAGGCAGGAGTCGTTATTCGTTTGATATTTGGTATGAAATCCAAGACCATTGGAGTGAAATCCATTGGGTCAAAAACATTGCGCCCAAAAGGGATCATTGTACAATGTGAAGGTTGTAAATCAGCATCAGATTGACCAAAAGTTATAAACTCTTCTCCTTTAATCGCCTCAGTTGTCAATAAATTTGGATACGTACGTTGCCAGCCTCTTGGTAAAGTGGCTCCGTGGAAATTAATCAATAATTTGTGAGCGGCAGCATCTTTAAGTATTGCGTGGTAATAGGCAATCATTGATTGTCCGTCGCCACCAAAAAAGTCCACTTTTATTCCTGCAATCCCAATTTCATTGAGTTTAGTAAATTCTCTGTCCCTGTCGGCGTGGTTTAATAATTTACTTTTAGGCTCATAAACAGTGCTATTCCAAGAACCGGAAGAATTGTACCAAACCAATAATTTTACATTTTTTCCTTTGGCATAAGAAGCCAATTCTATCATTTTTTCATCGCCAATTCTTTTATTCCAATCGGCATCAATTAAGCAATAAGGCCAATTCATATTAGAAGCATAATCAATAAATTTCAAAGTAGTCTCATAATTTACCGAGTCATCTTTTAACAAAACCCAGCTCCAGGAAGCCAATCCGCTTTTGATGAAAGAAGTATCCATCGGAATTGCAGGATCTGCTAAATCCGTTCCCAATGTACTTTCAGTAATTGTTTTTAAGGAACCAATAGCAATTATTCTCCAAGGAGTGTACCAAGGCAATTGAGATTCAGGATTTAATGCACCATTTGGAAAAACCTCTTCCTTTTGTGGAAAAGTTAGCTGCATTGCTTTTGAAGTGTCGTTGTAAGCCAAATGACTGCCACAGTAATTTTCCGGTAAACCTGATTCGGAAATTAGCAGCCATGTATTATTTGAATTGAATAGGGCAGGATAAACCCAGCCTTCTCCAATCTCTGGTTTAGTGTTTACAGGAATTCCCATAGCATAATGTTCCTCATAGGAAGGATTGACTTGACACCATCCTGTTTTAGCTTTTGACATGGGTTGCAGCCAAGCTTTTGAAGTTGCATCAAGATTGTAAGTAGTCTTTTCTTCTGTTATTTTTTTGATTTCTTTAGAGGTTTCCGGGAAATAATATCTCAGAGCTACTCCGTCATTGGATAGTTGAAAAATAATATCGATTAAATTTCCTTTGCTGTTTTGTAAATGAACTGTGTATTGATTTGCTGAATAACTAATGTTTTTACGTTTCCCTTGAAGCATGGAATACGTCGATTTGATTGATTTAGCTTCGGAAACCTTGATGATTTTTAAATCAGTATAAAAATTGGCGTCTTCTCGTATAATTCCTAATTCAGAGGTGTTTATTACCAGTTTGTCTTTATAAAAAACTTTATAAACAGGAGTTTTGTTTTGGTTTAAATCAAATTCTATTTTTATTGTTTTGTCAGCGTTAACAAATAAATTATCTGTTTTTTTTTCGACAAATGAAGTCAGTACTATACCCAATAGCGACAATAATAAAATTTTTTTCATAATAAAGTGTTTTATTTACACTTACAAACATACGAAAATTTATTTACTCTGTCAATTGTGCCAAATTTTTAATAGAATTATTCATAAGACAATGGATTACTAATAGTTTTTAATTCTATTTGAAATAAAATGTAATGTAAAATTTATTTGTTTTTATATTAATAATTTAGTTACATTTGTAAATGTATTTTTTACACTTATTAATTATTATAGCCTTATATTCTTAAAAACAGTTGTTTGAGTTAAAATATGAAAATCAAATTTATCCAAGCACATCAAAATTATGATAAAAAATGAATAAAAAAATTGACCAATTAGCCGCTGATAATATAAGAGCGCTCGCCATTTCAATGGTAGAAAAAGCAAAATCAGGACATCCGGGAGGTGCAATGGGAGGCGCAGATTTTATGCACATATTGTACACGGAATATTTAAATTTTGACCCAACAGAAATGGATTGGCCTTTTAGAGATCGTTTCTTTATGGATGCCGGACATTTGTCGGCATTAATGTATGCCCAATATTATTTATTGGGAAATTTCGAAAAAGAAGATTTGCAAAATTTCAGACAATGGGGTTCAGTTACTCCAGGTCACCCGGAATTAGATGTTCTTAGAGGTATCGAAAATACATCTGGACCATTAGGGCAAGGACATGCGATGGGAGTAGGAGCTGCAATTGCCGCCAAGTTTTTGGATGCCAGATTTAAAGGTCTTTTTGATCATAAAATATATGGTTTTATAACCGACGGTGGTGTTCAGGAAGAAATTTCGCAAGGTGCTGGCCGAATTGCAGGACATTTGGGTTTGAACAATTTTATTATGTTCTATGATTCCAATGATGTGCAGCTTTCTTCGATGACTGACGAGGTAACTTCTGAAGATACGGCTATGAAATATGAAGCTTGGGGATGGAAAGTAATTACTATTGACGGACACAATCACGAGCAAATCAGAAAAGCATTGGATGATGCCAATGCAGAATCTGAAAAACCAACTTTGATAATTGGCAAAACAATTATGGGAAAAGGTTGCGTTACTGCAAACGGGGATATGTATGAAGGAGAATGTGAATTGCACGGAAAACCTATTGGTGACACCAAAGCAGATTTCACAAAAACCTTAATCAATCTTGGAGCAAATCCAGAAAGTTCCTTTGATATTTACGAAGAAGTTGAAACCTATTATGCTGAAGTTTTGGCAAAAAAAGCAGAAGATTCAGCTGCCAAAAAAAGTAAAATTGCTCTTTGGAAAAAGGAAAATCCAGAATTGACTCAAAAAATGGATTTGTTTCTATCAGGAAAACTGCCGGAATTAGATTTAAGCAGCGTTATCCAAAAACCAAATGTTGCCACTAGAGAGGCTTCATCGTCTGTTTTAGGATATTTGGCAGAAAACGTCGAAAATATGATTGTTTCCTCGGCGGATTTATCCAATAGTGATAAAACGGATGGATTCCTTAAAAAATCTTCAGTTTTACAAAAGAATGATTTCAGCGGCGCTTTTTTACAGGCTGGAGTGGCTGAACTTACGATGACTTCCATCGCAAACGGAATTGCACTTCACGGTGGCGTTATTCCTGTGGTGGCAACGTTTTTTGTATTTTCGGATTATATGAAACCTGCCATTCGATTAGCAGCTATTCAGGAATTAGCCGTCAAATACGTTTGGACACACGATTCGTTTCGAGTGGGAGAAGATGGACCAACACACCAACCGATTGAGCAGGAAGCACAAATTCGTTTATTGGAAAAATTAAAAAACCATTCCGGAAATCCAAGTTTGTTAGCCCTTCGTCCAGCCGATGCCATAGAAACTTCGGTGGCTTGGGATATGGCCTTAAAAAACACTAAAACTCCAACAGGTTTAATCCTTTCGAGACAAAATATTGCAGATATTCCTGCAACGGGAACTTCAAGATATCAAGACGCAACCGAAGCCGAAAAAGGAGGATATTTAGTTAAAGCAACTCAAAATCCTGACATCACTTTAATCGCAAACGGTTCTGAAGTTTCGACTCTTTTGGCAGCTGCCACCATATTAGAAAAAGAGAAAAACCTGAAAATAAACGTGGCTTCAATTATATCTGAAGGCTTGTTCAAACAGCAATCAAAATCGTATCAGGAAAGTGTTATTTCAAAAGGAAAATTAGTTTTCGGACTTACGGCCGGACTTCCCGTAAATCTTGAAGGTTTAATAGGTGATAGTGGTAAAGTGATTGGTTTGGATCATTTTGGATATTCTGCTCCGGCAAATGTTTTGGATGAAAAATTTGGATTTACGAGTGAGCATGTTTGCGAAGAAATCCTAAAATATATTGAAGAAAGTAAATAAATAATCAAAAAATAAATATAAAAAGAAATGAAATTTTTTATCGACACAGCAAATTTAAAAGACATTAAAGAAGCCAATGACTTGGGAATCCTTGACGGCGTAACCACCAATCCATCGCTGATGGCGAAGGAAGGAATTACGGGAGCAGACAATATTATAGCGCATTATGTAAAAATATGCGAATTGGTTGACGGCGATGTTTCAGCCGAAGTGATTTCGACAGATTTAGCCGGAATGATTGCCGAAGGCGAAAAATTAGCTGCTTTGCATCCACAAATCGTGGTCAAAATTCCAATGATTAAAGAAGGAATAAAAGCCATAAAATACTTTTCGGATAAAGGGATAAGAACCAACTGTACATTAGTTTTTTCAGCTGGTCAGGCACTTTTGGCTGCAAAAGCCGGAGCAACTTATGTTTCGCCTTTCATCGGAAGATTAGATGATGTTTCTACAGATGGAATGGCTTTGATTGAAGAAATCAGATTGATTTATGACAATTACGGATACGAAACCCAAATTTTGGCAGCATCTGTTCGTCACGTCATGCACATTATAAATTGTGCAAAAATTGGTGCCGATGTTATCACTGGTCCATTGAGCGCAATCGAAGGATTGTTAAAACATCCCCTTACGGACATTGGTTTGGCAACTTTTTTAGCGGATTATCAAAAAGGGAATAGTTAGGAAAGTTTTTTTATGACATTTTTTCAATTCAATTTTCAAGAAATTGGAGGGCTTGGTTTGGGAAAAAGTCTATATGGCTTACATTGTAATACCAAAAACCTCTAAAGAAATTTCGAGGTTTTTTTATGGCATTTTTTCGATTAAATTTTCAATAAATTTGAATCGGAATTATAATTAAGGAATCAATCCCAAAATCCTAAGTTTATATTTACAGATTTGGATAAAAGTTATATATTTATAGAAATTAATTTTATATCAGTTTTCAAACTTTTGATACGTATAAATATATGAAAAGAAGAACCTTTTTGACCACTACAACTTTAGCGACTGTCGGACTTACAACTCTCTTAGTTGAAGGTTGTAATAATTCCAAAAAAGATATTGGAGATAAAAAAGTTGATGTTGATGCTACTGAAGCATTTGAGCTTGATGAAGAAACTATCAGTAGTTTAAGAAAAAAATTGGATTCCGGAAAGTATAGTTCACAACAATTAGTTGAATTATATTTAAAACAAATTGAAAATATTGATAAAAACGGCCCAAAGTTAAATGCAATTATAGAAATAAATCCTGATGGTGTTTCAATCGCAAAACAAATGGATAATGAAAGGAAAGATGGGAAAACTAGAGGTCCATTACACGGAATTCCAGTAGTAATTAAAGATAATATCGATACGGCTGATAGAATGCAGACCACTGCAGGTTCTTTAGCCATGGTTGGAAACTTTGCTTCCAATGATGCTTTTATTGTTAAAAAATTACGTGAAGCTGGCGCTATAATTATTGGAAAAACTAATTTAAGCGAATGGGCTAATTTCCGTTCTACACAATCAAGTTCAGGATGGAGTAGCAGGGGCGGTCAAAC
>Ga0208114_1000500_pt1 | contig 10136 bp, 11 predicted proteins | sample LakWasMeta2_LOW4_2_FD_183854 | JGI IMG/M metagenome (GOLD analysis project Ga0208114, IMG submission 183854) | Freshwater sediment methanotrophic microbial communities from Lake Washington under simulated oxygen tension - Sediment Metagenome... | ecosystem: Environmental > Aquatic > Freshwater >... | reverse complement strand
TACCAAAAAATCTTTTCAAGGTAAATAACAATCTATAAAATAAACCCCATATCTTCTTCCCCAGTAATTAAAACAGGACAATAATGCCTATTAAACTCGGTATGGTCATGGACTCCATTGACCATATCAATATCAAAAAAGATACCAGTTTTGCCATGTTACTTGAGGCTCAGTCCAGGGGTTGGGAACTGCATTATATGGAACTTAATGACTTGTTTCTAAGAAATGGCAGATCTTATGCCAGAACCCGAACTCTAACTGTTCAGCGCAACACGCAACAATGGCATCAGTTTATTTGTGAGCAAGATATTCCGCTGGATCAACTGAATGTCATTATGATGCGGAAAGATCCTCCTTTTGATCAGGAATATATTTATGCCACTTATTTGCTGGAACGCGCCGAAAGCATGGGAGTCTACGTTGTCAACAAGCCGCAATCGTTGCGGGATGCCAATGAAAAACTTTTTACCGCATGGTTCCCGCAATGCTGCGCGGAAACATTGGTTGCCAGAGAACCCGCCAGAATAAGGAATTTCCTGCATGAGCAGGGGGAAATTGTTTTAAAGCCGCTGGATGGAATGGGCGGAACCTCTATATTTCATTTGCGTCAAAATGATCCCAATCTTAGTGTAATCCTGGAAACCATGACTCAATACAATAGCCGATATGTGATGGCTCAAAAGTATCTGCCGGAAATAAAAGACGGCGATAAGCGTATTTTATTGGTCAATGGCGAAGCAGTACCCTATGCGCTTGCGCGTATTCCTGCACAGGGCGAAACTCGGGGAAATCTGGCCGCAGGAGGGCGTGCGGAAGGTCGTAAATTAACCGAAAAAGATTGGTGGATTGCAAATCAGGTGGGCCCGACGCTACGGGAAAAAGGTTTGATTTTTGTCGGGCTGGATGTTATAGGGGATAAGTTGACCGAAATTAATGTCACCAGTCCTACTTGCGCTCAGGAATTGGATCAGCAGTTTGGGCTTAATATAGCGGGTCTATTGATGGATCATATTGAAAACACCCTTCAATAAAATGACAGATAAGGCAATGTTCCCTCCTTCAACTACTCTGTCCAATAATGATTCATTATTGATAGCTTTATTGGTAGCGGTTATTGTTCATGTTGTCCTGTTATTGGAAATGAATTTCACCACACCCCAACCTGAGAAAATCAATAAACCGATAGACATTACACTAATTAATACTCCTGCGAAAAAAGAACCCGAAAAGGCAAATTTTTTAGCCCAGGAAAATCAGTTAGGTTCGGGTGAGAAAACCAAAAAGCCTGAACCCCCGGCAGAAAGGCTCCCGAGCCAAGGAAATAGCCAGGCAAAGCAAATCAAAAAGTCAGCGAAAGAAGTGAGTAAGCCCAAAGCAGCACCAAAAATAATTACCCAACAAAAAAAGGCTGAAAAAAAGGTTGTTACAGCTAGTAAAACCACCGTGGTCAGTCAGCCTGAAAAACATCCGCAATTGACGGCAGAATCATTGCAGCAACAAATTGCACAAATAGGTACAGAAATCAGGCAAAGCAAACCAAGTGCGGAGCAAACCAAAATAAAATTTGTTGATTCGGTAAGCGCTCATAAATTTGTTGCCGAACAATATATGAAGGACTGGGAAAGAAAAGTGGAGCGAACAGGAAATCTTAATTACCCGGAAGCGGCAACCAAGAAAAATTTCTCAGGTACGTTGACCATGGATGTTGGGATTAACGCCGATGGGAGTATCTACAGCATGCGCATAAGCAGGTCTTCGGGAAACCCTGCACTGGATGAAGCAGCTAAAAATATTGTTCGCATGAGTGCGCCATTTGCACAATTGCCTTTAGATCTGCGTAAAGAACTTGATATTCTGGTGATTACCCGGGTCTGGAAATTTTCTGATGAATCAGGCTTGGTCACTCGATAAATAGTTGCTTAAGTCACCATAACCTTCGATACTAAGGATCATGAATCAAGCTACTTACTTAAATAACCAGTTTATTATCGCCATGCCTAACTTGGCAGATCCTAATTTTTTTCATACTGTTACCTATTTATGTCAACACAATGAAGAAGGTGCTTTAGGTATCGTCATTAACAGGCCAGCGGAAATGAAGCTGGGCGAAATTTTTAAGCAAATGAATATATGCGTTACATCATCGGGCGCCGCAGAAATACCTGTTTTTGCCGGTGGACCGGTGCAGCAGGAGCGCGGTTTCGTGCTGCACACTACCGGTGGGGGCTGGGACGCTACTATGGTTGTTTCAGAGTCAATTTCCTTAACGACATCGCGTGATGTTATTGAGGCTATTGCTGTCGGTAAAGGTCCTGATCAGTATCTTGTAGCTTTAGGATATGCAGGCTGGGGGGAGGGTCAGCTGGAGCAAGAAATATTGGCAAATGCATGGCTGAATACGCCCTATAGTAAACATGTCTTATTTGATACGCCGATTGATATGCGTTGGCGCGCCGCAGCTGGACAAATTGGTATTGATATTAACTTGTTAACGACGCCGGCCGGACATGGTTAAGCTGGATCCATTATTAACAAAAATCAACACTGATACTTATCTGGGCTTTGATTTCGGCAATAAAAAAATAGGTATTGCTATTGGTCAAATTATCACTACTACAGCAAGCCCATTGCAGACAATTCGCTCTATCAATCAAAATCCCAATTGGGAAATAATTACCAAGCTGATTGAAGAGTGGCGGCCTGCAGGACTTGTAGTCGGCATTTCCAAACAGGCTGACGGCTCGGACAACCCGATTACACCACGCATGTTAAAATTCTGCCGCCAACTGGAAGGCCGTTATCAACTTCCTGTTTATCAACAAGATGAAACTTTATCGACATTTGAAGCTAAGCAAATGCTGTTTGAAGAGGTTAGTGTTAATGCAAGCAGGCTTTGGGAGGTACAGGATCAACTCGCGGCTCAGCTTATTTTACAGACCTGGTTAAATGACTATAAGAAAAGGATCATTAAGTGCTAGAAATACATGATTTGCTCAATAGGCTGGAAGCCGAACTAAAACGCATTATTATTGAAAGACAGCTGACTGATCCGCTAATGATAGGTATTCGCACCGGCGGCGTATGGATTGCTGAAGAAATGCATCACCGGTTTAACATCAGTGAACCACTGGGGTTGCTGGATATTTCTTTTTATCGTGACGATTTTTCCCAAATCGGCGTTAATCCCAATGTAAAACCCAGTCAGTTGCCGCCGCAGATTGAAGGCCGCGACATTATTCTGATAGATGATGTTTTTTATACCGGAAGAACTATTCGCGCTGCCCTGAATGAAATTTTTGATTATGGCAGGCCAAATCAAGTAGTTTTGGCGGTGTTGATAGAGCGCGACGGCAGACAAATTCCATTGTGTCCTGATTGCGTCGGGGCGAGTATCACCCTGAATGCAGGTCAGCGGATCAAGTTAACCGGCCCTGAACCCCTGGCTATTCATCTGCAAACATTAGATGCGGCAGCATAAATTATGACTGATAACCTCCAGTTAAATTCGGAAGGCAAACTTAAGCACTTTTTGACTATTGAAGGTTTGAACAAAAGCCTGTTGACAGAAATTCTCGATATAGCCGAATCTTTTATCGGCATGAATGATCAACAGATTAAAAAAGTGCCGCTTTTGCGGGGCAAAACTATCGTCAATCTGTTTTTTGAAAACAGCACTCGCACACGAACGACCTTTGAATTAGCCGCCAAGCGTCTGTCTGCCGATGTGTTAAGTATGAGCATTTCGACTTCTTCAACATCCAAGGGTGAAAGCCTGCTCGATACCATACGCAATCTGGAAGCGATGTTTGTCGATATGTTTGTGGTTCGTCACGGAATCAGCGGTGCAGCACACTTTATCGCACAGCAAACAGCGCCGCATATCAGCGTTATTAACGCGGGTGACGGGCAACATGCTCATCCCACTCAAGCCATGCTGGATATGTTTACTATTCGGCAAATAAAAAAGAATTTCTCTAATCTAAGAGTGGCTATTATTGGCGATATACTGCACTCCAGAGTCGCCAGATCACAGATTCAAGCCTTAAATACGCTAGGAGCGGCTGAAATCCGGGTGATTGCCCCAAAGACCCTATTGCCCTCGCATGTTGAAAGTTTAGGGGTGAATGTTTCTCATAATTTGACCGCAGGGCTTAAGGATATTGATGTCATTATCATGCTGCGCTTACAGAAAGAGCGGATGAGCTCGGCGTTATTACCCAGTGAAAGCGAATATTTTAAATGTTTCGGATTGACTGAAGATAAACTGAAAATCGCCAAACCCGACGCTATCGTCATGCACCCGGGACCCATTAACCGGGGCGTTGAAATTGATTCAAAAGTTGCCGATGGCCCGCAGTCAGTCATACTCAAACAGGTTAGCAATGGCATAGCCATTCGTATGGCCATTATGGCCATGGCTATGCAGAAACAGGGAGTCATGTGATGAGCCAAATACATATTAAACAGGGAAGAATAATCGATCCAACCAACAACATAAATCGTATCGGTTGTGTATATATAGCTGACGGTAAAATCGTTTCGGTAACCAACCAGCCCGCAGGTTTTAAACCTGATATAACCATTAATGCGCATGATCAAATAGTCTGTCCGGGTTTTATAGATTTAAGCACCCGGTTGCGCCAACCTGGACAAAGCCGCAAAGCGACTTTCTCTAGTGAAACGGTTGCAGCTGCAAGTAGTGGTGTTACTACCATGTGTTTACAGCCGGATACGAGCCCGATCATTGATACACCCGCTGTTGCAGAACTTGTCAAGGAATTGTCGGAAAAAGCCAACTACCCACAAATCTTTCCGATTGCGGCGTTGACCCGGAAACTGGAAGGCACAGAATTAAGCTCTATGTTATCGCTCAAGCAGGCCGGTTGTATCGCAGTCGGTAATGCCAATCAGCCAGTGAAAAATCTGCTCATTTTAAGGCGGGCAATGGAATATGCAGCAAGCCATGATTTGTTGGTTATGTTTCGGCCCAGCGATTATTGGCTGGGTAATAGCGGTTGCGCTCACGAAGGCGCTGTCGCAACTCGTTATGGTTTGCCCGGTATTCCAGAAGAAGCGGAAACGATAGCTTTGGCACAGTGTCTGGAATTAGCCGAGCTGACCGGCTGTCGCGTTCATTTCGGACAGCTCAGCTGTAAACGATCAGTGATCAAGATACATCAGGCAAAAAAGTATGGAATGAAAGTGAGCGCGGATGTTGCCATACATCAATTGCATCTGACAGAAAATGACATAATTCCATTTGATAGTAACTATCATGTGCTGCCTCCCTTCCGTACCGAAGCAGACAAGCAGTACCTGAGACAAGGCTTGGTTAGCGGTACGATTAACAGTATTTGTTCCGATCATCAGCCGCATGATATAGATGCCAAGCTCGGCGCATTTCCAGAAACAGAATCCGGTGTATCGTCATTGGAAACTCTATTGCCGTTAATGCTTAAATTGGTATCGCAACGTTCCATAACCCTGGAGCAGGGTATAGCCTCACTGAGCGAAAATCCGGCACGAGTTCTGCATATAAACAGCGGAGCATTAACTGTTGGTTTCGCCGCGGATGTATGTATTTTTGACCCGGAATTAGAGTGGCAAATTAATTCAGACAATTGGAAAAGTCAGGGGCTTAATACACCGTTTTGGGGGCAGATCATGACAGGTCGAGTTATCCATACCTTGCAGGCAGGCAAAATTATTCATTGTTTGGAAAAGTTAGGGTGATTTACCGAAAAAACATCACATAACCCGCCTGTAGGGTAATAACCAAGCCATCGAGCAACGCAATAAAAGCGAAAGCCTTTTTTGTTGTGCGCATTGAAATCCATTGCGCAAGAAATGGTCCCAGCCGCCCTCCCCATAACACGCCCAGCATGGTGAATACTGCCAACTCCCAAGGAACGCCTCCGAAATAGAAGCCATGAATAAAAGCCAGCAGTAAAGAATTTATTGATAGCAATACCACGCCCAGCCCAATGGCGCGATTAGCGTTAAGTCCATAGGCGAGCATACAAAAAGCGGCGATTATTTCGCCCTCGCCAATTGCAACCCAGCCGGTAATAAGACCGCCGACCAAAGAAATCAACAGGACCGGGACAAAAGCGTTTGCTGGAAGCTCCATCCGTCCGCCTTTTCGATCCAAGGTGATGAGTGTTAACAAGCCGGCAATAAACGCGATGGGACCAAATAGCCCTTTGACCAGCATAGGCTGCGGATGGATCAGAAATGTGGAAATTGCTGCCCCGACAATAAGCGAAGGAACAGTCCATTTCAAAAGCGATAAAGGCACTTCGCCCCGACGCAGCCAACCGGATGCGCCGCTGGTCATGCCGACAGCCTGCGTAACGAATGCTAATTTCAGGGCGCTTACTGGATCCACGTTGTAAACGAACATTAGCGCTGGGATAAAAACAATGCCGCCGCCGATCGCGGTAACATTGCCGATAAATGCACCGAATATGCCAACGATAATCAGTGGCCAATTACTAGCGGCAAGCCCTAAAGGATCTGGGAATGTAATTCGGTAAGCAACAAGCCAGATAAGAGTAAAAACAAAAAGCCAAGGAGTGAAATAAGGGAAATTTCTCGATAAATTGTTGTCGGGGTTTGCCACTTGAGAGGAATAACGAAAGGGCTGCGGATTTCGATCTTTTATCATTACTTGGGGTTCAAAAAAACATTAAACCCGCTTGAAAATTAATGAGGTATTAATGCCGCCGAATGCGAAATTATTGCTCATCAGATACTCACAATCCATTTTGCGAATATCGCCTTTGATGTAATCCAGTTCAGCACATGCGGGATCGATGTTTTCCAGATTCACTGTCGGATGAAACCAGCCTTCATTCATCATATGCACCGCTGCCCAAGCTTCAATTGCACCGCAGGCTCCCAGGGTATGTCCGGTATAGCTTTTCATCGAACTGATAGGAATCCAGTTACCGCATACAGCAGCCGTAGCATGACTTTCGGCAATATCGCCCAGTTCGGTCGCGGTGCCATGAGCGCTGACATAATCGATTGCCGCTGCATTCAAGCCTGCATCCTGCAATGCTAGCCTCATCGCCACCTGCATACTGTCACAATCCGGCTGCGTAACATGCTGGCCGTCGCAATTGGTGCCAAATCCGATAATCTCGGCATAAATATGCGCACCTCGACTTAGCGCATGCTCTCTCTCTTCCAGAATTAAAGTACCACCGCCTTCACCTATCACCAGTCCGTCACGGTCTTTGTCAAACGGACGCGGAGTTTTGTCCGGTTCATCATTACGAATGCTGGTCGCAAACAAGGTATCGAATACTGCCGCCTGAGCGGCTGACAACTCATCACTGCCGCCAGCCACCATGGCTACCTGAAGTCCCTGTCTAATCGTTTCATAGGCGTAACCAATACCTTGGCTACTGGAGGTACAGGCGCTTGAAGTTGGAATAATGCGGCCATTAATTCCAAAATGTAAACTGATATTGACCGGACAGGTATGCCCCATCATGCGTATATACGAAGTCGCATTCATTCCGCCTTTGTCATGGTTAAGCAGCATTTTGGTAAAATCGATCAGACCATCAAAACTGCCGGAGGAGCTGCCGTAGGCGATCCCCACCTGACCACTTACTAAACAGGGATCGCCTAACAAACCGGCATCGATTAAAGCCAGTTCCGAAGCATAAGTACCCAGCATCGCTACCCGCCCCATGCCACGGACTTGTTTGCGTGAATAATGCTCCGGTCTGGAAAAATTCACCGGCGCGCCCAAGCGGGTATTCAGTCCTTTATATTTACCCCAGTCATCCAAACTTTGAATGCCGGTTGTTTGCGATTTAAGCTTTTGAGCAACCGTTTCCCAGTCATTTCCCAGCGGCGTAATAGCTGCCATGCCGGTTACCACAACTCGTTTCATCAATACTCCATTTATCGTTTTCTTTAGTTGGTTATCACCCGATTTATGGCTGTATCAGGCTGATAAACATTCAGTTTTGCCGAAGCCAATATACCTTCAGCTGTAATACGGCAATCAAACACTCCCAGTCCCTGATCCTCTACCAATCGCTTGACGCTAACGGTTAAAACCGAACCCGCAGCAAATAGGCCAACATTACAATCATACCGTCTGGTTCCCAGTAAAAAACCCGGATTGAGGTTTTTTCCTGCCAGTCTGCGCTTCATACCTCCGAGCGCTGCGATGGTTTGCGCCATGTATTCGATCCCAAGCCAGGCGGGTACTATGTTACCGTGACCAAACAATCCATCATCACGCACAATCACTTCTGCAACCATATTTTCTTCATCAAATTCAATGACCCGGTCCAGCAACACCATTCGGCCGCTATGTGGCAGCAATTCTTCGACAGCAAACTTTTTCATACATGCGAGATGATGATCGAAATATTGTTACCGCCAAAGGCAAATGAATTGCTTTGACACTGTTTAATGCGTCTTCCCAATGTCTGGCCCGGTTTTACAAAATTCAAAGCCGGCAAAGTGCCGTCCAGTCCATCATCATTAATATTCGGTATTAATAATCCCTGTTCATTGCGCTGTGTCAATAACAACCAACAAATGCCCAGCTCCAGAGCAGCAGCAGCCCCTAACGCATGGCCGGTCATGCCTTTGGTCGAACTGACGGCAACCGTATCGCCAAATACCTGCAATATCGCTTTGCTTTCCATTGCATCATTCAAGGGTGTAGCGGTACCATGCAGATTAATATAGTCAATTTGTTCCGGCCGCATCCGTGCATCCGTCAATGCCATTTCCATGGCAGCGATCACGGCACAGCCGGCAGGGTCGGGGGCGGAGAAATGATAGGCGTCACTACTGGCGCCAATACCACGTAGTAACACAGGTCCCTCATCCTTGCTTAGTACAAACAGGCTCACCGCCTCGGCTAAATTGATACCATCCCGGTGTGAACCAAAAGGTTTGCACAATCCTCCCGATAAGGACTCCAGGGCTTCAAACCCGCACACGGTAAAACGGCATAAGCTATCGGCACCGCCGACAATAACGGCATCGCAGAGACCCAGAGCAATCAATCTGCGCGCCGAGGCGAACGCTCTGCCGCTGGATGAGCAGGCGGTCGATATTGCATAAGCCGGGCCTTTCAGCCCAAGAACAGATGCAAGAAAATCAGCCCCACCTGCAAACTGCTGCTGTTTATAATGAAACTTTTGCGGTTTAGGCCTGCCTCTGGCGACTTCTGCCAGCGCCAGTTCCGTATTTCTGACGCCGGATGTGCTGGTGCCGATAATCACGCCGATTCTGTCACCGCCATAGTTTTTAATCATGCTATCGACTGTCGACTGAATCTGATTTAATGCAGCTAACAATAATCGATTGTTTCTGCAATCATAAATGCTATATTTTTCCCCGATTTCAGGCAACTCTGCCTGGACAGCACCTAAATAAACCGCCTGACGGGGCGAATACTCAACGGTCCTAACCAAACCTGAGCGGTCTCCTGCCAGTAAACGGCACAGCATCTCACCGCCATTATTACCAGCAGCTGACAGGATGCCGAGGTCATTGAGATACAGCTTCATAACCAATCAGGGCTCGCGGCACAACTCCACCAGCGTTCTCAGACGAAGACGATGATTTTTGACATAGGGATTATTCTCGTCCCAGACATAACCTGCCAGAATCGAACAGATCATCTGTTTAATGTCATTCATTTGTTCAATTTTCTTCAGGTGCGGGTAGAACACCACATCCTGTAAACCGCCCTCATACCATGAGGTAACGAAGGTGCGAAAAGTGTCCACACCTTTCTGCAAGGGCTCTGCAAAATCGCGTTGCCAGTCTGCAGACAGTCCGTTAAATTGCCGATCCAGCACATCAAACGCCAAACTGGCCGATTTCATGGCGATAGTGACGCCGGAGGAAAATACCGGGTCGAGAAATTCTCCCGCATTGCCCAGCAAAGCATAACCCTTGCCATACAAGCTTTTGGCGTTGGCGCTGTAACCGCTAATACTGTTGACCGGAGTATCAAATACCGCATTTTGCAAAAGGGCGGACAAGCCCGGCTCCTCGGCAACGAATTGTTTCAACACGGATTGCCGATCTGCTCCGTGAATATTGAACACCTCCGCTTCGCCTACTACACCGATACTGCAGCGCCCGTT
>Ga0208114_1000499_pt1 | contig 10138 bp, 9 predicted proteins | sample LakWasMeta2_LOW4_2_FD_183854 | JGI IMG/M metagenome (GOLD analysis project Ga0208114, IMG submission 183854) | Freshwater sediment methanotrophic microbial communities from Lake Washington under simulated oxygen tension - Sediment Metagenome... | ecosystem: Environmental > Aquatic > Freshwater >... | reverse complement strand
AATTATTTCGAGTTACCACGCTTTGTTTATATAAAGACGAGACGGATTTTCAAAGCAATAAAACATCACAGCACCTAAAATTAACGCCATAAACAAAAATAAAGCATGGAATGTAAAGTCGTCACTGAAAGCTTTATCGGCGTAAATGTAAAAAGGTTGTTGCCACAAATAAATCGAGTAAGACCCGATTCCTAATAAGCGTAACGGTCGGATTGACAGGGCATTGCGAAAAAACGCAGGTGTCTGTGCCAGATGATTGACAGAAAAAGCCAATAAAAAGGGTGCGCTAATACTAAAAACCACCAACAACCAATCGGCAAACTTTAAACACAGTATTATGGATAATGCCAATGCCGCTATGGGCATCCAAGGTTTTACAAAAGGGGCTACCTGCTTAGAAATCAAAGCATAACCAGCAGAAATTAACAAAAAAGAACTCGTCGCTTCAGTTCTTACCCAAGAAGAGGTTTGCGGTTCATATTCGGGTACAAAATCGTAAAGTAGACGAATCCCAATGGAGGCACTGCCCAGCGCAATTAGTAGAAAAGCTTCGCGTCCTTTCATAAACCGCCACAAGGTGAACAGCGACAATAAAACATAACAATGCTCTTCGACATTCAATGACCAAATATGCCCTATTGGATAGCCAGTGGAAAATATTTCAGGGGTCTGAGGATAATAGCTGCGTAGAAAGGTAAGTGCCGAAATAAAATCCCTCCACCCCAGAGGGTTACCTGTAACATAGGCATAACCATAAATAACGCAAATATAAAGAAAAAATGAAGGCAAAATACGGCTGATTCTACGCTTATAGAAAATGTTTAAAGGTGTCCGTTTTACAAACAGAATTCGACTCATGAGTAATCCCGAAAGGCAAAAAAACACATCAACGCCTAATTGTCCAAAACTTCCCCAGCGAACATCAAAAAAATGACGTTGCAAAACCAAGGCAATTGCCAAACCACGCCAGCCGTCTAAATAATCTACTCGCTCCAACTCACTATCACCATGGTTTGTAGCAGAATCAGTAATTGTTTTAATACTCATAATATTAGTCAGGTAGTGTATAGGACGGAGGTACGAAGCCCACCAAACGCGAACGATAGGCTTCTTTACACAATGTCACAGAATCTAAATAAAGCGTATCAGGGCAAATATTTTGTTCATTTATCCACGTCACCGTGCCATCAATAACAGAGACTTGTTTAAAATAATTAATATCTTGTAATTGCCTAAATACACCAAAATCTAATGGATTGCGGCAATCTCTGCCGCAATGACGTAGTTCTCCTTAACTGTGGGCAGTGACGCTGGAGGATGGAAACCAAGTTTAAACACGATGGTTAAATTCTGACTTCAATCCCCCGCTCTGCCATGCGTTGCTTAGCCTGTGCAATAGTATATTCCCCAAAATGAAAAATACTGGCGGCTAATACCGCATCGGCTTTGCCTTCTAAGATACCATCGGCTAAATGGTCTAAGTTACCCACGCCACCCGAAGCAATCACAGGCACACTAACTGCTTCACTAACGGCTCTGGTTAAAGGCAAATTAAAACCTGTTTTCGTGCCGTCTTTGTCCATGCTGGTGAGTAAAATTTCACCTGCACCATAGCTAACCATTCTTTTTGCCCATTCCACTGCATCAATACCTGTCGGTTTGCGTCCGCCGTGGGTGAAAATTTCCCAGCGATTGGGTTCACCTTCTGCGCTGACTTTTTTAGCATCAATGGCAACAACGATACATTGTGAGCCAAAGCGTTCGGCAGCTTCTTTAACAAATTCGGGTCTAAATACTGCCGCACTGTTAATACCGACTTTATCCGCGCCTGCGTTTAACATCGTGCGTATGTCGTCTAAGGTACGGATACCACCGCCGACCGTTAAAGGTATAAACACTTCACTGGCGACTTGTTCGACGACATGAACCATTGTGTCGCGTTCGTGGTGCGTGGCAGTAATGTCTAAAAAAGTAATTTCATCCGCGCCTTCACGGTCATAACGGCGGGCAACTTCAACTGGGTCTCCTGCATCACGAATATCAACAAACTGTACGCCTTTTACTACGCGACCGTTATCAACATCTAGGCAGGGAATAATACGTTTGGCTAGGCTCATGCGTAAGACTCGGCGATTTTTTCAGCTTCGGCGAAATCCAATGTGCCTTCATAAATCGCACGTCCTGTAATCGCGCCCATAATGCCTTGATGGGCGACTTTGCCTAACGCATGAATATCGTCCATATTGGTGATACCGCCTGAGGCAATAACAGGGATATTGATGGCTTGTGCTAAACGGGCAGTGGCTTCGACATTGACACCTTGCATCATGCCATCTCTGGAAATGTCGGTGTAAATAATCGCTTCGACACCATCGGCTTCAAAGTGTTGGGCTAAATCAATGACATCGTGTTTAGACAATTTTGACCAACCATCAATGGCGACTTTGCCGTCTTTGGCATCCAAGCCAACGATAATATGGCGTGGATATTCAATCGCCATATCACGGACAAAATGTGGTTCGTTGACGGCTTTAGTGCCGATAATTACATATTCCACACCTGCATTGAGATAGGCTTGGATGGTTTCTTCATCACGAATACCGCCGCCGATTTGGACGGGTACATCGGGATAGGCTTCGACGATGGCATGAATGACATCGGCATTTCTGGGTTTACCTGCAAACGCGCCATCTAAATCGACTAAATGGATGCGTCTTGCACCTAATGCAACCCAACGACCTGCTACCTCCACAGGGTTGTCAGAAAATACCGTGTCATCTTCCATGCGTCCTTGACGTAGGCGCACACATTTACCTTCTTTTAAATCAATAGCGGGGATTAACAGCATAAAAACCTCAAAAGTTAAACTTGACCATTCCAATGTAAAAAGTTTTTTAACAGTTGTAAGCCAACTGCCTGACTTTTTTCGGGATGAAATTGTACGGCGAAAATATTGTTCTGTGCCAAAGCACAGGCGAACGCATCAGGATAATCAGCGGTTGCCGCTACCACAGATATGTCATCAGGCTGAGCATAATAGCTATGCACAAAATAAAAGCGACTGTTTTGCGCAATGTTTTCCCATAAAGGGTGCGGGCGTTGCGCGACTTGATTCCAGCCCATATGCGGTACTTTTAATATCTCACCTTGCGCATCAAATAAGGGGTCTGGAAAATGCACAACGTGACCTGAAAAAACATTGAGACCATCGGTATGACCATTTTCCTCACTGTCGGTTAATAATGCCTGCATTCCTAAGCATATTCCTAACAAGGGTTTAGTGTTGGCAACTTGTTTAATCACGTTATCCAAGCCTGATTGTTGCAATGCCTGCATACAATCACGCATTGCACCCACACCAGGGAAAACAACGCGGTCAGCAGTTAAAATTTCGTTTTCATTCGCCGTCACTAACACCTCCACTTCGGGGGCGGCGTGTTGTAAGGCTTTGGCAATGGAATGTAAATTACCCATTCCGTAATCAATCACAGCAACAGAAGACATAAGTATAAATTTAAGTGATGACGGGGTAAGCCGTGCGTTGTTGGATTTAACATGGAGTAAAACAGCTTTAGCTGTTTATATACAGCTAAAGCGATTGAATTCCAGACTAGAGAACGCCTTTGGTGGATGGCATTATACCTGCCATGCGTTCATCGGCGGTAATTGCCATACGAATGGCGCGACCAAAGGCTTTAAAAACCGTTTCAGCAATGTGATGGGCATTAACGCCTTTCAAATTGTCGATGTGTAGCGTAACACCCGCATGATTAACGAAGCCTTGAAAAAACTCTTTCAGCAAGTCTACATCGAAGTTGCCTATCATGGCTCTGGGATAACTTACCTCATAAAACAAACTGGGGCGACCTGAAAAATCTATCACCACCCGCGATAAGGCTTCATCTAATGGCACATAAGCATGACCATAACGATATAGTCCTTTTTTATCGCCCACGGCTTTCGCAAAAGCTTGTCCTAACGTAATTCCGATGTCTTCAACAGTGTGGTGATCATCAATTTCTAAATCGCCATGTGAAACTATATCCATATCAATCAAGCCATGTCTGGCAATTTGATCCAGCATGTGATTTAAAAAAGGCACGCCTGTTTCAAACGAGGCTTTACCTGTGCCATCCAGATTGAGGTTAATTTTAATTTGAGTTTCAAGCGTATTACGCTCGACTTGGGCGATTCGTTGGGTCATGTTTTTAATAAAGTCAGCGGGGCGATTTGCCCATGTTGGTTAAGTAATGTACTAAAACGTTCACATCTTACACGTTTCCAGTAGCGTTTTAAATGTGTCATGTTTTGTAGCTTTATCATCAATATTCCATTGTCATGCTTCGGACTTAAAAACAACACGATGAGTTTTGCCCGTACATTGTGCTTAATTGTTATAATGTCAATTAGTAAAGATACTGTAGCTTACTTTTATAGCGACCATTTATTCAATTCAAACAACTGTCATCATGAAACCAGCCTCAAACATTCATACCCACAAAATCCTCATTCTCGATTTCGGCTCTCAATATACTCAACTCATCGCACGACGCATTCGTGAAATTGGCGTTTATTGTGAAATTTATTCCTGCGAATGCAGTGATGAGGAGGTCAAAAACTTTGCGCCGAACGGTATTATTTTATCGGGTGGCCCTGAAAGCGTTACCGAAGGCAATACGCCGCGTGCGCCGCAAGCCGTTTTTGAATTGGGCGTGCCTGTCTTAGGTATTTGTTATGGGATGCAAACCATGACTGAACAATTAGGCGGCAAGGTGGAAACCTCCAGCCATCGGGAATTTGGTTATGCCCAAATTCGAGCGCGTGGACATTCTAAATTACTGACGGGCATTGAAGATCATTTATCGCCAGAAGGCTTTGGTTTGCTGGATGTGTGGATGAGTCATGGCGATAGGGTTGTCGAATTGCCTGAAGGTTTTATACTGATTGCCAGTTCAGACGGTGCGCCAATTGCGGGGATTGCTAATGAAGCTAAAGGATTTTATGCTTTACAATTTCATCCAGAAGTTACCCACACGAAACAAGGTGGTCGGATTCTGTCGCGTTTTGTTTTGGATTTGTGTGGCTGTGATGCCCTTTGGACTGCCACTAATATTATTGATGATAGTATTCAAGCGGTACGGCAAAAAGTGGGCAACGATCATGTCATCTTGGGCTTGTCGGGCGGCGTCGATTCCTCAGTGGTTGCGGCGTTACTGCACAAAGCCATAGGTACACAATTAACCTGCGTGTTTGTTGATACTGGCTTGTTACGTCTGCACGAAGGCGATGCGGTGATGGCAATTTTTGCTGAACATCTGGGCGTAAAAGTGATTCGTGTAAATGCCGAGCAACGTTATCTGGATGCCTTAAGCGGTATTACCGACCCCGAACAAAAACGCAAAATTATCGGCAATCTGTTCGTGGAAATTTTTGATGAAGAAGCAGGTAAAATCAGCGATGCAAAATGGTTAGCACAAGGTACGATTTATCCAGACGTGATTGAATCGGCAGGTTCAAAAAGTGGCAAAGCGCATTTAATTAAATCCCATCATAATGTCGGCGGCTTGCCTGAAAACATGACGCTAAAATTAGTCGAACCGTTGCGCGAATTATTTAAAGACGAAGTGCGTAAACTCGGCGTGGAATTAGGTTTACCTGCCGATATGGTCTATCGCCATCCCTTCCCAGGACCTGGTTTAGGCGTACGCATTTTGGGCGAAGTGAAAAAAGACTACGCCGATTTACTCCGCAAAGCCGATGCTATTTTCATTGAAGAACTCTATCGTCATGATTTATACGATAAAGTCAGTCAAGCTTTTGCGGTATTTTTACCTGTTAAATCGGTCGGTGTGATGGGTGACGGTCGGCGTTATGATTATGTAATCGCCATTCGTGCCGTGGAAACCATCGACTTCATGACCGCTCGCTGGGCGCATTTGCCTTATGAGTTCTTAGATTTAATTTCACGCCGTATTATTAATGAAGTGTCGGGTATTTCTCGCGTCACTTACGACATCAGCGGCAAACCACCTGCTACCATTGAATGGGAATAATAAATCCTCCCTGCCCCCCTTTTTCAAAGGGGGGCGATACAGATGAAGCGTGGATGCGTTATGCCATACGCTTGGCACAACGCGCCGAAGCGCGGGGCGAAGTGCCTGTTGGCGCGTTACTAGTTAAGAATGAACAGTGTATTGCCGAAGGCTGGAATGATTCAATCGCCAGCCATGATCCCACAGCTCATGCTGAGGTTGTCGCATTACGACAAGCGGGTAAAGTGATCGAAAATTATCGGCTGATTGATAGTACCTTGTATGTCACTCTTGAGCCATGCGTGATGTGCATGGGAGCTATCAGTCATGCGCGTATTAAACGATTGGTGTTTGGTGCGTTTGATCCTAAGCGTGGTGCGGTGTGTAATGCCTTAAGCTTGACCGATGCAGCGTTTTTAAATCATCGCGTTGATTGGCATGGTGGCGTATTGGAGACGGAATGCGGGGATTTATTACGCGATTTTTTTCGGGCTAGACGATAGGGTCTTTTGCTCGCTTTATACATAGAATGTATCCCATATTTTTAAAGTCTTGTGGAATAAATAAAATCTTAAATAGGATAAGCCTTGACCAGATTTTAATTTACTCAATATCGCCCCTGTGTTACGTTTCTCTAGGATTCAATCGGTTCAAATTCTCAAGCCAAAAGGCTTTGGTGCAGATTTTTTTACTATTCAGGGGCAAACACTTATGTGTGGAATCAGTGGTATCGCAGCGTTTTCGACGCAGACCAGAATTAACGAGATAGATGTGCGCAGTATGCTGCCACTCCTACACCATCGAGGTCCCGATGGGAGTGGTGTCTATATTGATCCCCATCAACGTATTGGCTTGGGTCATACACGTCTTAGTATCATTGACCTTGCTGGTGGCACTCAACCCATGCACAACGAGGATAAAACCGTATGGGTTTCATTCAATGGTGAGATATTTAATTACATTGAGTTACGCGAAACGTTGCTTAAAGCAGGCCATAGCTTTTATACCCATAGCGATACCGAAGTCATCGTTCATGCCTATGAGCAGTATGGCGACGATTTTGTGCAACACCTGAACGGTCAATTTGCTATCGCTCTTTGGGACGAAAACCGCCAACGCTTACTGTTAGTGCGTGATCGAGTCGGCATTTTGCCGCTTTTCTATACCCGTCAAGACGATAGATTATTGTTCGCCTCGGAAATCAAAGCCTTATTACCCCAGTTATCAGAAGCCCCGCGCATTTCCTCAGCGGCACTGGATCAAATATTCACTTTTTGGTCACCTCGTAGTCCTAATACCCTGTTTGAAAATATTTTTGAGGTGCCACCTGGACATCAGCTAGTGTTGGAAAATGGTCGTTTGCAGGAATCAACTTACTGGGACTGGCGTTTTCCTGAGCAGAGCGATGATTATCTTGAAGGGTCTGATAGCGAATTGGCTGAGCAATTATATGATTTACTTGCCGATGCCACATCCATTCGCTTGCGTGCCGATGTACCTGTTGGTGCTTATCTTTCAGGTGGACTCGATTCCTCTGCATTGGTTGCGCTGATTCGCCGCCACTCCAACGCACCGCTCAAAACGTTTTCCATTGGCTTTGAAGATCAGTCCCTTGATGAATCGTCTTTTCAGCAGCAAATGATTAAGCATTTGGGTGTGGAAAACAGCCGCATACTCAGCCGTAATAGCGACATTGCCGAAAATTTTCCTGCCACGATTTTCCACGCCGAAACCGCCATTTTACGCACTGCACCCACGCCGATGCGGCAACTATCTGGCTTGGTACGCGCTTCAGGTTACAAAGTAGTTCTGACTGGCGAAGGTGCCGATGAAGCATTAGGCGGCTATGATTTATTTAAGGAAGCCAAAATTCGCCAGTGGTGGGCTAGACAACCGCAGTCCGAATGGCGACCTTTGTTACTCAAGGCACTGTATCCGTATCTGGAAACTTCCAGCACTCAGGCGAAAGCCTATTTGCGCAATTATTACAGCATTGGTTTGGATAAGCCTAATCAGGCAGGATTCAGTCATCTGACGCGCTGGTTCACTACCGCCCAGTGCAAAGTTTTTTTCTCGCAAGAACTCAACGCCACATTGCGCGAAGACGCTGCCACCCAACTGACTGAGCAGTTACCAACCGCTTTTGGCAACTGGCATTCGTTCAACCGCGCCCAATATCTGGAAGCCAAAACGCTGATGGGTAGCTATTTGTTATGTTCGCAAGGCGACCGTATGCTGATGGCAAATTCAGTGGAGGGACGCTTTCCGTTTTTGGATCATCGCGTGATTGAGTTTGCCAATCGCTTGAAGCCGCGCCTAAAAATGCGTGTGCTGAACGAGAAATACCTGTTTAAGCAAGCCATGAAAAACCAGTTGCCCCCACAGATTCTGGAACGTCATAAACAACCGTATCGCGCTCCTGACATTCCTGCCTTTTTTTCTACCAATCCGCCTGCTTATGTGGATGATTTGCTCAGTGAAGAGAAGCTCAAGCATTACGGTTATTTTGATGCTCAAAAAGTCGGCTTCCTGCTTAAAAAAGCACGGCGCGGTAGTTCAATTGCCTACAAAGATAATATGGCACTGGTTGGTGTTCTTTCCACGCAGATGTGCCATTATCATTTTATTGAACGATTTTCTCAGACTATTCGTGAAACGCGGATACCGCTAACTGAATAGTGGTTAAATTTGAAGTAATGTTTACCACAGCGTAGAGACATTGTATTGCAAGCTCTCTACGCTACGTTTGATGATTTTAGTATTTCTCTTATAGCTTTTCTTGTGTCGTTTTATCGAACACATCGCCGTATCTTCCCGCTCGTTTTTTCATCTCACAGGTGTAACTAATATTAATCTTTGGATAAGACGCGAGTTATTTTATCGTTATTGATAATGCGGTCGATAATCGCCCGTTGCTGTGATATAAAAGGTATTGCAGTGTTTATTATTGGATATTTTTAGTATCCATTTTGTATCCGTTAATAGACTATTCAAAGCGATTGTCTCTATTAATTTTTTCTAGCAAAATATATTGATGAGTTGGTAAGTTAGTCGCAGTAGAGTTTTAGAAGTTCTTTTCTCATTCAGTTATAATAATTATTCTACAAATACTCAATAGCTTACATCATTACTTATTTCTAACCTTAATTTCTAGCTGAGTAAATAGAGCTCTTTAACTTAACATTACTATGGACATGATTATGAAGAAAACGATTAGACAATACATTTTGGGCAACCTCCTTTTCACTGAAGATGAGTCAGCTTTGCAAGATAACGATTCATTTCTGTCGGGAGGCATTATAGATTCTACTGGCGTTATGGAAATCATACTGTTCATCGAAGACACTTTTAACATTAAAGTAAACGACGACGAAATGCTGCCAGCCAATCTTGATTCTGTGGATAATTTGGTTGCTTTTGTTACGCGCAAACAAGCTGTTGCTGCCTAAAGTAGAAAGGTGATTGCCATGTCCAGACTCTTGCAAGATACCTTGCTCGCGACTGCCGCACGCTATCCGAATCATACTGCTTTAGTGGTTGGTGATGTGCGAATGAACTACCGCGAGGTTTTGCATTATGCCTGTCGCCTTGCCCATGCTTTGCGTGATCGCGGTGTGCGCCGTGGTGATCGTGTGGCGATTTTCATGGGCAATACTTGGCAATGCGCTGCGTCAATTTTCGGGGTGTTATTAGCGGGCGGCGTGTTCGTTGCTATTAACGTCCACACCAAGCGCGATAAACTGGCATTTATTTTGCGTGATGCGGATGCGCGTGTGTTGCTCACTGAGCCACATTTGGCACGCGTGTTTGAGCCAGTCGCAGAGCAGATGCCAACGCTGCGGGTATTGTGTACAGCTGATACCAACGCATCGCCAGTCGGTGCTGAAAACTTGGATGACGTATTGGCTGATATGCCAACCACAACGCCACCACAGCAGGCTATTACGCTGGATTTGGCTTCGCTGATTTATACCTCTGGCACGACGGGCGATCCTAAGGGTGTTATGCACACGCATCAATCGTTGTCATTTGTGCTAGCCAGTATCAATGAATATCTCGGCTTTTCACAGCATGATCGTCTATTTTCTGCGTTACCGCTCAATTTT
>Ga0208114_1000495_pt1 | contig 10171 bp, 8 predicted proteins | sample LakWasMeta2_LOW4_2_FD_183854 | JGI IMG/M metagenome (GOLD analysis project Ga0208114, IMG submission 183854) | Freshwater sediment methanotrophic microbial communities from Lake Washington under simulated oxygen tension - Sediment Metagenome... | ecosystem: Environmental > Aquatic > Freshwater >... | reverse complement strand
ACTGATTGCAGTAATGGAACGCTGTACGCGTGGCGAGATATTCTTGGACGGTCAATGTTTAAGTCACGTCAAAGAACGGCAATTGCCTTTTTTACGGCGAAAAATGGGCTTTATCTATCAAGACTACAAACTGCTGGCTGACAGAACAGTGTTTGATAATGTTGCCCTGCCCTTAGCCATTGCGGGGTTTGGGCATTTAGAAATTAAACGCCGCGTACGAGCGTCATTGGATAAAGTCGGTTTATTAGGCAAGGAAAGAAAGTTTCCGCAAGCCTTATCAGGTGGCGAACAACAGCGTGTCGGTATTGCTAGAGCGGTGGTTAATAAACCGCCGCTGATTGTCGCAGATGAACCCACAGGCAATTTAGACCCTGAATTATCGGCAGAAATTATGCTATTATTTGAACAGTTTCAACAAGTTGGCGTAACCGTGTTGATTGCCTCCCATGATATTTCCTTAATTAGCCAAATGAACCACCGTGTATTAAAACTGGATCATGGTCAGCTAGTCTTATGAAACCTGTTAAAAGAAGACCCACGCGTCCCGTTGTTAAAAAGCCTGTTAAACATGATACGCGACAAACCAGAACCGCTGGTGGTAATGTGGTTGATAAATTACACGCCTACCGGGATCATCATGCCCACGCCTTATTTTCTAGCTTAGGGCGTTTGGTTGCCACACCGTTTACTTCCATCATGACCATTGCCGTATTGGCGATTTCCATTGCCTTAGCAAGCGGCTTTTATATCTTGGTCATCAATGTCCAACAACTGACTGCCAACTTAGAATCCAGCAATCAAATCTCTTTATTTCTTAAAGACGATGTGACTGATCAAGAGGCGGTTGATTTAGCGGGCAACATTAGAAAAAATGCCAGTGTTCAAATGGTTAAAGTCATTAGTAAAGAACAAGCATTAACCGAATTTAAAACCTATAGTGGCTTTGGTGCGGCGATTAACCTGCTAGAAAAAAACCCATTACCCATTGTGCTACAAGTCTTACCTAAAAATACCCTACAAGACAAACAAGAGCTAGACAGTTTATTTAAAACTGTCGAAAAATTTGATGAAGTAGATTATGCGCAAATTGATATGCAATGGGTTGCGCGTTTGCAGTCTATCGTTGAAGTCGCGCGGTGTGCAACCACCTTATTCAGCGTCATGATAGGCATCGGCATACTGTTTATTATCGGCAATACCATACGTTTGGAGTTACATAATCGCCGCGATGAAGTCATGATTGCTAAATTGGTGGGAGCTACCAACTCATTTATTCAACGACCTTTTTTATACACAGGCTTTTGGATTGGTTTTATTTCAGGGGTGTCGGCATGGTTTATTGATGCCATCTTGATGTTAATCCTAAGACAACCTGTCGAAAAACTGTCAGGACTTTACGAGGGCGAGTTACATCTTATTTTTTTAAGTTTCACCGAAACCATAGAATTACTGATTATCTCATCATTATTAGGGGTAATCAGCTCATGGGCAGTCTTGCTGGTTCAATTACGCCACACCCGACCTGAGTAAAGAAAATTATTAGCACTTTATTTGTGAGAGTGCTAATATTTGGAAAAGTTTTTACCAAAGGAAATACACCATGAGTAACGCATTGACTTTACCTATTAATTTGTCGGTTGGAACATTTGATGCCTATTTAAACCTAGTTCGGCAGATGCCTAGGCTGTCCGCCGAACAAGAACGCGAACTCACTATTCAATATAGAGATAACGGCGACTTGGAAGCCGCGCGTGAACTGGTTATGACTAATTTACGCTTTGTGGTGCATGTCGCTCGTGGCTACAGTGGTTATGGTTTGTCCATGCCCGACATTATTCAAGAAGGCAACGTTGGTTTAATGAAAGCTGTTAAACGCTTTGATCCAGACATGGGCGTGCGTTTAGTGTCATTTGCTGTACATTGGATTAAAGCCGAAATTCACGAATATGTGATTAAAAATTGGGGCATTGTTAAAGTCGCCACCACAAAAGCCCAGCGCAAATTATTTTTTAATCTGCGTAAATCCAAACAAAACCTAGGCTGGTTATCCAATGACGAAGCCCAAGCCATGGCAGATGATTTGAATGTTGATTTAAGTGACATTTATGAAATGGAAATGCGCTTAGGGGGCAGAGATGTCTCTTTCGATATGCCCGTAGACGAATCAGCCGATGAAAGTTTTGCCGCACCTGCCAACTATTTACAACAACACGGCACTGACCCTGCTGAATTGTTTGAAAATGCTGATTGGGAAGGGCATGAACAGGACTTATTAGCTAAAGCATTGGCTTGTTTAGATGAACGTAGTTTAGATATTTTATCCAGTCGTTGGTTAGCTGAGAAAAAAGCGACTTTGCATGAGTTAGCCGAACGCTATAACGTTTCTGCCGAAAGAATCAGACAACTAGAACAAAACGCTATGAAAAAAATCCGCGCCAGTGTGGTGTTAGAAGCATAATTTATTGTGCAACAGACAGTTAGCTAGCATTGATTTAGCAAACGAAAAACGCCCCGTAAAGGGGCGTTTTTTATTGCGTAGCCTTACAAATAATTGATTTTAGGCTTGCCTTCAGCGGCGACTAATTCACCAAGGGTGAAAACTGTTTCGCCTAAGCCTGTCAATATATCCAGCGTCGCTTGTTCGTCTTCAGCGGCAACACAGACTATCATGCCCACGCCACAATTAAAGGTAGTCAGCATATCAGCAAGGGCAACATTGCCTTGTTGTTGCAACCATTGAAACACGGCAGGAAATTCCCACGCGCTTAAATTAATATTGGCATCTATGCCTTCGGGTAATACACGCGGCAGGTTTTCTGTTAAGCCACCGCCTGTGATATGCGCTAAAGCGTGAACATCAATCTGTTTCAATAAAGCCAACAAGGATTTAACATAAATTTTGGTCGGAGCTAATAGGGCTTCACCTAAAGTTTTATCAGCAAACGCATCATCCAGTGACGCATTGCTATGGGCAATAATTTTACGGATTAGCGAGTAACCATTGGAATGCGCTCCAGAAGAAGCCATACCGATTAATTTATCATCAACTTTCACTTTACTCCCATCCAGCACTTTGGTTTTTTCTACGATACCGACACAAAAACCTGCTAAATCGTATTCACCATCAGCGTACATACCTGGCATTTCGGCAGTTTCGCCCCCGACTAACGCTGCACCTGCTAATGAACAACCTGCACCTATGCCTTCAATCACAGCGGCGGCAGTATCGACATCTAATTTACCTGTCGCAAAATAATCCAGAAAAAATAAGGGTTCTGCACCTTGCACGATAATATCGTTGACACACATGGCAACCAAATCAATACCCACGGTATTATGTTTATTTAAATCAATAGCCAGTTTTAATTTTGTGCCTACGCCGTCAGTACCTGAGACTAAAATGGGTTGTTTATATCGGTCTAGCGGTAATTCAAACATCGAACCAAAACCACCTAAGCCTGCCATAACGCCTGCGGTGCGGGTTGCAGCTGCAATCGGTTTAATGCGTTCAACTAATTCATTACCAGCGGCAATATCCACACCCGCACTTTTATAATTCAAACTCTCTGCCATGTTCGCACTCAATTAAAAATTTAGAATAGGGATATTGTACAAGACCTGCTCGGTTTTGTGGCTATCATGACTTATGTTGCGTTATGAATCAGTTGAATTTAAAACAAAAAATAATTAAAGTGGCGCGCGGCTGGCAACAAATAACTTTTAATTATTAATAACATAAGCTCTGTGCGAGGAATAACAATGAAACTAACGAAATCAGTATTGTTTACAGCAATCCTGTTGATGAATAGCGCGGCTTTCGCCTACAGCCCTGAAGAATTAGCAAAAGAGTGTCATAAACCCAAGTTCACTGACTTTACGTTATCTGAGTATAAAATGCCTGAACAACATGAAGTCGTACCTGAATCAGAGTTTAGTTTTAAAGTCCCTGCGTGGACTAATCCAGAAACAATTAAATTAACCGCAAAAAACCAAGCTATTCCTTTTACTGTCGAGAGCAATAGCAGTTTTCATAAAGTGAAATCAAAAATACCTGCCGAATTCACAGGTAAATTTTTTAGGTTAAATGTCAGTGCTAAAGTGATTGACGGTGTATGTCACGAAGAAACAGGCTGGTTGCTTAAAGTGGCAGATAAAGCAGCCGTGGAAAACGCACCTGTTGCCGCAGAAACAAGCCCAGCCGTCACGCCCGCACCTGCTATTACTGAAACTACCCCTGCTGCCCCTGCCGAAGCAACTCCCGCACCTGCAAAATAAACAGTCTGGGTAGTTAATGATTGCGGAGTCAAAAAACTTATTTTTTGACTCCGTCAAATAAAGATAGTAGCTCAGCAGTGTCTACGAACTACTTAAAAAGAACGTGACAAGCTCACAGCTCAGGATGAACGGTAGCTATAAATATCACTCAGTCTTTAGTACCACCCAATTAACTATAAGTAGTATGCGTTAAGTGTATTGATTGCGTTCAACGAGCAAGGATCACCGTAAGCCCAGACAAGACGGCATAAAATCATCCTATCGCCATAGGCGATAGTTCAATAGGTGTACTCACAGTCAATAGCTGGGTATCGAATTTTAAACTGACTCCTTTGATTTTTGAGCTTGCCGTGTGTAGTCGCATGGAAATAATCCAACCATTGGAAAAACGCACATTAATATAGCTATTGCCTATTTGCATTGCTTTTAAGGAATTAACAGGTGGCATAAGGGCAAACTCATGAATTTCTATTTTTTCGTTGTAAACGATAATTTTATGATAATCCGTCATACCGACAATAAAGCTAAAAAATTGCTGCGCATACGGTTGTTCGGCAACATGGAAATTTAGAAACTCGGTGACTAACTGACACATCGGGGCGTACAACTGGTTATCAATAAAATCAGCTTGGATTGCCTTTAACTCATTAAATTCTACCGCGCCGTTTTTTAGCTGTGCCGCGCTGGTTAAAAAATCATCGGTTATTTTCTTATACGCAGCTCGGTAAGCTATATCCTTTAGTGAATTTTTTGTATACCCACCTTGGGTAGCCGTTGCAGTAGGTCGTTGATGTTTTAGGGCGGCATGATTATGTTTAACCGATAAATTGACCACCTCACCCGCAATGACCAATCTTATATCTGTTACATCACCTTTTTTTGCCGCATTATCGCTCAAGCGTTCCAACGTTGTGCCTGTATGAATAACGTATTTTTTTGCCAACCATGTAAAAATAGTTTCCGCACTGTTAATAAAATGCGCTTGTTGTTGTTCAGGAAGAGCAGCAAACTTTACGCCATCTCGTTGTTGATCTGCTAAGGTATTCGCTAATAATGCTAAATTAGGAATTTTCTTAATGAACACACTGACAATAGCAAATTCCAACGCCCTGCCATTTCTATCGGAAATATTTTCTGCCATGACTATTCATCAAAGAAAGTGGAAATTGTGCAGCCCAGCGCGATAGCTAACTTGTTAATGTTTTCCAAAGAAACATTGCGTTTGCCTCGCTCTAAAGAGCCGATATAAGTGCGGTGCAAGCCAGATAACTCGGCTAATTTTTCCTGAGAAATGCTTTTTTCTGCGCGTAGTTTTTTAACGGTACTACCGAATTTTAGTTTTATATTTTCGTTCATGCGCTTAATGTGGCTTTTTGGATACTTTAAGTCTACAGACTATAGGTAACAATTTTTTGTGGTACAATGAAACGCTTTACATTAAAACGGTTGTGCAACACAGCCACAATTACGGCGATTAGTTATTTTTATGAAGATTGTTTCTTTATTTTCGGGGGCTGGTGGACTTGATATAGGCTTTAAACGCGTTGGTTTTGATATTATTTGGGCAAACGAATATGACAAAGATATTTGGGAAACCCATGAAAAAAATTTTCCTGAAACGTTTTTAGATAAACGCTCGATAGTCAAAATACCCTCCAAAGACATTCCCGATTGCGATGGTATTATCGGCGGTCCACCGTGTCAAAGCTGGAGCGAAGGCGGTACATTACGCGGTATTGATGATAAACGTGGGCAGTTATTTTATGAATTTATACGCATTTTAACCGATAAAAAGCCGTTATTCTTTTTAGCTGAAAATGTATCAGGTATGCTGGCTAAACGACACTCCGCAGCGTTATTAGGCATTAAACAAATGTTTTCTGAATGTGGCTATGATTTGTCGTTTGCATTATTGAATGCCGTTGATTACGGCGTGCCACAAGATAGAAAACGTGTGTTTTTTGTCGGCTATCGCAAAGATTTAAATAAACGCTTTCACTTTCCTGAGCCGTTAAAGCAGAAAGTCAGCTTACAGAATGCCATTTTTGATTTAAAAGACAACGCGTTAGTCGCAAAAGACAAAGGGCATTCCAATGATAATGCGTGTGTGTTGGCTAATCATGAATATTTAAATGGTGGTTTTTCGACTATTTATATGTCCAGAAACCGCGTTCGCCATTGGCATGAACCCTCGTTCACCATTCAAGCGGGTGGACGACACGCACCTATTCATCCACAAGCCCCAAAAATGGAACTGGTCGCAACCAATAAACGTATTTTTGTGCAAGGACAAGAAGACCGTTATCGGCGTTTAAGCGTTCGAGAATGCGCCAGAATTCAAACCTTTCCTGATAGTCATATTTTTTACTATAAAAATTTGTCAGCGGGTTACAAGATGGTGGGTAATGCCGTGCCGTGTAATTTAGCTGAAAGTTTGGCGCGGGCGATTTACAGGGATATGAGTTAATTGGGAAGCCCTAATCCTTTCATCAAGTAAGTTGTACAGACGTTGCAATACAATGTCTGTACAAAGCATCACATCATTCCAAATACTTAAAAATTCGCACTCAAACTCAAACGGAAACTAACGGGCTCGACAGGATGAAAATGCGTGTCACCAACAGGAGAAGCTTCATTGCGTAACTGGGATTCATAGTAGTAGTCTATGCCACTGTCTTTACGATTCATTAAATTGAAAACTTCGGCTTGTACTGTCCACGTTGGGTTAAATTTATAACCGACCATGCCTGATAACAGGATGGTAGGTCTGGAGCGTTGTGTACCATCTTCAATTAACACGCGAGGACCGAAGTAACGTAGGCGCGGACCACCAAAGAAACCACCCCAGACATCATGCACCATCGCACCAGTCGCTAACACACTGTTAATTGAACCAGGAATATATTTACCTGCTGAGGTATCGCCACGAAAGCGTGCTTTAGAAAAGCTTAAATCGGCATCAAACGTTAGCCAGTCGGTAGGTGAGTAATAGTTTGCCCACTCGATACCGTAGCGGCGGCTCGGTAAACTGGCTTCGGTTGTTCCCGCATCACCGACAAACAGTAATTCTGAGTCTATATCTAACCACCATATCGCTAAGGTGCTTTGTAAACCTTTTATCCACGTTGTTCTCGCGCCTATTTCCGCACCGTAAGTACGCGCCAACGGCACGGCTTTGTTAATTTGATTACCATCGACATCGGTAGATAAACCTGTCGCAGGATCAACGCGTGTGTTAATACCGCGTGCATCATTACTATGAAAACCCAAGCCGCCGTTCAAATACAACTCGGTATTTGCCCAAGGACCAAAGGTTAAGCCCAATTTTGGGCTAACAATGCCATCGTAGCGAGTGCCATTATTATCAGCTTGATTACTGTCACTAACATTAAAGCGAAAGCCGTCAAAACGTACGCCAACGGTACTACGAAACCAATCATTCCAACGGGTTTTGTTTTCCAGATAAGGGCTGACATTGGTAATCCACACATCGTCTTTGCGTACTGTGTCATACTGCTGTCTGGCTTCAGTCAATGTTAAGGCATTGTGAACATTGTCATTACGTACTTGTAAACCTAGCGTTGTTTCTGATTCTGCTTTGCCAATTTTATGAAAGAATGTGTGGGTGGCTTTTAAACCTGTTGTCCAGCGTTCATCAGGTTGTCCGAATTGGTCGCCTCGAACAGGATCATTCATAAAATAGGTAAAGTTAGAAAATAACTTCAATTTAGCATACAGTCCATACACGATAATCTTGGATTCGCTATCGCTAGAGTTTCGATGCCACTCACCTGTCAAACTATAACGTTGACTCGCACCGCCATCAGTAGGGTCAATCGCACCAAAACGATCCAGCGTACCGTCTAAGACAGCGCGTCTTGGAATTTGGTCAGTGGAGTTCCAATCGGCTTTATATGCCATACCTGTAATACTCCAGCCTGAATGCGCTTGTTCTTGGCTATAACGTAACATTCCGTTAAATTTCATGTAATCGTTACCAACATTCCAAGGACCATTGTTATGTACGGTTTCGCCTGCATACGCTAAATTACCATTACCTAGTTTTTTAGACCCCATCACTAAGCCACGGTAATAATCATAACTACCGCCTGTAAATTTAACAGTCGTGTTCGGTAATACGCTGAAATATTCAATATTCGCTGAACCTGTGCTAGAAAAATCACCTGTATCCGCATAATAATTACCTTTTTGATAACTGATCGTTTTTATCATTTCAGGAATCAAAAAGTTGGTATCCATCCAGCCTTGCCCATGTGAATGCGAAGCCATGTTAACTGGTACACCATCTACTTGGGTTAGAAAATCGGTGCCGTGATCCAGATTAAAACCGCGTAAATAATACTGACTGGCTTTACCTTCACCGCTGTGTTGCGAGGCAATCATGCCTGGTACGGTTTCTAATACTTCACTAGGACGGGTAATCGCGCGGTATTTTATTTGTTCTTGCCCGACATTACCTTGTGACGCGCTGTTAGCGATACCAACTAAATCATCGGCACGTTGTGTGGCAGTAACTTCCATTTCAGTGAGGTCTATCGACTTATCAACTTTGGGGTTTTTAATTGACTCATCGGTATTGGTATTAGCTTTGGTTTTATCGGCAGCTTGTGCATTATCTGCATAATTAAGCATAAATATACAAGCGGCTATTGCTAAGCCCGCTTTTTGTAAGCGTAGGGTTTGCGGTTTGCAGGATAAATTAAATGGCACTATTTGTTGAATGTACATCTTCTTCCTCAATATTATTTTTATATTATGTTTAAATGCTTAGTAAAGCTGGATGACCAACGCTGTGGGTCAATAGAAAAAGCAAACGGCGGCGAACGCGAATTGAATTGCGTTTTGGAAGTAACCGAATTACTGGGAAATAAAGGCTGGCTGACAGGTAGTTGTAGCGCGGTGGAACGGTTAAAGCGGGTCGAGTTGTGAAAAACAAGCTCGTTAGAATTGAGTGCGGCGTGAACAGAAAATACATGCCCGACAGGTGGCGAAGTCGCGCCTACACCGTTAGTTAAAAAACTGGTGGCTAGCGTATGAAACGCAGGAGATAAATCGAAATGTGGGGTGGTTTTAGAAACCTGTTTGCCGTGAGTGGCAGAATGATAAAAAACAGCGGTACAACAAAAGCGAGGGGTGTTATCGGTCATCGAAGCCACAGGCGGTGACGTTAGACCCACGCCGTTAGTTAAAAAGTGTATGCCTAGTTGCGGACTAAGTAACCAAGTGTTGGTCACCGCATACGCAATGTCGCTATAGGCTGAATGAACAGCACGAATAAATTCACGCCCACAGTTAGAACTGTAGGATGGACTGCCACAAATAAACTCATCGTAGGTAATCAAAGGGCTTCGTACTTCAGCCCCTGCAATACTTCTATGACCACGGCTATCTAGCCTTTGTCGCTCCTGACTGCCGCCGGGTGGCGCAGGATTTACCACTCTAAAAAATTCATGCGTGTTATCGGTTTGTGTCGTTGCGACGGTTGCTTTATTCGCCAAATGACTGACCGATGACTGGGCGTAAGCTAATTGACTGATGAATAACGCGAAAATGACCACCAGCAACCGAACGATTAAAATACCCGCGCCGTGTAGTAGCAAAGTCGCTACCATGAAGCCTAAGGTATAAGAGATTAAACTGGCGGATGTGGATATTTCTTGTCCATGTGCAAAACCGTGGAAAAAGGCGAAGAACGCCACGATGATAACGTTAATTTTACTACTAAAACGGACTTTGCGTACAATGAATACACTGAACACTAAACCTGATAGCAAAATAATCAGTTCCGCGCTGGGTATAAATAAACCTGCCGCACCTGCTAAACCGCCTAAACTCATCACGCCGACAAAGGTCACAGGCAGTAACCAAATCGCAT
>Ga0208114_1000494_pt1 | contig 10244 bp, 8 predicted proteins | sample LakWasMeta2_LOW4_2_FD_183854 | JGI IMG/M metagenome (GOLD analysis project Ga0208114, IMG submission 183854) | Freshwater sediment methanotrophic microbial communities from Lake Washington under simulated oxygen tension - Sediment Metagenome... | ecosystem: Environmental > Aquatic > Freshwater >... | reverse complement strand
TCAAGAAAAAGTCTCTCCACCAATTACTCAAGCTGTTGCGGTTGAAAATAAGCCAGTTATCGCACCACAACCGACTATTTCATTAGGAAATAGCTTGTTACCACAAGATTCAATGTTGAGACGGCATTATTTGACGCATATACGCGCTATGATGACCGCGCTTAGCCCTTCGCACCCTACCGAGTTAGCTTTATCGCGTCATTACGATACTCAAATCACTACCAACATCGAACGTTGTTTAAATGACAAAACAGCTATGGAACAGCTAATCGCTGACTATGCAGATTACAAAAAAACACTCGCACGCCCTGCTGTTACAGAGTCTCAACCAAACGTAGCTGTGGCAGTTGCCAATGAAGAGACTCAAGCCTCTGTGCAGATTGAAACGGTAACTGAAAACAGTGCAGTAGTGTCACAACACAAAGTGTCAAAAGTCCCCAAAGATTCGATGTTAAGAAGACATTATTTGACTAACTTATATTCACAAGTGGCAGCTAATATGTCACCGCGCCCAACCGATGCGACTTTACGTCGTCATTATGACGCGATGCTTGAGCATGAAGTAAACAACCAGTTAAACAAATAAAATTCGTTTTATTACAGTATAAAGGCAAGGGCGACCAATGTTACTCTTGCCTTTTTTAGAGTCAATTTTCCTATTACGACGTTAGTTGTAAATTGTCTAAAATCGCTAAGGTAGGTGCAGATTGATTCATGGTATAAAAATGTAAACTCGGTGCGCCACCATCTAGTAAACGTTGACAAAGACGACTCACTACATCCAAACCGAACGCTTGTACCGCTGCTTTATCATCCCCAAAACCTTCTAAGCGTTTACGCATCCAGCGGGGAATATCCGCGCCACACATTTCTGAAAACCGAAACAGTTGTGCATACTGCGTAATGGGCATAATTCCTGGCACAATAGGAATCGTAATGCCATTTTTTTCGCACATATCCACAAAATAAAAATACGCTTCGGCATTGTAAAAATATTGTGTGATGGCCGAATTTGCACCCGCTGCCACTTTACGTTTAAAGTTTTTAAAATCTTCCACACCATTTGCCGCTTGCGGATGAACTTCTGGATAAGCTGCAACATGAATATCAAAATAATCTCCTGTCTCTAGCCGTATAAATTCAACCAATTCATTGGCATAGCGAAACTCACCCGCAGACATCATACCAGAAGGCAAATCACCTCTAAGAGCCACAATTTTTGTAATACCGTGTTGCTGGTAGTCTTGCAAAATAGCGCGAATATTCTCTCTCGTTGAAGCGACACACGATAAATGCGGAGCTGCCGCGATGCCTCTTGATTGAATATCAACCACGGTATCGAACGTTTTATCGCGGGTCGAACCACCTGCACCAAATGTGACTGAAAAAAAATCGGGATTAAGTGCCGCCAGTTTGTGATGTACCGCTTGTAAATTTACCGCGCCTTCTTCGGTTTTAGGCGGATAAAATTCAAAGCTAAATAATGGGGAATGTTGTGATTGCATGTTATAGGCTCGCTAAGGGAAGTTTAGTTAAACAGCCAGCAGTGATTGATACTGCCTTCGTTTAATAGCGGAGCATTTTAGCCTTTTGTTTTGTTCTTGGGCTAATTTTTGCGCATGTTTGTTAGTTGTGATGGTTGTTTTTCATACGCCAGATTTTTCTACAACATGAAAATTTCGAAAATTTAAGATTACGTTAAGATTAAACCGTCAAAATAATTTAAACAGTTAAAAAAGAATACCTTACTTAATGAACGAGCAACTATTAAAAAACCTGACTATGAATGAAACTGATGTGATCGCATCAAGGCGCAAATTCTTAACGCGCATGGCTTATGGTTCTTTGTTAGCTATGAGTGGCTCTGGTATCGCAGAAGCAGCGGTAAAGCATGTTATTCACAGCAACAACAAAGCCGACGTAAAACACGCAGTAAAACAACACCTCGAAACACACGGTAAAAATGCGTTACATGAAAGACTCGCATTAAAAACCGCACATAACCACCTCTCGGCACACCAAGAACTTGCCTTAAAAGGCAATAATTCGCGTATTCACAGCTTACTACACAAAGATCACAATGGCGGTCATCGTTTACATCACGATGTACATGATAGGCTTGCTTTGCAAGATAGCCATCGTATTCACCATTCTCTACATGGAGCAGATCACCGCAGAAGTATGCCTGAATTTGCTTCACACGAAGACTTCGATACTGATTTGCCTAGTAGTGGAATACAGGATAGATTCTCTTTACCCAGTCTGGCACGCAACAACAATGTGTCGCATAAAACACTCGCCTTACAAAATACCACTACAGGTGATAGCCTGAATGTGACTTATTTTGAAAAAGGTCGTTATCTTCCAGATGCACTACATGAAATTAATCATCTTTATCGTGACCATCTAACTGATGAAGTTCACCCAGTGGATACTGCATTGCTAGACCAACTGCATGATTTACAAGCAACTCTTGGCACTAACAGACCTATTCATGTGATTTGTGGCTATCGCTCTCCGTTTACTAATGCGCATTTACGCAGAAACAGTCGCGGTGTTGCTAGAAACAGTTTACACATGCAAGGTAGAGCAATTGACATCCGCATTGCGGGCGTTGAAAGTAGACACATTAGAGATGCCGCACTTAGCATGGCACGCGGTGGCGTAGGTTATTATCCAGGTAGTAATTTTGTCCATTTGGATACAGGTGACTTTAGAACTTGGTAAGTTATCTCTGCGATAACACTCACACTACAAGTGACAGTTCAAAGATACAGGGGCAATTTAATTGCCCCTGTTTGTTTCTACTCTTCAATAAGCTATTCTTAACAAGATTGCGCAAATCAACAGATTAACTCATTCGCCTCAACACACTGATAGAAAAACGCCATCTTAAGCCTGAGCATAAAATTAGTTAATTGCTAAACTATAAAGGCATTAACCACTTTAATGCAGTTAAAAGATAAGCTTTTTAACGCTTCACTACCATTAAGTTAAGTCGCTCGTCCTGAGCCGTGAGCTTGTCAAACAGTCGAAGTACGAACGGCTTAACTTCGCGGAATCAGATTTCTCCATTCACCCTTCGACAAGCTCAGCACGAAAGGAAATAGCCTTAACTTAATGACAGTGTGGTGTCTACAATCACTTATGTTTTAACAAGCCAGCGACGCGATAAGTCCGCGCCCCTGTCTTTGTCATGAACGGCTGTTAGGGAGAGAGTGTTGACTCAGTTTTTGGAATTGATACAGACTTTTCTTCTGTGCGAGTGACGGGCTGAATAGCTGGAAGAACTTGCTTAGTGTTAGCCGCAACAATGGATTCAGCATGTGTTGCGTCCGCTTCTATCGGCTCAACAGCAGGGGTATGTGTTGGCGGTACTTCCTTTGGTTCAAACAATACTTTATCAGATAAATCTTCGTGTTTTTTAAGTGCCTCTAGTAATTCGGCATCACGATGATAAATATCGGCATAAAAAGTTAAGTTGTTATGTTCATCAAAAAACGCGGTACTATAAAGAAACATCACAGGAATGGTGTTTTTCAGTACCACGCGTTGATTTTTCCCTTGCATAGCTTTTTTTATCGCATCAACATCCCAACCACCCTGTTCTTTAAGTACAAACTCTGCTAGTTCTTGTGGATGCGCAACACGCACACAGCCATGACTTAAATCTCTACGCGATCTGCTAAATAGCGAAACTGAAGGGGTGTCATGTAAATAAACATCGCTATCGTTAGGAAAAATAAATTTTACTTTTCCTAATGCGTTACCTTTACCTGGACGTTGTCTAATACGTAATGAGCCTTGTCTTATTTGCTCAGAAAAATCACCATACTCCCCCAGTTTTTTACCTGATCGAGCAACTACCTCCATATTTTGCCCCGATAAATAATCAGGATTTTCCATTAATTTTGGTAAGATTTCATCTTTAGCAATCTTAAAGGGTACATTCCAGTAAGGTTGGAAATCAACAAAACGCATATCAGCCGTTAATACAGGCGTTTGATTTTTTGCTGCTTTACCAACGACAACACGCATAGTGGTGGATGGACTGTCTTGGTTGATGTCATCAAACGCTGTCAGTTGAAACGCGGGAATGTTGACGATAATAGCAGGTCCTTCTTTGATTTCGGGTAGCCAACGCAGTCTTTCCATTGCTAATTCAATTTGCGTAATACGTTCAAACTTAGCTACAGGTGTATTAAACGCAGCCGCAGTGGATTTATTGATAATTCCATTCGCCTTTATGCCATGACGTTGTTGGAATTTTTTAACGCCCTCAACCATAGTGGCTGTATAAGTGGTTGCGGTATTGTCTATTTTATCTGTGGGTAAATCGCCAAATGCCGATAAATACTGTTGTAATTCGGCACTCTGCGGTAAAGGATCGCCTTGACGAATAGGCGATTTAACATCCATTTTTAGCGGCTTCGCTTTTTCAGGTGCGCGATAGGCTATTAACGCTTGTTTTAGTTTTTGATATTGCGGCAGTGTTGGCTCTACTAATGAGGGTAGTTGTGCCAACTTGTTTTCCGCTAAACTGGTTTTAATCAATGCAGGTAAATCTAGCGTTTTTTCAGTTCTTTGCTGAATATTAAGATTTAAATTGCGTGGATTGATTCGACCATAATGTAGGTTGTGTACATAGCGTAGTAAAGACACGCTAATTGCGGTGTCATATAGTGCAATGTCTTTGCTCTGCATATCTAAGGGTGGCTTTAAGTCACTGAGCTTTTGCCGTAATAATTGCGTATCGTAATCTGCCGCATTTAGACCGTTATTAGGCGCGTCGTCTAAGAGTTTGATGACTTCAGCGGCATTTTGCGTCTGTCTGCTATCATTGCTTAACCATATTGGCTGATAACCAGACGTTTGATAAAGTGCGTCGAGGTCTTGAACACGGCGGGAAAAGTCGGATTGTGTCAGATAAAGATGTTGCTTACTGGCAATCAGATTAGCTATTTCAGTCGCTGGTCTAGTCACCACTATCTCAGGTGCAGGTGCAGCACTTGGTATTACGGTGGGGGTTGCAGGTGCTACTGCTGGTGTACTAATGGCAGGTGTTGCTACAGCGGCAGGTGTTGCGGTGCTGGTGACAGGGATAGCACTATTTTCAGTGTTCGCCTGTGCAGGTAGACTCACCAAAGCACAAGGCATAAGGCATAAGGTGGAGATAATTAGATTTTCACGCGCTGTCGCTCGCATACTATACCTTTTTGATAGAGGGTGTTTAGGTGAAAAAAATAATTTTGTCGTGTTGAAGATTAACACCTCAACTGCCGATATACTTGACTGCATACAACATACGCCTATTTATAAAATAATCAGTTTTTAACACGGTCGCTTGCCAAGTGACCTATTTATTATCCATCTGACTGTCATCGATACTGCTCAAAAAAAGCACTTCGATATTTTTTTAGTTGAAAAGCATTATTTTACACTAACTTACAGGGAACGCCGATGACAAAAAAAACTAATATCCCCTGCGAAAGTCCTTTTCCCTCTGCTAAAGAGGATGCCGCCCATATTTTACTTGATAGCGATACCGTGCAGACGCGATCACCCTCCTATCGGCTAGCTTATGATGACTTTGATTTTATTATGCGTGACGAGTTACGCCCTATCCGTTTACAGTTAGAATTATTAAAACCTGAGTTAGCCCAAGCCGATTTGGGCATTAAATCCACCATCGTTATTTTTGGCAGTGCGCGTATTCAAGGCAATGTTGAAGCACAGCAAGCCTTAGCAGATGCTGAACAAGCATGGAATGAACACCCTGATGATGTCACTTTAGCGCATAATTTAACCATTGCACGGCGTATATTAACCAAAAGTCACTACTATGACGAAGCGCGTAAATTAGGTGCGCTGATTACCTCAGAAGCCAAAAAACGTAAATACCCGTGGATAGTCGTGACAGGCGGAGGACCAGGCATTATGGAAGCGGCTAATCGAGGTGCGGCGGACAAGTGTGGTAAAAGCATGGGATTAAACATCGTTTTGCCGCATGAACAAAAACCTAATCCGTACATTACGCCTGAACTGTGTTTTCAGTTTCACTATTTTGCGATTCGTAAAATGCACTTTTTAATGCGGGCGATTGCGTTAATCGCATTTCCAGGTGGATTCGGCACGATGGATGAATTATTTGAAGCCCTCACATTGATTCAAACCAAAAAAGTTAAACGCATTCCTGTGATTCTGTTTGGTCAATTGTACTGGGATAGAATTATTAATTTCGACGCGCTGGTTGAAGAAGGTGCAATCACCGCCTGTGACAGAGAACTGATTCAATACGCAGAAACGGCAGAACAAGCATGGCAGCTTATTTTAAAAGCTCATGGCTTAGCCAATGGCAACCACTCTGACAATAAGAAGGTAACATCATGACAACGCTCACTTTTTTAGGCGCGACAGGACAAGTGACAGGTTCTTGTTATTTATTAGAAACTAAGCATAAGCGCGTGCTATTGGATTGCGGTTTATTCCAAGGTTCAAAAGAAACCGAAAAACAGAATACCGCCGACTTCCCCTTTAATCCTGCCACCATTGATGCCGTTGTGTTGTCTCATGCGCATTTGGATCACTGCGGACGTTTGCCCAAGTTAGTGAAAGACGGTTTTAAAGGTGTGGTGTATTTAACTGAAGCCAGTTTCCCCTTGTTAGAATTACTGCTTAAAGATGCAGTACATCTGCAATTACGCGATATGGAATGGGAAAATAAAAAACGGCAACGTGCTGGCAAAAAACTATTAGAGCCACTATACGAACTGGATGATGTGGAAGCCTTGTTGAAACTTAGACAAGCCATCCCTTACGGTAAAGAAACCAATATACTGAAAAACATCAGCGTGTCTTTTCATGAAGCGGGGCATATTTTGGGTTCATCCATCGTGCGGTTACAGATTACCGACCATCATGAAACCAAGACATTAGTGTTCTCAGGTGACTTAGGTAATCCTAATTCGCCCTTGTTACGCGACCCTGCCATATTGCCCGAAGCCGATGTATTATTACTTGAATCTACTTACGGCGACCGCGACCACAAACCCTTAGATAGCACTTTAAATGAACTCAGCGACATACTCCAAGAGGCTGCCAAAAGTGGCGGCAACGTTATTATTCCCGCGTTTGCGGTCGGGCGTACTCAAGATTTAATTTATTGGCTGGGTAAACTACAACGCCAAGGCAAGTTACCACAACAGCAAATTTATTTGGATAGTCCAATGGCAATTACTGCCAGTGACATTTACGCCGACAACACCGAGTTATTCAATATTGATGATCCCGAATTTACCAAAGTTGCCCCGCAAGGTTGGCAGGCGTGGCTGCATGGTTTGATTTATTCAGAAACGGCTGAAGACTCAATGGCAGTCAATCGTATTGTTGGCGGCGTAATTATTATTGCAGGTAGCGGTATGTGTAATGGCGGACGCATACGCCACCATCTTAAATACAATTTATGGCGACGTAATGCCCATATCGTCATCGCAGGCTTTCAAGCCGAAGGCACGTTAGGGCGAACTATTGTAGAAGGTAAGAAAAAATATTTGAAAATTTTAGGGGCAGAAGTGGCGGTTGCCGCTAAAGTACATACCCTAGGCGCGTTAAGTGCGCACGCTGATCAAAGTCAATTATTACAATGGGCGAGTAATTTTAAAACCCAGCCGCGTCTTTATTTGATACACGGAGAAAAATCGGCGACTTTATCTTTACAAACCTGTTTTCAACGCCGAGGCTGGAATGCCCATATTCCGCAAGTCGGCGATACCATTACGTTGTAACGTGTGATGAATATTTTTGCGGATATTCCAGACTCACTGCCCAAAGAGCTATTTACTAGCCTTATTAAAAACGATAATGTCCATATTGAACGCATCGTCTCCAAAGGTCACAGCACACCACCTAAACACTGGTACGATCAAACATGGGATGAATGGGTGATAGTGCTGGAAGGGCAAGCTATCTTGGTTTATGAACAAAATTTACAAAAACTGCCGATGACATTTGGTGATTATGTTTTCATTCCAGCGCATACTAAACACCGTGTGGAATGGACAACGCCAGACAGCCAGACCGTTTGGTTGGCAGTTCATTTTTACAACAATCAATAAAAACCTTTTAGGTTTTTAAAAACCTAAAAGGTCTAACTTTCATTTTTAGGAATGTGTCATGAAATTTAACCCTTGTATTTCAGGTCTATGTACTTACGAAGGTACACACTGTGAAGGTTGCGGTCGTTCGCATGAAGACATTGCTGAAACCAAAAAACTGGTTGGCGCATTAATAGCATTTGCCCAGCGTAAAGGCTATGAAAACAGCGAAGAGTTTGCCGACTTTATCGGTAAAACCCTGTTGAAAAAATTACAACCACCTGCATAATTCATCACTTTATTGGAAGCCGCCATGTCCTTGACTCCTGTCTTATTACCGCACCTAATCGAAACCGTCGCAAACGTTATCGCAACCAATGCCGAAGAAGTCACCGCCTTAGATCAAGTCATTGGTGATGGCGATCACGTCATCAATTTACAACGGGGGCTTAACGCTCTCATGGCACAACGTGAAGAATTAAGCCAACTGGATTGGGTTGCAGCGTGGCAAAAAATGGGCATGACTTTAATGTCAACCATCGGTGGCGCATCAGGTTCATTATTCGGCACATTATTTGTCAGCATGAGCAAAGCCGCGCGTGAACAGCCCATTAATCAACAAACCTTTGCTGCTATTTTTAAAGCAGGTGTAGACGCAGTTAAACAACGAGGCAAAGCCGATGCTGGCGAAAAAACCATGTTAGATGTGTTAATTCCAGTCGCGGATTATTTACAAACAGCCGTTGCAGATAATGTTAGTTTGGCTGAGGTATTGGCAACCGTCCCTAAGGTCGCTATCGCAGGTATGGAATCCACCCGCGATATGTTAGCCACTAAAGGACGTGCCTCTTTCTTAGAAGAACGCTCATTAGGTCATATTGATGCAGGGGCTAGAACCAGCCAGTTAATGATTTGCGCGATTGTTACTATATTAAACCAACAGTAGACTATCTAGCAGAAGTTAGAAATAAATGTGTGTTTTGGAGTTCAGAATTAAGATGTAAGAGTGAACGGTGCTATTATCAACTTATAGTGCATTAGCTATATCGCTGATTTTTAGATTAATTTACATTTGCTTGCCTTGGAACAAGTAGTAATCAATCAGCGCATTAGACCGATAACTTGTATAATTGCCCATTTTGCAAACTTTTTAAGAGAATTCTATGGCACTGTATTGTGGAATCGTTGGCTTACCGAATGTTGGTAAATCAACCCTATTTAACGCCTTAACGCGTGCAAAAATCGCCGCTGAAAATTATCCATTCTGTACCATTGATCCCAATGTTGGCGTTGTGCCTGTGCCAGATAGCCGCATGGACAAACTGGCGGAAATCGTTAAACCTGAGCGCGTATTACCCACTACGATTGAATTTGTCGATATTGCGGGCTTAGTTGAAGGTGCGTCTAAAGGCGAAGGTTTGGGTAATAAATTTTTGGCCAATATTCGTGAAACCGATGCGATTGCTCATGTCGTACGTTGTTTTCAGGATGATAACGTGGTTCATGTAGCGGGAAAAATTGATCCCTTGTCTGATATTGAAGTAATTAATACTGAATTGGCATTAGCCGATATGGCATCAGTCGAAAAAGCCTTGTTACGTTCCAGCAAAATTGCTCGCACAGGCAATAAAGATGAACAAGCAAAAAAAGAAGTATTAGAGCGCGTGTTAAAACAACTGGAAGCAGGCGAACCTGTGCGTACAATGGATTTAACCGAGGAAGAAAAAGCCCTGTTTAAAGACCTGTGCTTAATGACACTGAAACCTACTATGTACATTGCCAATGTGCAGGATGACGGTTTTGAAAATAATCCGATGCTCGATAGCGTCAGAGAATTTGCCGCCAAAGAAGGCTCAATGGTCGTACCGATTTGTGCGGCGATTGAAGCGGAAATATCCCAATTGGATGAGGACGAAAAACAAGAATTTTTGGATGATTTAGGTTTGGAAGAACCAGGGTTAAATCGCGTGGTGAGAGCGGGTTATAAATTATTAAACCTAGCGACTTATTTCACCGCAGGTGTGAAAGAAGTTAGAGCATGGACGATTCCTATCGGTGCAACTGCGCCACAATCAGCAGGTGTGATTCATAGCGATTTTGAAAAAGGTTTTATTCGTGCCGAAGTGATTTCATACCAAGATTTCATCACCT
>Ga0208114_1000492_pt1 | contig 10247 bp, 7 predicted proteins | sample LakWasMeta2_LOW4_2_FD_183854 | JGI IMG/M metagenome (GOLD analysis project Ga0208114, IMG submission 183854) | Freshwater sediment methanotrophic microbial communities from Lake Washington under simulated oxygen tension - Sediment Metagenome... | ecosystem: Environmental > Aquatic > Freshwater >... | reverse complement strand
TTTTTGTCTAGTAAAATTACAAAAAAGGATTATTATCAATCACTCTAAAATTGATATTTATTTTATCCCAATTCTGACTTCCTTATAAAAAAAATGAATTATTGAATTATATATTCTCTACTCCTATTTTTACTGTTTTACATTAAAAAAATTTATTTTTTACCGTAACGGTAAATATGATTTATTTTTTTTGACACAAAAAAAGCCTAAAAACAACTACAAAAATACCGTGAAATACCGTGAAAACACGTAAAAAGTACCGTTACGGTATAAAATTCACTACCGTAACGGTACAAAAAAAATTGCCGTAAAACTACCGTGACGGTACAAAAAAAAACACCGTGAAAAACATATAAATATTTCGACTTTTTTTGGTTAGTTATTCCAATAAATAAAATAGTATTCGAATAATTAATTCTTTATTTACTCTTTGATAGTTGAATAAAGAGAAAATAAAAAAGGAAAAGATAATGTTGAATTTTAAAATCTTGACTTCATCAGTTGTTTAATTAATAATAAAAGCCTACTCTTTACTGACAACCTAGCTATTATGTAATTATTTTCGATAATTTAGCTGAATAATCCGAACGAAAATCCTTTTGGTATAACTTGTAGTATCCATAGAATATGAACGAAATTGAAATATACAAAACATCCGATAATCGAATTGAATTAGAAGTAAATCTTGACAAGGATACAGTCTGGCTTAATCAAAAGCAAATCACTCTTTTATTTGATAGGGATAGAACGGTAATAAACAAACACATTAATAATGTTTTTAAAGAAGGTGAACTGGACAAAAATTCAGTGTGTGCATTTTTTGCACATACTGCGAAAGATGGAAAAACTTATGAAACCCAATTCTACAATCTCGATGTCATAATATCCGTAGGCTACCGTGTGAAATCAAAACAAGGAACGCAATTCCGTCAATGGGCAACCCAACAGTTAAGAGATTATTTGGTAAAAGGATATACCATCAACGAAAAACGATTAAAAGAAACTGAAAACAAGTTTCAGGAATTGAAGCAGGCGGTTTCGCTACTAGATAACATTGTCAAAACAAAAGTAGTTTCCGGCTATGAGGCACAAGGTCTATTAAAAGTATTGAGTGATTATGCTTTTGCGTTAGATATTTTAGACCAATACGATCATCAAACTTTAAAAATTGAAGACACCAATAATAGAGAAGTATTCCGAATTTCCTACGCAGAAGCAAAAAAAGCCATTGAAGGATTAAAAACTAAATTTGGCGGTTCGGATTTATTCGGAAATGAAAAAGATGATTCTTTCAAAGGTTCTTTGGAAACAATTTACCAAACCTTTGACAGCATCGAATTATATTCATCTGTAGAGGAAAAAGCCGCGCATCTTTTATATTTTGTGACAAAAAATCATTCCTTTTCCGATGGAAATAAACGTATTGCAGCATTTTTATTTGTTTGGTTTTTAGCTTGTAATAATTTATTGTACCATCAAGGAAATAAAGTAATTGATGACAATGCTTTGGTAGCTCTAACATTAATGATTGCCGAATCAAAATCGGATGACAAGGACATGATGGTTAAAGTCATTATTAATTTGATTAATAACAGAAGAATCTTGTAAATATTAATCAGTTAATTGATGATGTAAATATTTTAATACATTGAAATTTTTCTTTTGTAATTAAATTCATCTATTTACGGTTTCCCGTATTTAGGATGAATTTATTTTCAATACCTTAGCAAACCAAACATCAGATTTTAATTATAAATCAATTGCTTAATGGCATTCAACGAAGATTCTCGAGTAAAAATACCTGCATTACTCCATTTAACCCGTTTAGGATACAAATACCTGTCGTTGAAAAATGCTGTCTGGGATGAAAACACCAATATCTTTTCTGATGTTTTTATTGATAGTATTTCTAAAATTAATCCAGCTATTAATAAGTCGGACTGCCTCCGCTTATTGGATGAAGTCTCATTATTGCTCGACAATGAAGATTTAGGAAAAGCCTTTTATGAACGAATTACAGAAAGATCCGGTATTCGATTAATCGATTTTGAGCACTTTGACAACAACACCTTTAATGTAGTAACGGAGCTGACCTGTAAAAAAGACGATGAAGAGTTTCGCCCAGATATTACACTTCTAATAAATGGAATGCCTTTGGTATTTATTGAGGTTAAAAAGCCAAACAATCAAGATGGGATTTTGGCTGAACACAAACGCATTGAAACACGTTTTCAGAATAAGAAATTCAGAAAGTTCGTCAACATCACACAGCTAATGGTTTTCTCCAATAATATGGAGTATGACGATAGTTCACCGATGACAATCGAAGGGGCTTTTTATGCGACCACATCTTATCAAAAACCTTCCTTTAACTATTTTAGGGAAGAAGAAAAATTTGATTTAAATAAAATTCTTTCAGATGTTGATGATGTAATTGAGAATGATGTTTTAAAAGACAATAATGTCGTTGGAATTAAAAATTCTCTGGAATTTACGACCAATAAAAATCCCTATAGTCCAACCAATAGAATTTGTACTTCTTTGTTTCAAAAAGAAAGATTGCAGTTTATGCTGCAATATTCCATTGCTTATGTCAAAGGAACTAAAGGTTTGGAAAAACACATTATGCGTTATCCACAGCTTTTTGCAACCAAAGCCATTGAAAAAAAGCTGGAAGCAGGAATCAAAAAAGGTATCATTTGGCACACACAAGGAAGCGGAAAAACTGCCCTCGCCTATTACAACGTTAAATACCTTACGGACTATTTTCAGAAGAAAAATATAATTCCAAAATTCTATTTTATTGTAGATCGATTGGACTTGTTAACACAGGCTAGCAAGGAATTTAAAAGCCGAGGATTAGTTGTTCATACTATCAATTCGAGAGATGCATTTGCAAAAGACATTAAATCCACCAGCGTTATTCACAATAACTTGGGCAAAGCTGAAATAACTGTAGTCAATATCCAGAAATTTCAAGACGACCCCGACGTGGTTCGGAATACCGATTATCAATTGAATATCCAACGGGTTTATTTCTTGGATGAAGTACACCGCAGCTACAACCCCAAAGGGAGTTTCTTAGCCAACCTGAATGAATCAGACACTAATGCCATTAAGATTGGCTTGACCGGAACACCATTACTCGGAACAGATTACAACTCTAAAGCATTGTTTGGAGACTACATTCACAAATATTATTACAACTCCTCAATTGCCGATGGTTATACACTGCGTTTAATTCGTGAAGAGATTGAGACGAGTTACAAACTCACAATGAAACAGGCTCTGGAAGAGATTGAAATTCTTAAAGGAAACTCAGACAAGACAACTGTTTATGCCCATCATAAATTTGTAGAACCTATGCTCAATTACATCGTTCAGGATTTTGAAAAAGCAAGAATTGCAATGAACGACAACACTATTGGCGGTTTGGTAGTTTGTGATTCCTCATTACAAGCCAAAATGTTGTTTGAAATTTTTGAATCCAAATATGCCCAAACAGCATTAAGTAGTGAAACGTTGTTAATGGCTGCTGAGCCAAAAGAAAGTTATGGAGACCAAAAGAAAACGGAAAGCAAAGTCACATCTGCCGCATTGATTCTTCACGACATCGGAACAAAACAAGATCGCAAAGATAAAGTGGAGGATTTCAAGGATGGCAAAATCGATTTTCTGTTTGTGTACAATATGTTGCTCACTGGTTTTGATGCGCCACGATTGAAGAAATTATACATTGGTCGTGTCATTAAAGCACACAATTTATTGCAAACTTTAACCCGTGTCAATAGAACCTACAAAGATTTCAAGTACGGTTATGTAGTTGATTTTGCAGATATTCAAAAGGAATTTGACAAGACCAACCAAGATTATTTCAACGAATTGCAATCAGAATTAGGGGATGAAATGGAGCATTACTCCAACATCTTCAAATCGCAGGAAGAAATCACTGCCGAAATCCAGGAGATAAAAGAAGTTTTGTTTCATTTTAACACGATGAATGCCGAGATTTTCTCCCAACAAATTACACAAATCAACGATCGAAGCGAGATTTTGAAAATCACTCGAGTACTAAATAATGCCAAAAGTTTGTATAACCTCATTCGACTGTCTGGAAATTATGAATTATTGGAGCAACTCGATTTTCACAAACTGACCGTTTTATCTCGTGATGCGAATAATCGTTTGGCAATGATAAATGCAAAAGAAGCATTGGAAAACAATGTGGATACTACTAACTTATTGAACATTGCTCTCGAAGATGTAATTTTTGCATTTGTAAAAGTGAAAGAAGAAGAAATGGTTTTGGCGGATAAACTTAAAAATATTCTTCAAAAAACCAGAGAAATGTTGGGAGGCAATTTTGACCAAAAAGCACCTGAGTTTATTTCATTGAAAGAAGAACTGGAACGTTTGTTCAAAAAGAAAAATTTGAATGAGGTGACCAAGGAAGAAATGGAAAGCAACATTGCAGCATTGGAAAAAATATATGCCCAAGCCAAAGAATTGGAACGCAAAAACCAATTGCTTAGAGCCAAGTATGACAATGACGAAAAATACGCTCGCCTTCATAAACGTTTGATGGAAAAAGACCCTTTGACCGATAGCGAGTCTAAACTATTTGAAGCCTTGCAAGGATTGAAGGCAGCAGTCGATTTGCAAATCCTTCAAAACTCAAAAATGCTCGAAAACGAGAGTTTTATTGAGCGAATGATGATGCGATTGGTGATTGACCAATTCAAAAACAAACAACACATTCCACTAGATGCTGCCACATCCAAACGCATTAACGGAATGATAGTGAAAGAATATATGAACGAATTTTATGGAAGAGTAGCATAATATGGATACTGGAGAAATACTTATTTATCAGAATCAGGAAGGCAATATCAAAATTGATGTTCGTCTTGAAGAAGAAACGGTTTGGCTGACACAAGCTCAAATCGCTTTGCTATTTGGTAAAGGAAGAACTACGATTACTGAGCACATAATAAATGTTTTTAGCGAAGGGGAATTAGAACAAAATCGAACCTGTCGGAAATTCCGACTAGTTCAAAAAGAAGGAACAAGAGAAGTTGAACGAGAAGTCGAACATTATAACCTTGATGTTATAATATCAGTAGGTTATCGCGTAAAATCATTGCAAGGAACCCAATTCCGTATTTGGGCTACCCAACGTTTAAAAGAATATATTGTTAAAGGTTTTGCCTTAAATGATGAGCGTTTCAAATTGGGCAATTCTATGAATTATTTCAACGAATTACAACAACGCATTCGGGAAATACGATTGTCGGAACGCTTTTTCTATCAAAAAATAAAAGACATTTACACTACAAGCATCGACTACAATCCAAAAGACGAACAAACCATTGCTTTTTTTAAAATTATTCAAAACAAACTCCTTTGGGCAATTTCTCAAAATACGGCAGCCGAATTGGTTTACCGTCGTGTAGATGCTTCGCTTCCCCTATTAGGAATGCAATCCTTCGATAAAAAAGAAGACAAAGCAGTTCAAAAATCAGATGTAAGTGTTGCCAAAAACTATCTCAATGAAGATGAAATAAAACTATTGGGATTATTGGTGGAGCAATATTTGGCTTTTGCCGAAACAATGGCGCAACAAAACACGCCTATGTATATGAAGGACTGGGCTGAAAGACTGGATTCTATTTTACAATTAAACGGAAGAGAACTATTGACTCACGCCGGAAAAATAAGTCACCAAATGGCTTTGGATAAGTCATCTGGGGAATTTGAAAAATTTAAAGAAAACAGAAAGATCTTAGAGAAAGAACAGAGCTTGAAAGAAATTGAAGCCGACATCAAAAAATTGAAGAAATAAAACAATAAAATGACCACAACAAGACAGTTTGAAAAGCAAACCGAAGCACTAATTGACGATTTAAAAAGTGTTTGTGCCAATTACGGTTTGGGAAATGACGGAAACGAATTCAAGATTATCACCCAAGTATTTTTATATAAATTCCTGAACGACAAGTTTGTTCACGAAGTAAAACAACTCGACGACAAAGTAGCCCAAGCCGATAACTGGGAAGAAGTGCTCAAAAAGTATAATGCCGATGACTACGAAATGTTGCTAATGCAAATAAGCGAAAGTACCGCCAGACTGCAACCCAAGCAATTTATTTCGAGCTTGTTCGAAAGGCAAAACGAAGCCAACTTCTCGGATATTTTCGACAATACTTTATTGGACATTGCCAAAGAAAACAGCGACTTGTTCTCGGTTTTGACCGAAGGTGGCGAAAAGATTGTCTTGTTCGAAAATATCAGCAAGTATGTAACCGACAAGCGTGACGATTTTTGCAAAGCCATCATCAACAAACTGGTTCATTTCAGTTTCGAGAACATCTTTCACGAAAAGTTTGATTTTTATGCGAAGATTTTCGAATATTTAATCAAGGATTACAACACCAACAGTGGCGGAAAATATGCCGAATACTTCACGCCTCACGCTGTGGCCAAAATTATGGCACGTTGTCTGGTAAATGAAAACGTGAGCAATGTAACTTGTTACGACCCAAGTGCAGGATCAGGAACGCTTTTGATGAACTTGGCACACCAGATTGGCGAAGAAAAATGTACCGTGTATTCCCAAGATATTTCGCAAAAATCTTCCAACTTATTACGACTGAATTTAATCCTGAATGATTTGGTGCATTCCATCCCGAACATCGTGAAAGGAAATACTATTCTGGAACCCTACCACAAAGACAAAAACGGCAAACTGCAACAATTTGATTATATCGTTTCGAATCCTCCGTTTAAATTGGATTTCTCCGATTTTAGCGGCGAGTTGGACACCAAAGAAAACAACGAACGCTTCTTTGCAGGAATACCCAATATTCCCAAAGCCAAGAAAGAAAGTATGTCAATTTACCTGATGTTTTTGCAACACATTATGTTTTCGCTAACCGCCAAAGGGAAAGCGGCTATTGTGGTGCCAACAGGATTTATCACGGCACAAAGCGGAATTGAACGTAAAATACGGGAAGAAATGGTAGAGCACAAAATGTTGCGTGGTGTGGTAAGTATGCCGAGTAATATTTTTGCCACCACGGGAACCAATGTTTCTATTTTGTTTCTCGACAAAGAAAACAGCAAAGGCGATATTGTTTTGATAGATGCTTCTAAACTGGGAACTACAGTAAAAGAAGGCAAGAACCAAAAAACATTGCTATCTCCCGAAGAAGAAGACACCATTATCAACACATTTAATAAACACGAAGCCAAGGAAGATTTCTCTGTGGTGGTTTCATACGAGGACATCAAAGCTAAAAACTATTCCCTGAGTGCGGGACAATATTTTGAAGTAAAAATTGAATATACCGATATTTCATCAAAGGAATTTGAGGATAAGATGAAAACTTTTGAAACCAATTTAAATGAACTTTTTACAGAAAGTAAAACATTAGAAATGGAAATTCAGAATAATTTGAAAGGGTTGAAATATGAATAATACTGTAAAATTAAAAAATATTTCAAAAACTATAGGCAGTGGAATAACTCCCTTACGAAGTAATCCTCGCTTTTGGGAAAACGGAACGATTTATTGGCTAAAAACAGAACAACTTGGAGAACATCAGATTTATGAAACATCCGAAAAAATATCTCAATATGCTATTGATAAAACTTCTATAAAAATATTCCCCAAAAACACTCTTTCGATTGCAATGTATGGGGAAGGTAGAACTAGAGGAAATGTTTCCATTCTTAAAGCGGAAATGACAACAAATCAAGCTTGTTGTAATATTGTAATTGATAATAAAAAAGCTGACTATGAATATGTGTATTATTTTTTAAAGACACAATACATCAACTTGAGAAGTTTATCATCGGGGGTTAGAAAAAATTTAAACTCAAATGACATAAAAGAGTTTGAAATTAGATTACCTAATGAAATGCAAACTCAAAATAAAATAGCCAAAGTCCTTTCTGATTTAGATGCTAAAATTCAATTGAATAATAAGATAAATGATAATTTAGAGCTGATGGCAAAAACGCTTTATGATTATTGGTTTGTACAATTTGATTTTCCGGATGCTAATGGAAAGCCATATAAAACTTCAGGTAGTAAAATGGTTTGGAATGAAGAGTTGAAGAGAGAAATTCCTGAAGGATGGGAGATTGGTGAATTGAAAGATATTGCAAATATTACAATGGGACAATCTCCTCCAGGAGAAAGCTATAACGAAGAAGGAAACGGAATGATATTCTACCAAGGTTGTACAGATTTTGGTAATCGATTTCCAACAATTAGAAAATATACAACATCACCAACGAGATTTGCAAAACAGGGTGATATTTTATTGAGCGTTAGAGCTCCTGTTGGAACCTTAAATATTTCAAAAGAAGATTGTTGTATTGGTCGTGGATTGGCTTGTATGAATAGTAAAAACGATTCTATTACATATTTGTTTGGTGTTATGGTAAATCTGAAACAAATTTTTGATAGAAGAAATGTTAGCGGAACTACGTTCGGTTCAATCACCAAAGATGATTTATTTTCACTACCAGTTATAATTCCAAATGAAAAAACTGTTAGAGCTTTTCAAAATCTTGTGTTTTCATCATTTGAAAAACAAAACAAAATCGAATTAGAAAATATAGAACTCGCTTCGCTTCGTGAATGGTTGTTGCCAATGCTGATGAATGGACAGGTAAAAATACCAGATTAATATAGTTAATTTCTCATCGATAAATTATCATTTATTTTATTGTTGAGTTGAATTTTTCTCTCAATATCCCATAAAATGGAAGAAATTGTATTTTGAACAGCTAATAAAGGTAAGTTTATTACAAGATTATAATAACTATCAAAGGTCATACTTGGGACACCAGTTCCTGTATTTAGGCTTTCTAAATTTAATATTTTTAAATAATTATAAAGATAAAAAGGATTACACAATTGTGTATTGACTTCGGTATAATACAATGTATCTACCGTCCAAAAAGGAACATTTATGAACTGTACGTTACTCAAAGACCCCTTTCTTGGCAGCAAAATACTTTCTTTTTCATAAATAGCTTTATTCCCATAACGCATAATTCCACCACTTCCTAAAATTGGAATAGTACCATCTATTAATAGCTTATGATCTTTACCATTTTTAATTTTTAGTAAATCTTTTAGTTTGAATTGTTTCATATTAACCAATGTATTTTCTATGCGAGTTTCTTACATTGGTTTGATTTACCATTGCATAATGTAGTGTTGTATCAATTTTAACGTGCCCTAATAATTTTTGTACTTGTTCAATAGGCATACCTTTGTCAATTGCCATAGTTGCTAGTGTTCGCCTAAATTTGTGAGGATGTACCTTATCTATTTGAGCTTTTTTGCCCAATGTTCGCAATCGCATTTCAACTCCACCTATAGTAAGTCTACTATTCGGTTTAGACAGAGAAACAAACAACGCTTTATTGTCATCTGTTCGCATTTCAAGATACTGTCTCAGGTGAATTTTGGTACGTGCATCAAAATAAACTTCCCGTTCACTATTTCCTTTACCAAAAACTACAATTTGTCTTTCGTAAAAATCGACATCTGCTCGATTTATGTTAACCAATTCGCCTACACGCATTCCAGTCGAAGTCAGTAACTCAATCATTGCCAAATCTCTAATTTCAGTGCAAGTATCTCGAAGGATTTCCAACTGTTCATCACTTAAAGTATCTTTAACCAATCTGCCTGTTTTTACTTTATGAATTCGTCTCACAGGGCTTTTCAAAATATAATCTTCATTTTCCAGCCAAGTAAAAAAACTGGAAAAAATCCGCCTCATATTATCAATGGTTACTCTGCTAGATTTTTTTAATTCCTGATAATCGGATAAGTAAGTTCTCAAATCGTTTGTAGAAATATCAATAACCGATTTGTCTATTTTTTGAAGCATCTTTTCAATCGTATTGATGTAATATTTCAGCGACTTATCGGAGCAACCTTCCACTTTTTTTGAGGAAATAAAAAACGACAAGAGTTTATGGTTATAGGTTTTGGAGCATTTAATTTTAGCATCAATTTCAGTAACACACAGATTATCTAGACTCCTCAAGAGGACTATATTTAATAATTCCATTTGTTGTTGGCTTACTATTTCTATCATTGCGGTTTTTATTTCCAAAATCAATTTTTCTTTCATAGGGTTTGTTATTTAAAATTATCAAACCACAAATAAAGAGGAACAAAAGTAATCAATCAATAAGGTAAATGATAATTTATCGAAGAG
>Ga0208114_1000490_pt1 | contig 10251 bp, 7 predicted proteins | sample LakWasMeta2_LOW4_2_FD_183854 | JGI IMG/M metagenome (GOLD analysis project Ga0208114, IMG submission 183854) | Freshwater sediment methanotrophic microbial communities from Lake Washington under simulated oxygen tension - Sediment Metagenome... | ecosystem: Environmental > Aquatic > Freshwater >... | reverse complement strand
TTTTTGTAAGGGTTTACTTGAGTTATGTCTATCCAAAAAGAATTTGTGTTGCGTTATCGAGTGGATGGGCATGTAAGGTTCCAAATACCTGCTCAGATTTGTAATGCTGATGCAGCCAAAGTGATAACGGATGGTCTTTCTGAAATAGCCGGTGTCAACCGCGTTAATCTTTATCGCAGTCAGCAGAAAATATCAATTCGTTTTAACGAATCTGTTTGTGATTTCAAGTCACTGGCCAGGCAATTGTTTCATTTGCTTGCAGACCTGGAAAAAAAAGGCGCCTTAAAACCAAAGCCTGTGTCTAAACCAGCCCTGTGGAAGGAAAAAGTCAAATCCAAACTAGATGATTTTAAAGCGGCTCGGTGGGTCAAAGGTAAATTCGGCGATGCAAAAGAAACAGTTCAGGCGGCCAAAGTCATTACCAAGCTGGGCATGAAAAAGCCTACGGCTTTCATGAGAGACCCGGAAAAAGCTATCATTGATTTTTTAAATGATATTCTGGTGCTTTTTCTTATTAAGTTGCACTGGAACGATATTACTCAAAATTGGCTTGTTAAACCCCTCAAGTATCGTTATGAATGGATGGCTTTGTTTTATATGTTCTTTTTGCTGGTTCGTTCTCGTAAAAAAAAGTAAATACTTGCATGTAGATAGTGAATTTCATTATGTACGCTCATTTCACAAGGGCCTGAATCAGGAAAACTGGTGCGTATAGCCATATATTGCATCACATGATTTCCTGATTGGGTTACAACCGACCGTTACAGCCCCGGCATATTTCCTAGAACTTTCGCTATGGATACACAAACTTCTACTCCGAAAAATTTTCAGCTGGTTCATCAATTAACTAGGCGTATCAGAATTATGTCGCCGGTTTTGAAAAATGATCAAGAGCGCGGTTACATTTTTGAGATTCTTTTAAAAAAACGACCTGAAATAAAAAATGTCCGGTCGGTTTATGCGTTGGGCTCCGTTGTTATTGAATTTGACCCAACCCATTTACCCAAAAAGAATTTACTGATTTTACTGGATGCTGTGCTGGGCAATATTGCCCGTAAAAAGGCTGATCAGCACAAACAAGAAAAGAAAGTCTTTGACGGTCCGGTGCAGGAAGTAGATCTTGCTGTAGAAGGTATGACCTGCGCATCCTGCGCTTTGCTGATCGAAATGGTGTTAAAGCGTGACCCTAGAATCAAGCAGGCCAGTGTCAACTTCGGTACATCAACCCTGACTGTTCATGGCCAGTTAGCCAAGGATGAGGTGGGCGCCAAGGTAGCAACTCTGGGTTATAAAACCTACGCGATGGATACCTTGTCGCAACGCAAAAATCTGATTGAAAAGGAACATCAGCGGATTGTCATGGCTAGACGCCGTTTTATCTGGTCCGGAATTTTGAGTTTACCCGTTGTCCTTGTGGGCATGAGTATGCCGACATCCCGCTGGCTGCATTGGCTACAGTTTGCGCTTACAACTCCTGTGGTTTTCTGGTCTGGAGGGACATTTTTTGCAAAAGCCTGGCGCTTGGCAAAACAGCAAACGGCTAATATGGATACGTTAATAGCGCTGGGGGTAGGTTCAGCTTATGGCTATAGTTTGCCTGCGTTGTTCAGACGTAGAGGGCATATCTACTTTGAAGCGGGCGCGGCCATTATCTCTTTTGTATTATTGGGGCGTTTTTTAGAGGAACGAGCCAAAGGTAAAGCAGGAGAGGCCATACGTAAACTGGTCGACTTGCAGCCACAAACCGCAACACTTATCCGTGATGGGCAAGAAATAATAATTGCCGTTGATGATTGCGCTATAGACGACATACTCCTGATTCGTCCCGGCGAGAAAATTCCGACCGACGGCTTAGTTATTCAGGGTGTATCTACAGTTGATGAGGCCATGGTAACGGGAGAAAGCTTGCCTGTCGTTAAAGACGTGGGTCACAAGGTGATTGGCGGTTGTGTCAACGGCAGCGGAGCATTGCGTATTCGGGTAACTGCGGTGGGAATGGATACTGTGCTGGCGGGGATAGTACACATGGTTGATCAGGCACAGGCAACCAAGCTGCCGATTCAAAAACAGGTGGACAAAATTTCCGCTGTGTTTGTGCCTTCGGTGATGGTCCTTTCGGGTTTAACCATGACCGGTTGGCTGATGGCGGGTGCTCCATTCGGCTTTGCTTTTGGTAATGCCATCACAGTGTTATTGATTGCCTGCCCTTGCGCGCTGGGTTTGGCAACTCCCGCGGCTATCATGGTGGGAGCTGGTCAGGCCGCACGTGAAGGAATATATATTCGTAACGGAGAAAGTCTGGAAACAGCCGCGAAGCTCAATGTCGTTGTTTTCGACAAAACCGGTACGATTACGGAAGGCAAGCCTAAAGTCAGTGATTTGCTTAATTTGTCTCGAATAAGCGAAGAAACAATAATCGGGTTGGCTGCTTCTGCTGAATATAATTCAGAACATTTTTTGGGTAAGGCGATCGTTGCTTATGCTAAAGAACAGTCTATTGAATTACGAGAAAGTACGCATTTTTATAGTGAAACCGGGCGGGGAATCGAAGCTGAAGTTGATGCCAAAAAACTGTTGTTGGGTAATAAAACCTGGCTGATTGATAAAGGAATTGATGTTGATGGCCTGCTGGCATCTGCCAGCGATTTTTCAGAACAGGGTAAAACACCTGTATTTATGGCAATCGATGGAACAGCGGCGGCTATATTTGGTATAGCAGATAAGGCCAGACCGCAGGCCGTGCAGGCCATTCAACATCTGAAAAAATTGGGCGTACACACACTGATGGTAACCGGCGATACTGAAAAAACGGCACATTATATTGCTAACATTGTGGGCATCGAAACGGTTATCGCCAATGCCAAACCCGAAGAAAAACTGGACATCATTCATCAGTTTCAAAATGAAGGCAAAAACGTCGGCATGATAGGCGACGGTATTAATGATGCGCCGGCATTGGCAGCCGCTGATGTAGGTTTCGCCATTGGTACGGGCACAGATATAGCGATTGAGTCAGCAGATATGACACTCGTGCATGGAGACATTACCAAAGTGACGGAGGCTATTCAATTAAGCACGGATACCATCAGGATCATCAAGCAAAATCTATTCTGGGCGTTTGGTTATAACGTTATCGCCATTCCGGTTGCGGCGATGGGTAAACTTAACCCGATGATAGCTTCGGCGGCAATGGCCTTAAGTTCGGTTTCGGTTATAGTTAATTCACTGCGGTTAAGTAAAAAATAGGACGTCGAATGGATCATTCAACAATGGATCATGGCATGCAGCATGTACTGGCTGCCGCCGGTGGATTTGATTACGGTCTGGCCTTTATGGCTGGCGTTTTGGGTAGCGGGCATTGCCTCGGTATGTGCGGTGCACTGGTTTCCGGCTACTTTATGAAGGCGGGCGCCTCAAGAACTCTTCTGCCTTATTTCTTTTATCAATTTGCCCGGATATTCGTTTACACCCTGGTCGGTTTTGCAGCGGCTGCGCTCGGAGTTGTTCTGGTTTCCAGCGGTATGTTCGGTAAAATTCAAAGTATCCTGCAAATGTTTATTGGCTCTGTTGTCATTATTCTTGCCCTGGGCATTTTAGGCTGGATTCCCTTTCAGGGCTCGGTAAGGCTAATACCAATGAATTTATTGCGTCGGGGTTATGCTGAATCAAGAACCAAAGGCCCAATACTCGGCGCAACGATTGCCGGATTGTTAAATGGCTTGATGCCGTGTCCACTGACCTTTGCCATGGCGATTAAAGCTACATCAGCCACGACCATCATGGAAGGAGGCTTGTTAATGTTGACGTTTGGTGCAGGCACATTGCCTACCATGCTTTTTGTCAGCGTGGCGTTCGGCAAAATGAGCGCCCACTTTAGAGGCTTGATGTTGAAGTCTGCCGCACTCATTATGATTATTATGGGTTGCAATACTATTTACATGGGCATGTCATTTTATGTTGCAGAAAGCTTCGAGCACCATAATTTCATACACGATATAAAAAATGAAATTGATGCGATTATTCTATTTCTGAAACAAATGGTTGAATACTACGCTGGCATGATTAAAAACATTCAGGGCCAGTAAATACAACAAACTGATTTTTTTGGCTTGGTGCAAGCAAATAAAACGCACAAGGTTCTTGCAAGTGCCGGTGGCGGCACATCGATTATCTAGCATTACCGCACAGAATCGCATCGCTAAACAACATAGAGATAAGCAGTTATGGCACATAAGCGTATTTTAATTGTAGGTGGCGTTGCGGGAGGTGCGACCTGTGCGGCTCGACTTCGACGGTTATGCGAAAATTGTGAAATCATTATTTTTGAGATGGGTTCTTACGTTTCTTTTGCCAATTGCGGACTGCCTTACTTTATTGGGGATGTGATTGTCGAAGAAGAAAAGTTGCTGGTAGCAACACCTGAACTATTTAAAAATCGTTTTAATATCCAGGTTTGCACCGATACTGAAGTGCTGTCAATTAATAAAGCCAATAAAACGCTTGATGTGCTTGATCTGGCAACTGGACAGAATCGGGTCGAACGCTACGATGCTTTGGTTTTATCGACGGGAGCCTCTGCAGTTTGGCCCGAGATCGATGGCATCAATCTTCCGGGAATTTATGTCTTGAGAACTATTCCTGACAGCCGGGAGATACGTGCGGCCATGGAAAATATGAAGTGCGCTGTTGTGATGGGTGCGGGTTATCTGGGCTTGGAACTGGCCGAAAATTTGAGTAAATGCGGTATAAAGGTGACTATGTTGCAGTCGTCTAACCAGGTTATGCCAACACTGGACCAGGAAATGGCTGCATTTATAGAGCAGCATCTTCAACAACACGGAATTGATTGTCGCTTGAACAGCAAGGTTTCTTCTTTTCAACAAAATCCTGATCAAACCCTGACGGTTAATCTGACTTCAGGAGAACGAATAACAACGGAAGCGGTGATGGTTTCTATCGGCGTGAAGCCGAGATCACAATTGGCAGCTCTTGCGGGTTTGGATTTGGGGCAGCATGGCGGTATCCGGGTCAACGAAACTATGCAAACCAGCGACCCTCATATATGGGCGGTTGGAGATGTTGTGGAAGTCCGGAATTTTATTACCAACGAATGGCAGTTGTGCCCCCTGGCCGGACCAGCTAATCGCCAAGGTCGCCTAGCCGCCGCAAATATTGTAGGTAAAGAAGTGACCGGAGCAAGCCCATTAATACCTTATCGCGGGGTTCAGGGAACCTCGGTTTGTGGTATTTTCGGATTAACCGTGGCAACAACGGGTGTAAACGAAAAGGCGCTGAAAGCGGCCAGCTTTATTCACTACGAAAAAGTCTATCTGCATCCTGGTAACCATGTCGGTTATTATCCGGGAGCTAAACCCATTCATATAAAATTGCTCTACGATACTCGCAATGGCAAGGTTTTGGGCGCACAGGCATTAGGCGAGTCAGGCGTGGCCCGGAGGATTGATGTTATTTCAGCATTCATACAAATGGGCGCTACCGTCTATGACCTTGAAGAAGCGGAACTCTGTTATGCGCCGCAGTTTGGTGCAACCAAGGACCCTGTTAACCTGGCGGGGATGATCGCTGCCAACCATTTACGCGGTAATCATCCGCTGGCAAGATGGGAAGAATTGCTGGATACGCATGTCCGGGTTGTCGAAAATCAGGATGAAGCCGGCCAATTGCTTGCCCTGATTCTGGACGATCCGTTTGCACAGGCGCAAATCGTCGATGTACGGACGAACGCCGAGTTTCAACAAAAACACATCCCCCACGCAATCAATATTCCTTTGGATTCCTTGCGGGATCGTTTGCAGGAATTATCGCGGGAACGTGAAATCTGGGTCGTCTGTGGAGTTGGGCAAAGGGCTTATAATGCTACACGAATTCTGCAGCAGAACGGTTTTCGAGTAAGAAATCTGTCTGGCGGCATGCAAACTTTTAACACTTTCGAGGGTTTGCCGGAGCACGCAGTGAAAACATTTTTTGAAGGTTAACTAATACTATTACTATGTATCAACCTGCTGAATTCAAACATTTCACTCTCGTGCATCAAACAAAACGTCGCATTCGCATTATCGCGCCGGGTTTACGAAAGGATCAGGAGCGTGCATACATATTAGAAATGTTGCTAAATAAACGGCAGGGGATTGAAAAGGTAAAAATCGTTTCGGAGATAGCCTCGGTAACCATTCATTTTGATCCGCAATATCTGCCTGTTGAAAATCTGTTAGTTCTTTTGGAAACGGTTATCAGGAACATTGGCTTGAAGCCACGTCAAACGATCAACGCCATGAAACAGAAAAACACGCATTCTGCCGAGATGCTACAAGATTTTGTTATCGGTGTTGGCGGAATGAGCTGTGCGTCTTGTGCCTTGTTTCTGGAGATGGTGTTGCAGCGTGAACCCGATATTACAAAAGCTACTGTCAATTATGTGTCGGAAACGGCTCGAATTAAAGGTTATCTCGCCAAAGAAACACTTTTTCAAATTATTTCCACAAATGGTTACCAGCCCTTTTCAATCGATTCGTTGACTGAACGAAAATTGGTGTTTGAACTGGAAAACAAGCATCTGATTACAGCAAAAAAACAACTGCTGATGTTGGGTACGCTGAGTTTGCCGGTAACATTACTGAGCCTCTTACGATCAAGGTCGCTTCCGCTTTTGCTGTTGCAGGCATTATTCGCTACCTCCGTTGTTTTTTGGGAAGGCCGGGATATTTTTAAAAAAGCGCTCAATCAGGCGAAACAAGGTTCCGCCAACATGGATAGCCTGATTGCGTTAGGGGTAGGTGCAGCATACAGCTACAGTCTTGCGGCATTATTTAGCAACAGCCGTCGTGTTTATTTTAGTGCGGCAACCGGTATCATTGATTTTGTTCTGGTAGGCAGATATCTGGAAGAATTGGCAAAAAGAAAGGTGGTCAACGACATTCGTAAACTGGTGAACCTGCAACCCCCGGAAGCAACGCTGTTATGTAATGACGAAGAAATCAAAATAAGTGCCGATAAAATTAAGGTAAACGATATTTTACTGGTTCGCCCCGGTGAAAAAATCCCTGTCGACGGCGTGGTGATCAAAGGACTTTCCAGTGTTGATGAGTCCATGGTAACCGGTTCCAGTACTCCCAGCATAAAGGAGTCCGGGCATAAGGTGTATGATGGCTGTATCAATGGCAGTGGCGTGTTGCATGTCCGTGCCTCAGCGACGGGCAAGGATACTGTTCTGTCCGGGTTAATACATATGGTTGACGAGGCCCAGGCTTCCAAATTGCAGATACAAAAAACGGTTGATGCCATTTCGTCGGTATTTGTGCCGTTGGTCATAGTGCTATCCGGGTTGACTTTTGGCGGGTGGCTGCTGACTGGAAAACGCGTTGGACAAGCGTTAACCAATGCCATTTCCGTATTGTTGATTTCATGCCCCTGTGCACTGGGCTTGGCAACGCCAGCAGCAACCATGGTGGGTACAGGGCGGGCAGCAAGGCGCGGTATCTATATTCGTAAGGGTGAAGCGTTGGAAACAGCGTCATCCATCGATATCGTTATTTTTGATAAAACCGGCACCCTTACCGAGGGTAATGCCAACGTTACTGATTTCCTTAACGTCTCTCATTTGGATGATGAAAGTATTATTCAATTGGCGGCATCCGCGGAATTCAATTCAGAGCATTATTTAGCCCATGCGCTTGTCCGGTACGCCAAAGCGCGAAATATTAACCGCCTGGAGTCTACCCATTTCCATAGCATTCCTGATCAGGGTATTCGTGCGGACGTAGGACAATATGAGGTATTGCTGGGCAATGAATCCTGGTTACAAGGGCAACAAATCGATTTGACTGCGTTAAAAGCAACGGCGAAGAATTTGGCGAAACAGGGGAAAACACTGTTTTATCTAGTCATTGATCATCACGCGGCGGCATTGTTTGCTGTTTCTGATCAAGTGAGATCCAATGCCCAACTGGTTATCAAACAGTTGCATGATAGCCACATCGAGACGATGATGGTGACTGGAGATACGGAGGAAGCAGCCTGGCCAATTGCCGGTCTAGTAGGTATAACAACCGTTATTGCCCAAGCGAATCCGGCGAAAAAGCTGGAGATTATCCGAAGCTTGCAGAAGGAAGGACGGCGAGTTGCCATGATAGGCGATGGGATCAATGATGCGCCCGCGCTGGCGGCAGCGAACCTTAGTCTGGCAATTGACAAGGGCACCGGTATTGCCATTCATGCGGCAGATTTGATTCTGGTCAATGGTGATATAGGTAAAGTCGCCGAGGCAATCTCATTGAGTAACCAAACGTTGAGCATTATTAAACAAAATCTGTTTTGGGCTTTCGGTTATAACGCCGTTGCTATTCCCTTTGCTGTGGCTGGAAAATTGAACCCAACGATAGCATCAGCAGCCATGGCATTCAGTTCCTTATCGGTCATCATCAATTCATTACGTTTAAACAGGTCATCCGGCGCATACAAGAAAACAGTGTCGAAAAAATTTAGTAGCAATCATTAAATTACTTAACGAATAAGGTTAGTTTGTGGATCGCTTCGCTCTCACAATTTAACCTTATTCGTTAGGCCGGACACTACAGCGAATCCAAACGGTGCGGGTGTGTGAATACCCCGCCCAGCTCGGGCATTCGCACTAAGTAACGATGGCTTAAACCTAGCCAGTCAATTTTAAGCAATACTGAATCGCATATCCTCGCGACCCAATGTTCCAGCTTTGATCAAAGCGGCTTCAAGTTAACCAAAAGTTGAACCATTCCAGCCCCAGAACTCAGCCGGGCAGTTGCTGAATTCAATGTAAATACGCTCGGCAGTCAATGGCAAAATTCCCGTTAACAATTCGCTAATCGATGCGGATAGAGCCTTTGCCTGCGCAGCGCTTAATCCGATACTTTTACATTCCAGATAAGCCATTGGTTGATTGCTGCCGCCGAATAACATGGCTTTATCACCAGCCAGCTCCACCATCACATAGCGTTCCGGTTTGCCGGTTTCTTTGGAGAGTAGTTGCGAAAGTCGGCTAAGCAGTTGGTCAGATTGGGTTTGATCGATGGTAACGTTGGTGCTAAGTTTCAAGAAAGGCATGATTTGTTCCTCAAAATTAATGTGAAGATTAAACTGGAAAATTTCAAAAAGGCGGATGCACTGATTGTATAACCATTTACCTGGCTCTATGAAGCCGATGTCTTAATTTCCTGTTGCTACATGGCAACTTCCACAACAGGATGTTTCTGGCGTGCTTGTTCAACAATCAACCCCAGTTTTTCGGCGACGTTATCTTCCAGCCAATCGGTTCCGCAAAAATCACAGACTCGGGCGGGAACATCGCGGACAGCGACAACACCAAAACCCAATTCAACGGTAAAAGTTGTCGTACCGGGTTGTTTATGGCCACCGTGACATATGGGACAAAGAGATTGCTGTTCTTCCATAATATCTCAGCGTAATTAAATCGGCTTTAAAATGGGTTATCAAGACGGTAATCAGAAATTACATGGCATAGTTGAAACGGTGGGCAAAAAAGCCCGCCCACCCTACCGAACTAACGCTACGCCAAGCGTCGCGAGCGATTAGCCGAATACGGATTGCTATTAGATAAAACAAAACAGGCTTTGTAATACGCGCTTAATTTCTGTGACTGCTCTGTTGGAGATGGGGCAAGCCAAGAAATTGATGCCCGGAATGCTGATACAAAACATAGGAAGTCTATTGCAGCAATTGATTTGTAAAAGTTGATAGGCTCGCCATAGTCAACATCGGTGTATGAGCCATGAAGAATTCCATGCCTATTGGTGTTGTCTGGGAGTGCGTAGTTATTGGAGTTAATGTATAAGTGGTTTTTTGCAAATTCCACAAAGGAATCCATCATAGATTGAACCTCTCCAACCGCTCCGATGTTGTTATTTTTTGCATCTGTCTTGCAGTCATTTGCAAGATTTAGAAAAACATCGTTTATATATTTCCAAGTAACGCCACGACTGTTAGCAAGTTTTTTCCCTACCCCTTCAATTACAGGCATTAAGCCTGATACAGCGATATGGTTCAGGCCAAGAAAGTGTACTTCAACGGCTTCTGCGATGATTATCTGATAATCTTTCACGTAAGGAGTTGCTGTGTAGCGTTCAGAAACCATTGCGGCAAGATTTTCAGGCGAATAGACAATTGACAGCCAATTTTCTAAGTCTTTTTGACTGAATACGCTGCCCTTATTTGAAATTTCATTTGATAGATGACTTAGAA
>Ga0208114_1000483_pt1 | contig 10289 bp, 9 predicted proteins | sample LakWasMeta2_LOW4_2_FD_183854 | JGI IMG/M metagenome (GOLD analysis project Ga0208114, IMG submission 183854) | Freshwater sediment methanotrophic microbial communities from Lake Washington under simulated oxygen tension - Sediment Metagenome... | ecosystem: Environmental > Aquatic > Freshwater >... | reverse complement strand
AAAGAAATGCTCCACCGACAAGCCCTTTAACTGGTGTGACCATGCGGGCGCGTATCTCCGCAATCAAACCGGTACCGCGTTCGACGGTTTTACGTAACACTATTTCCGATCCGTAGAAAGAATTGCCGGCAGGATTCGCGGTTGGATTGTATGTATCTAATTGAAGATGAAGTAAACCGTTTGAGACAGATGGATAACTAAGCCGCATTTGTGTCCGGCCATTGAACGAAGCGTCTCCGGTTGGGTACATCCAAATTGATTCATCAATGGCTTCACCGTTAAAATCTTCAAAAAATTGAGTCTCTGCGTACGCATAAGAATTGCATAGGAGAACAAGAATTAAAGCATTAAATAGATAAAATACGATATTTTGTAACATTGAAAATACGCCAAAACGACGAACTATCAGTTTTTTAATGCTTATCTTCCACATATTGCCATCTCAATAGTTTAAAAATGAAGGATAGGAATTGAAAAGATTTCGCTTCCCAAATTATTCAATTGGTATATTTGATTTGGTATTCGCCCTGCGGGATATAATCAAAATTTCTTTCTCATTACAGAAAAATTGACCGTTTCATTGCCAACCATAACTTTAAAATCACCGGGTTCCACAATCCGCTTAAGATCAACGCCAATAAATGACAAATCGTAAGGCGTTAAGGTAAAGCTTAAGTTTTCAGATTGGCCCGGATTAAGCTCAATTTTTTTAAACGCTTTTAGTTGTTTGTTGGGCCTGCTTACAGAAGCTGCAACATCATTTAGATAAAGTAATACCGTTTCCTTGCCTTTTAATGAGCCAATATTTTTAACAGTCACTGTAATAGTGATATTTTCGTCCACGTTGATTTTGTTTTTATCCACCTTCAAACCGCTAGTTTGAAAGGTCGTATAACTTAAGCCATAACCAAACGGATACAAGGGCTTATAAGCATTAAGGTCATAAGATTCGATCGGTTTGTGATCGTACATCACAAAATCATTGGTATTTCCCGGATAGGAAATTGGCAGTTTGCCATCCGGGTTATAGTCTCCGTATAAAATATCGGCAATGGCTTCGCCGCCCTCCATTCCCGGCAAAAAGCCTAAAATAACACCCGGAACCTGTTCAGCAATAGCAGTAATGATCCGCGGGCGGCCACCCAAGGTAACCAGAATAACCGGTTTTCCAGTGGCAATCATAGCGTTGGCTAAATTGATTTGAGCCTGATCGAGATTTAATGTATCGATATTGCCCACAGTTTCTGTATAAGGTTTTTCACCCAGACACAGCACTATTGTGTCGTGGTTTTTGGCCTCCTGAACGGCTTTCAGAATATCAACCTGGTCAGCAAATGCATTTCCGCCAACGTAAGTCACTTTGCCTGTGGATTTTTTTTTGATGGCTTCAAAAACCGTTAGCTTGTCCTGAGGATATAAACTCTCATCATCGCCTTGCCAGGTAATGGTCCAGCCGCCATTCAGCACACTTAACAAGTTAGCTGTGGGTCCGGTCACCAAAATACTGGCGTCTTTTTTTAGCGGCAGGATATTGTTGGCATTTTTGACTAGCACAATGGATTCCCTTGCCGCCTGGCGGTTGATCTCTATGGCTTCGGGCGTTGCAAAATTACCATCTACTGACAACACCGGCGCTTTCGGATCAAATAATCCAGCCTGATACTTTACCGTAAGGATCCTCGAGACGGCTTCATCGATTCGAGCCTCTGGCACTTCGCCCTCTTTGACCAGTTCAAGCAACAACTCGTAAAAAGAAAAGTCATAGGGCACCATACTCATATCAATGCCCGCCAGAACGGCCATTTTTACCGCTTCTTTTTCCGAAGCGGCCAACTTATCACGCGTATAAAGACGTTTAATATCCTCCCAGTCAGAAACGGTAAAGCCTTTAAAGCCCATTTCACCGCGTAAAACTGTGGTCAAATAGTGATAGTTGGCATGTCCCGGAATGCCATCAACCTCAGATGAATTAACCATAATCGTCGGTGATCCGGCTTTAACACCTGCCTCAAACGCAGGTAAAAAATATTCGCGCAGCATTCTTTCGCCTATCCAGGCAGGTGTTCGATCCTTGCCGTTAATAGGAAAGCTGTACCCCACATAATGTTTCAAACAGGTGGGTGCTTTATTGGCCGCGGAAAAATCATCGCCTTGATGACCTTTAATAAAAGACGTACCCAAAACTGAAGCCAAGTGAACATCTTCCCCGTAGGTTTCCCACAACCGTGGCCAAAGCGGTTGACGGCCAATATCCATCACTGGTGAAAAATTCCATTGCAACCCGGAAGCGCGAATTTCTCTCGCAGTAACTTCGCCTTCCTTGAAGCTCAGTTCGGGATTAAAAGTAGCTGCCATGTTAATAGCTTGAGGAAACAGAACTGCCTTTTGCGTGTAATTGGCGCCATGAATTGCATCAATCCCATAGATAACCGGAATTTTTAATCGGGATTTTGCTGCAACTGCCTGTATTGTCTGCATCATTTTCCGCCATGTCTCAATGGATTGCGCCTTGTTATACGGCACATTAAGAATGGAACCGACATGATGTGTTAAAACAGCATCTTCCAGCTTGGCCTGATCGATTGGATTGTCAGTGTTTAGTTGCTCTGAAACAGCAATGACAGAAAAGTCAACCTGGGTCATTTGTCCTATTTTTTCTTCAAGTGTCATTTCAGAAAGCAGGTTTTTAACTTTACTTTCTGTGTCATTGTTTGTTTCTTGACCTTTCATAGAACACCCCAGCATAAAAACTAGTGGGAGAATTAAAACGAGTGTTTTTGTTTTCAACTTATTTTCTCTGTTAAAAAAGAGATTAAAATCGTGTTTATAGAGCTCGATTATACCTGAATATATTAACAGCCTAGCCCACAATTCATGTTGAGCCAGGTAAATAAACGGGTTCAACCCTTTGCCGGATTTTTTTATGTGATCAGGTTGAATTTGCTTTTATCCGGAACTCAGGTTAATGTTAATATCAGCTGTGTTTGCTGTATTTATCTCACCTTAACGCGGAGCATCACCTATGCCAGGTCAAAGCGGATTTTTAATTCAATTCATGCGATTAGCAGGCCCCTTTTGGAATTCTGAAAATAAGGCTATTATCCGCAGTCGATCATTGGCTTTATTAGTCCTTACCGCGCTCCAGGTGGTGATTGTAGTCATCATGACGGAATGGAGCGCCGCTCTTTTCGATGCACTTGAACAGCGCTCCATGTCCGGATTATTTAGACAGATAGGAATTGCTGCTCTGATTCTTGCAGTCAACATGGCTGTTTGGTTTATGCATGTAAAAATTATGCGGCATTTGCAAATCGGCTGGCGATCCTGGCTGACCGAACGCGTCATCGGTCAATGGATGAACAACGGCCGTCATTACCTGGTTACTCACTTGCAGACTCCAGGGCATGATAATCCTGATGGCCGGATAGCCGAAGATATCCGTATTGCCACCGATGAAGCCATTGGTCTTTGTATTTCATTATTCTATACCTTGTTGTGTGTATTCGGTTTTACCGAAATCCTCTGGACGCTTTCGGGTACAGTCATGCTGGATCTGGGGGTAGTTAAAATACCTGTTTACGGGCATTTAGTCTGGATAGCGATCATTTATGCAGCCGGCGCGTCACTGTTGGGTTGGTGGGTGGGCCGGCCATTAACACTGACAACCAACGCCATGCAGACCGCCGAGGCTAATTTTCGCTTTGGCTTGGTGAAGGCGCGAGAAAGCTCCCAGGCTATTGCCCTGATTCATGGAGAAGTCAATGAGCAAAAGAGTTTTTTGGATCTTTTTCAAGGCATTGCCCATGTCTATGACCTTCAAACCCATGCCTGGACAAACATTCGCGTTTTTAACGCAGGCTATTCCGTGTTGTCAATGGCATTTCCGGTCTTGCTGGCCGCGCCTCGCTATATTATTGGGAGCATTACCCTGGGCGCCTTGATGCAATCCGTGCAGGCATTCCAACAGATGACTAACGCTCTGTCATGGCCTGTCAACAATATGGCAGGCATTGCGCAATGGCGTGCGTCGGTAGAACGAGTATTGGGCCTGGTCAAGGCCTTGGAGGATTTGGAGCAAGAGATCGCCCGCCGTGATCCCCAACGCATCCTGATAGAAAAAACGGCGCAGTCCACTCTGTGCTTTCATGATCTGTGCATCTCCAAGCTCGATAATAAAGTGATTGTATCCTGTGTTAATGACGAAATCAGGCCGGGCGAACACGTACTCATAACCGGCAATGCTTCTGCTGGAGCCAAACTATTTAAGGCAATTGCCGGTCTCTGGCCCTGGGGACACGGAAGTATTGAATTACCCGATGATGAACCCATGTTCTTCATGCCACCAAGACCGTATTTACCGGATGGGACGCTACGTGCCGCAATTTGCTATCCATCTCCTCCCGAGACTTTTACCCTGGCTATGATTGAGGGTTTTCTGAAAATGGCAGGACTTGAGGAATTACTGGGACAGCTTGAACAGACAGACTCCTGGGACAAAACGCTGCCCCGTGAACAGCAGCAGCGACTGGGATTGGTGCGTTTACTATTATACCGGCCTAAATGGATACTCTTGCAAGAAGCCTTCGACTCGCTAGACCCCGTGGGAGAAGAATCGATGCTACGGTTGATCTGCCAGGAACTACCCGAAGCAACACTGCTAACTATTACCAATCAACCCACGGCTGAAGCGTTTCATGACCGGCAGATTGTATTGTGAGCCTGCTCTTTTCAATGGAGAATAATCATGAAAAATGAAATATTTAACAATAAACCCGGCAAGAAACTGAGAGGCGTTAATCTGGGCGGATGGCTGGTACTTGAAAAATGGATGACACCCAGTCTTTTTGAGGGTCTTCAAGCGAGGGACGAAACTTCCTACTGCGTTGAACTGGGCGCAAGTGCAGAGCAATCACTGAAAAATCACTGGAACACATTCATTACCGTCGAGGATTTTGCCTGGCTTGCCAAAACGGGAATAAATGCGGTCAGGATTCCAATTGGCCACTGGATTTTCGGACCCGGCTATCCATACCATCGCGCTTATGGAAACTCTTCACATCCTTATGTTGAAGGAGGCATAACAGTACTCGATCGCGCATTCGACTGGGCGGAAGAATATGGCTTGCATATCGTGCTGGATTTACATGCCGCACCCGGTTGTCAGAACGGATTTGACAATGGAGGTATCCAAAGTGTTTGTGAATGGCACACGAAAGAAGAATACATCGATTATTCATTATTCGTCCTGGAGCGTCTGGCCGAGCGCTACCAGAGCCGGTCTGCCTTGCACGCCATTGAAGTATTGAATGAACCTCGCTGGGATATCGACACGGCTTTGTTGAAAAAATATACCACGGACGCCTATCATCGCATCCGCAAATACTGTCAAGCCAAGAATGTAGCCGTTGTCTTCCATGACGGCTTCCGGTCATTCCGGGAATACACCGGCTTTCTAAAGGAGCCGGAATTTAACAATGTGGTCCTGGACATACATCATTACCAGTGTTTTGGAGCAGACAACATTGATATGGACATTTATAATCATATACGCATTTCGGTAATCGATTGGAAGAACGAAGCAGACGAGATCATCCGCGACCTGGGTCAGTGGACTTATATTGGCGAATGGAGTCTGGGACTGGATTTAAAGTTCGCATCACTTTGGGCCACGGGGCCATTCAACCACACACAGCAAGAAATGGATGATTTTCAACTGAATATTGCCTACAGGGGCTACGCCGCCGCCCAGCTAATGACTTTTGAAAAATATCTCGGCTGGTTCTTTTGGAGCTACAAGACCGAAACAACACCGGCCTGGTGCTTCCGTGAATGTGTCAACCGCGGGTGGTTGCCTGATAGATTCGATAATAACGGCTTCGACATGAAGCATTTTCGTAAATCGGCAATTTTGTAGGCTGGGCACCAAAAGGTGGTGCTTTAGGTGACGCATTTCATACGAGCTAGCATTCCAATCGAACGGAAACTCATCAATTTTTGCCTCTGTTCGTCCCATAGATTCAGCCATAGCGATTCTTGGCAAAAGCACATAAATATTGCCGCCCTTGATCATCCATCATAGAATGCCGGTTCCTGTTAATGTCTCTTTTTGGGGTTAAGTAATGTCAGATACAATTTGGTTTAGAACCGGCGAAGCAACCGTATTTTCCAGCGAAGGCCAAGGCACGGATGCCATGCCTGAAATTCTTATTGGTAGTGTGAAAGGCCCCGCAGGCACTGCCTTTGCAACCCTGATGGGACAAACTGAAGGGCATACCCGGATGTTTGCCATCCGTGCCTGCAACCAGCAAGTGCGCCCCGCGACGATAATAGTCCCGAAAGTTACCATTAAATCGGCCGCTTATGTGAATTTATTTGGCGGGCCCGTGCAGTCGGCCATCGCCGATGCCGTGCTTGACAGCGTTATCTACGGCGTGATTCCCGCAGATCAAGCCAATGATCTGTGTATTATCGCGATGCTATGGATAGCTCCCGAATGCGCGACCAATCCTGATGTAGATCGAAAAGATTTATATCGCACCAACTACGAGGCGATGAAGCTGGCTATTTCGCGCGCCATGAACAATTCGCCCAGCATTGAAGAATTAATCGCCAACCGGCATAAAATTGTCCACGAAATGTACGACCCTGAAACCGGCGAGTCCCAGTGGTAGGAAAATAGCGTGCAGGGTCTGCTGTGCGTACTTTTCGGCATTTAGTGATATGTACAATGGGCCCAAACTACTTATTAAACATGTGGGGACAATAATTTGGATACTTACAAAAAAATCGACCTTGGTATAAAGTTTTTATGTTTGATTGGCATTGCTGCTACATTCGTTATGTTCTTAATTTTTAAAGATGAGATATATGAAGATAACGAGAAAGCTAGAAAAGAATTTTCACTTAATATTGTACTAAACGCCGAAGATAAAATTGGAACAGGGCTGGAATGCGCCTACTTCTTGGCAGATATGTCAGAAAATGAACTAAGACAAATATTCTCTTTTGAAGAGCTTGATATTGATAATGTGCATATAGATGCAGTTAAGCGTTGTTTCGCAGAACAGAAGGTAGATGATTTATTAAAATCATCACAAAAGGAAAAACACTCGACATTAACAAAGGCTGGTTCGTATTATGTTTTTCATCAAACCATGCATGACCTGAGTTTACTTGATACGTTAGCGTCTGCTTACTATTCCGGAATTGTTGACAAAGATATGATAGTCAACCTTTTTGGCAGTCTATTTGAGGCGAAACCAGTTGAGAGCCTCATTGGCAAATTAAATTCTATCGGTCTAACAAATTTCATGTATTTAGAGAAATATATAGTAGAAGTAAAAGGAAAAAACTATCCAGCGGAAAAACTACCATTGGGCGATAAACAATAGAGATTAATAAAGCCACTGCAAACCGAACATAACAGCGTATTTATTATTTGAAATGGAGTTGTTTTATGCTTGATGATTATCGCCTGAAAATTATTGTAGCTATCGTAATTATTACTATTATCGTGGTTTTTAGCATGGATCCCATCGCCCAGGATCCGTCTTACCATAATTTTGCCGACCAGCGCGGCATGATAAAAATACCTAATTTTTTCGACGTAATTTCCAACCTTGCCTTCGTTATTGTCGGCGCCATGGGCATGCGGCTAATCAAATCAAGACGAGCAACCGGCGGGCTACCTGAATTGCAAACCGTATACATGACGTTTTTTGTCGGTGTGTTTCTGACCGGTTTCGGCTCCGCTTACTACCACTTCCATCCTGATAATCAGAGTCTGCTTTGGGATCGTCTGCCGATGACGATTGCATTCATGGCTCTTTTCAGTGCCATCGTAGGTGAATATATTTCGTCCCGGATAGCCTTGAAAATATTTATCCCTTTGCTAGTATCAGGTGTTGCTTCAGTTGTCTACTGGCATGTTTCGGAACTCAATGGCAGTGGCGATTTACGCGCTTACGTGCTGGTGCAATTTTTACCAATAATATTAATCCCCCTGATTTTATTGTTGTTTGACTCCAGCTTAAACGGGAACAAGTACATTTGGGGCGTTATTGGCGCCTATGCCGTATCAAAAGTCATGGAATTCTTCGATGCTCAGATTTATAGTGCATTGGATGTGATTAGCGGCCACTCACTGAAACACTTAATCGCAGCGTTCGCTACGTTTATTTTTTATCGGGCATTGCAAAAGCGGCAAATACTGTCAAAGCAAGTCGTTTGCATGGAGTAAAACGGAATACGGAGAACATGGCTATAGAGCTTTATTCTGCAAAATAACCTTGCTGAATAAAATGCAGTGCCTGTTCGATCACGGTTGTTCGTTGCATGATAAAAGTGTGGGAATAAGGCATAACGATAAAGTCTATCATGCCTTGCACTTGCGTCCGGCTTACAGACACCTTGCCGTCATTGGCTCCAGGAATAAGCAGCGAGAGTAAAGGACTTAATGTTTTATTGCCGGCAATAATTCCTGCGGGGAAATTTACCGGACCCAGCATGTTCGGTAAGCTGTTTTTATCTGTACCCATCTGTAGTCCGGCCGGACCGTTTAAGTAATTAAACATCGACCAACCAGCCAGCTTATCAACCACTTCACTGCCCTGATTGGGCGGAGCCAGCATCACCACTCGACCCAATTTATCGATACTCTGGGTCGACAAATAATAGCGTATCAGAATTCCACCCATGGAATGCGTTATAAAATGAATTTTTGTAATTTCTTTTGATGCACATTGCTTTAATAGCGGAGCTATAGTGTCCAGCGCTAAATTCTCAATGGTATTTTTTCGCGAAGGATAGTCGGCATTTATGATTTTATAACCATAAGCCGCCAGTAACTTACCGGCTTTATTCATACTGCGGCTGGTTCTGACCAAACCATGCAACAGAATAATGGCTTCTGTATTCTGGGCTATAGTTGTTAGCCTGGATTTTAAATTTTTCATAAGGAAGGCCCAAATAATAGACTCGATAGCAAGGTATATTGTTAACAAACTGTTCTCATAATTGTTAAGTTTTCTTACAAAGACAATGAAACTCTTGTAAAATCGGATTGTCTTTTGTTTTGTTAACCACTTATATTAAGGAATCTGACTAAAATGAGATTAAATACTGCTATTTCACGTCCGGAATCAAGCATTCTGGCAAGCAATAAAGTACTGAAAAATACTTACATGTTGTTATCAATGACATTAATTTTCAGTGCCATGACCGCAGGTGCAGCAATGTACCTGAATCTACCTCCTTTAGGTATGCTTGTCACCCTGGTGGGTTTTTACGGTTTGCTGTTTTTAACAACCAAATTCAGCAACAGCGCTTTAGGTCTGCTTTTTGTTTTCGCTTTAACCGGTTTTATGGGCTTGACATTGGGGCCTATTTTATCGATGTATGTTAAAGTTTTCAGCAATGGCCATGAACTTATCATGATGGCCTTGGGCGGCACTGGCGTCGTATTCATGGGACTTTCCGGGTATGCGTTAACCACTCGCAAAGATTTCAGTTACATGGGCGGCTTCCTGATGGTAGGCGTATTGGTGGCATTCCTGGCGGGTATCGGCGCAATTATCTTCGCTATCCCGGCGTTATCACTGGCAGTATCAGCTATGTTCATCCTGCTGATGTCCGGCATGATCCTGTTCCAGACCAGTCAAATAGTCAACGGTGGTGAAACCAACTATATTCTGGCGACCATTTCATTGTATGTTTCTATCTACAACTTGTTCCTGAGCTTGTTGCAACTGCTGGGCGCATTCAACGGCAGAAATTAAAAAAGATAGGAAAGAAGTAGCCCGTATGGAGTGAAACGGAATGCGGAGAAGCATGGATTGAACTCTCCAGCATTTCGCGTTTTGCTCCATGCCGGCTTGCTACCGGGCTGAAGGAACATTTATTCAAAAGTGTATTAGCGCAATTGCCAGGTTAAATAGTAACTGGTTTCCCTGTTGAAATTGTACCAAATGTAATCAGGATTCACTAACGGCCTAGTGGGAATCATAAACGTCACCAAATCTACAGTTCCGAATAAAGTACGTCCCATCATATGAACAATTCCGGTCATGAATCCCGCCGTTGCAGCATAAGCAGGACCTTTTGTACGACTGGTTATCATCACAGTTTTAGGAATTTCTGCAACACCTGTAACCACATTGACAATACCATTCGCCAATTTTTCCCCTATCTTGGCGGGATAACTTTCGGCCATTGCGACGTAAGGTGCAAAAAAGAATAATACAAGCAGTACCGGTAGTGATTTAAACAGTTGTTTCATCAGTAACTCCTTA
>Ga0208114_1000482_pt1 | contig 10304 bp, 10 predicted proteins | sample LakWasMeta2_LOW4_2_FD_183854 | JGI IMG/M metagenome (GOLD analysis project Ga0208114, IMG submission 183854) | Freshwater sediment methanotrophic microbial communities from Lake Washington under simulated oxygen tension - Sediment Metagenome... | ecosystem: Environmental > Aquatic > Freshwater >... | reverse complement strand
TCTAAGTAATTTTGTGCGGTATCTGTAGGCATGCGTTATTTCTAAATTGGGCTGGGTTTCTAAAACGGACTAGTGCAGTGTATAGTACTAGATTGGATTAAATTATATAACTCGTATTATAAAGAAATTGCAAGGACTTGACTAAAAATGGCATACACACAAGACGAATTAAAACAACAGGTAGCAAAAGCAGCAGTTGAATATGTAAAAGGCGGCATTATCGGGGTAGGTACAGGCTCAACCGCTAACTTTTTCATCGAAGAACTTGCAAAAGTAAAACATAAAATTGACGGTGCAGTGGCCAGTTCTGAAGCTACGGCAGCACGCTTGCGCGGCCACGGTATTGAAGTGTTTGATCTTAACAGTGTAGACAGCCTGGATATTTATGTGGACGGTGCCGATGAAATCACCGAGCACATGCACATGCTTAAAGGCGGCGGCGGTGCCCTGACCCGTGAAAAAATCGTGGCTGCGGTGGCAAAACAGTTTATCTGTATCTGTGACGCCAGCAAATATGTACCGGTACTGGGCAAATTTCCGCTGCCGGTGGAAGTGCTGCCAATGGCAAAAAGCTATGTTGCGCGTGAACTGGTTAAATTAGGCGGCCAGCCGCAATTGCGTGACTTTACTACCGATAACGGTAATATAATTCTGGATGTGCATGGTTTAAGCATTACCGACCCAGTAGCGGTAGAAGCAAAAATCAATCAGATCGTAGGCGTTGTTACTAACGGCCTGTTTGCTGCACGCCCTGCAAATGTACTGCTGCTGGCAACACCTGAAGGCGTTAAAACCTATAAAAAATAAATGCTTAATCGCATTTTGTAATAATTTTGTCATATTAGGTGCCTAAGATAGCGTTCTGGATAACTGTGGAAAAATAAAATGCATTCTGAACACACCTTTAAGCAATATGATGCTGAGTTGGAAGCGCTGCGTGGAAAAGTGCTTGAGATGGGCGGCCTGGTAGAGCAGCAAATTATTCAGGCGCTGGAAGCGCTAGTGAAACTGGATCCTAATCTGGCAAAAGAAGTGATGAATAACGATCATCGCGTGAATGCGCTGGAAGTGCAGATTGACGAGGACTGCAGCCATATCATTGCACGCCGCCAGCCAACGGCCGGCGACTTGCGCATGGTCATGATGATCGTAAAAACCATTACCGATCTGGAACGTATCGGCGACGAAGCAACCAAGATCGCACGTACCGCACAAAAGATTTTTGATGAAGATCGTTTGTACAAACCGCGCTTTAATGAAATTAAGGCCATGGTTACATTGGTGCGTGAAATGCTGAGTACAGCGCTAGATGGCTTTGCACGATTGGATGACAGCAAAACGGTCGCAGTGGCAAGGCAGGACGAGCAGGTGGATGAGCAGTTCCGTGCTGCAATGCGTCAGCTGATTACGTTCATGCTGGAAGACCCGCGTACGATTTCAATGTCTTTGGAAGTGTTGTTCGTAGCGAAAGCGATTGAGCGTATCGGCGACCATGCCAAGAACATTGCAGAATATGTGGTGTACATGGTTAAAGGTAAAGATGTGCGCCATACTTCAGTGCAGGACATGGAACGCGAGACATCTCAGTCTTGATGATTTGATCAAGCGAATAAAAAAGCGCCTTAATCGGCGCTTTTTTTATGACTGCAATGACTTAGCCTTTTTGCGGCACATAGCCGCTTGCTGTGTCTGCACCGTCACCAAAGAAGTATTTTTCGGTTTGTTCAGACAGGTATTTACGTGCTGACGGGTCAGCCAGGCTCAGGCGGTTTTCATTTACCAGCATCGTCTGCTGTTTTAGCCACGCTGCCCAGGCTTCTTTAGAAACATTGGCATAAATACGCTTGCCCAGTTCACCCGGATAAGGCGGAAAATCCATGCCTTCAGCTTCTTTGCCCAACTTAATACAATTTACCATGCGCGCCATAAAATGAACCTTGTTAAATTCGTGATTGAATACTTAAAGCATAATGATAGCGCATGTTAAAATTTGCGCACAAATTATTATGTATTAATTTTTTTTATTGTCTACGAGCCGAAAGCACTAAATGCAAACTCCTGAGAATGACACACAACACTCTAAACATCTGGCGGAAATCAGTCCATTTAAAGGTAAAACCGGTATTCGCCGTTTGATGAATGCTTTTGGCTATTCAATACAGGGTTTTACCGCGGCGTTCAAGCATGAAGATGCTTTCCGGCAAGAGGTGTTTCTGGCGCTGGTATTGATTCCATTGGCGGTTTACCTCGGTGAGAATCGAGTAGAGCAGGCGCTGATGATTGCCAGCGTACTATTGGTGTTAATTGTTGAATTACTGAATTCTGCGATTGAGGCGGCAGTTGACCATACTTCTATTGAACGTCACCCTTTGGCTAAGCAGGCAAAAGATATTGGCAGCGCGGCGGTATTTATTGCGCTGGCAATTGTGGCTGTGGTCTGGGGGTTTGTGCTGCTGGGATAAGCCGAGACCTACGTGTTAGTTAGACTTTAATTACATTTTTGTATAAGAGTGCTAAAACTCCGTCATTCCCGCCTGCGCGGGGATGAGCGGATTTTGTTCCTGTAGATTTTTATGCAAATGTTTCAAGTAGGGCAGCGGTATGACGCTGCCTGCCTGAATATATTTAATCGATTTTAGAAGTCAGCACGTAAGCCTATCAGTACAGAACGTTCGCCCTGCGGTGCAATGTCTTTCAGAAACGAAGCATGTTCGCGAATTTCCTGATTAAGCAAGTTATTGGCTTTTGCATACACTTCCAACCCTAGTTTGGTCGGTAATTTGTAGGTGACGATTGCACTCAGGTTGGTATAGCCATCCGTCGATAGCTCGTTTGCAGCGGTACGGTCTTGTTTGAATGCATGCAGTAAGTCCACTCTGGCACCGAAACTGTTTTTTTGGTAATGCAGGCCGGCACCTAACCTGAATGGCGTAATGCGCGGCATCGGATCATTGCTGTCGCGATTGGTCGCCCGTACATAGTCGCCACGCAGGGTCAAGTCCAGGTAGTCGGCAATGTTGAATCTTCCGTCTGCTTCCAGGCCTTTGAACGTAGAAGCAAAAGATGAGAACTGCGCGACTGGCAGGCCTGATTCCACATCAGTATCCCCGGTATTCAGCAAGCCCAGGAAACTGCTGAACCTGGTGTAATAAGCCCCGAAATTGAAACTGTTTTTTCCGTCTTTCCAGCGCATCTGTGCATCAATGCCGTTAGAGCGCTCTTTGTCGAAATCGGGGTTGCCGATTTCGTACTGGCCGGTTGCCAAATGTGCGCCATTTGCATAAAGCTCGAAGTAGCTGGGCGCGCGTTCGTTGTGAGAGAGGTTGGTTGCAAGCGACCAGTTGGAATTGAATGTATAAAGGCCACCGAATGCATAGCTGGCTGGATTAAAGCTATTGTTCCTTGCTGCGTCATCCTTGAATGCACCGGCATCCAATGTAACGTGTTCTATCCGCCCGCCAAGGCTCAGTTTAAGCTGGCCTAGCGGCAGTTCTTCATACACATACAGCGCTTTGCTTTGTGTATTTACTGACGGTACAAAGGCTTCATCGCCCAAAGCTTCAAAATTGGAGTTCTGGAACTGAAAGCCGGCTACGCCTTTCACATTGCCGATGCTGGCATGGCCGGCTTCGAAACTGCCTTCCAGCCCGCGATTTTTAAACGTAGTGCCGACTTCACCGTTTTCCAGCTCCTGATGCTGATAGTCGGTGTGTGCCAGTTTGAGTTTTAGGCGTTCGATGACACTGCCCAGCTCCCTGACCTCACCGGCAAAATCCCAGCGGTCGCTCTGCATATCGGCACGCACATCAGGTTCAGCTACCGTGCCGTAGTTGTTCCTGAATCCTGAATAGGAGATACCTGCATAGCCGTCGTCAAAAGTGAGTGATGCGCCTAATGCGCCGCCTTCACCACTGGCATTGCTGTTTACGAGCCTGCCGCGATTGTCGCGTGCAGTACCGTCAGCGCGGTTTTTACGGCTGGATACTGCAAACCCCGGAATATCCAGGTCACTGGTCTTTCTGCTGTAGGCATCCGCATGAACTGCGATTTTTCCATTACCGATATCTATCACGCCGGCAAGGTTGTTCTGGCTATCTGCGCCGCCTGCGCTTGCCTCTGCACGGCCGGTAACGCCTTCCAGTTTTTCGGTGGGAATTCTATGGTCGATCGCATTGACTACACCGCCAACCGCGCTGCCGCCATACAGCAAAGCGGCAGGGCCGCGTATGACTTCAATTTGTTCAATGACCAGCGGATCAAGCGATACTGCGTGGTCAAAACTTAAACTGGATGCATCAAGAATGCCGATACCATTCTGCATGATGCGCACCCGTTCTGCATCCAGGCCGCGGATAACCGGCCGTGATGAATTCGGGCCGAAACTGGTGGCGCTGACACCGGGAATTCCATTCAGGGTGTCGCCAAGAGTGCTTTCACGTTTGAGTGAAAGTTCACGCCCATTCAGTATCGAAATTGGCACAACCATTTCATCGGAGCTGACGCCAAGCGGGTTTCCCGTCACCGGGACAGTGGCGAGGTCGATAGCGGTGTTTTCATTCGCTGCACTGGCCTGGCTGGCGAATAACGCTGTTATAACAATTAATAAGGGTTTAAGCGCGAATGCCAGGTGCATGCGCGGGTTCTGGCTGTAATGCATGTGAGTGACCTCAAAAAATAAAAGCAAATGACCAGCAGTGTGATTGCCGGTGTTATGGAGTTCAGATGCTTGTTATTTGAGGCGGTGCGCGCGCAGCGTAAACGCTGGTGAATGTTGATTCAAAACTTGAAAACTGGCTGCTGACAGCTGTTGAGTCGGTGCCAATTACCGGAATTGCAAAGGCAGATAATTGCAGCCCGCTTGCTACTTTGGCGTAGCTGATACATTGCGAGCATTGCTCGGCAGCGCTGTGTTTGGGCTGTGATTTTGAATCTTGGCTGGAATGCTGACTTGCATCGGTTAAGTGGCTGATTTCATGCGTAGCAACGCCCATCTGCGTAAACGCAAATAAGAAAACTAACGCAAAATGAATCACATAACGTTGCAACATGTGTGGATTTTAACAGACTTTTTATTTGATTTTACTTTTTAGGTGCCGGTGGAAAGTTGATAGAGTATTGTTCTGAATATAAAACTGCCATGACAGGGTCTCATGATTGCGCATAATCTGTTGCCGGATTGTAATTTTTGTGACAATTTCACTCTATGCTATAGAAAGTTTTCATAAATACGCATATCGTTGAACATCCACTGTCCAATGCATAAGCCCGTATTTAGATGCGATAATGTTTCATGATTTCTGTTCATAACCCAACTTCTGTTCTGCTCGCTTCAAATGAGAGCGATGTATCTTCATGGATTGAATCTTCAGTGCAGCGTTTCACACCTGCTGAAGCCGAGTTGATCCGCCATGCCTGCGATCTGGCTGCCCCGCTTTATTCGGGGCACGTTGAACTGACCGGTGCGCCGCTGTTGCAGCATGCACTAGGTGCGGCGACGATTCTGGTCGATATGAATATGGATGCGGAAACAATCGCAGCCACGATACTGCATGCAGTGCCGGAGTATCTGACTGACTGGCGCGAAGTGCTGGAATCTCGTTTTGGTGCCAATATTACCGGGCTGGTTGACGGCATTTCGCGTATGGAGCAGATTCAGGAGTTCAGCGAGATTGAAGGTTTGCAGAATCCGGATCGCAAAAATGGCGACCATGCGCAGCAGATAGAAAGCCTGCGCAAAATGCTATTGGCGATGGTGCAGGATATCCGCGTGGTACTGATCAAACTGGCCGAGCGCACGCAGACTTTGCGCAGGCTGTCGGGAGCCAGTCCCGGGCAGCAGAGACAGATCGCGCAGGAAAGTCAGGGCATATTTGCGCCGCTGGCTAACCGCCTTGGCGTATGGCAGATTAAATGGGAGCTGGAAGATCTCTCATTGCGTTACCTGGAGCCTCAGCTCTACAAGGAAGTCGCAAAAATGCTGGATGAGCGTCGTGTAGACCGCGAGCAATATATTATTGATGTTGTAGCGCAGCTGAAATCCGAGCTGAGCCAGGCTGGCATCAAGGGAGAAGTGAGCGGTCGCCCCAAGCATATCTATAGCATCATCAAGAAAATGAAGAGCAAGCATCTGGATTTCAGCGAGCTGTATGATGTGCGCGCAGTGCGGATTCTGGTCGATGACATCAAGGATTGTTATACAGCACTCGGTTTGATTCACAACCTGTGGCAGCCCATTCCCGGTGAGTTCGATGACTACATCGCTCGCCCCAAGAGCAATAATTACCGTTCGCTGCATACCGCCGTCAGTGGGCCGCGCGGTTTGGCGCTGGAGGTGCAGATACGCACTTTCGAGATGCACCAGCATTCTGAGCTGGGGGTCGCCGCACATTGGCGCTATAAGGAGGGCGGTAAATCTGATGCCAAATTTGATGAAAAAATCGCCTGGCTGCGTCAGATACTGGCATGGAAGGACGAAGTGTCAGACAGCAGCGACCTGCTTGAGCAATTCAAGAGCGAGCTGTTCCAGGATAAAGTCTACGTGCTGACTCCGCAGGGCAAGGTGATTGATCTGCCCAAGGGGGCTACCCCGATTGATTTTGCCTACACCCTGCATACCGATCTGGGGCACCGTACGCGCGGTGCCAAGGTGAATGGAAGCATCGTGCCGCTTAATACCAAGCTGCAGAATGGGCAGCGCGTGGAAATCCTGACTTCAAAACTGGGTTCGCCCAGCCGTGACTGGCTCAATGCCGGCCTTGGTTTTTTGCAAAGTCCAAGTGCACGCGCCAAGGTCAGGCATTGGTTCAAATACCAGAATTTTGAGGAAAACGTCACACAGGGCAGGGCCAGGCTGGATCGTGAGTTGCACCGTGCCGGCGTTGGGGCCGTGAATCAGGAAAAAATCGCGCAGAAACTGCAATTCCAGAAACTTGAAGATTTTCTAGCCGCTATCGGGCGCGGGGATGTCAGTGAGCATCAAATCGCACTCGCGATTCAGGAAGAAACAGGACCCAAAGCGGAAGAAACAGCCCGCCCGTTCATCTCCAGACGCATCGCAGCGCCGCAATCCATGACGGGGGTTGTCATTGAGGGCGTTGGTAACCTGCAGACCAGTATTGCCAAATGCTGCAAACCTATGCCGGCGGATGAGATTGTAGGCTACCTTACACGCGACCACGGCGTGACTATCCACCGCGAGGCCTGCACCTTTATTACCCGGCTGCCGGTGGACAGGCGCAATCGCCTGCTCGGCGCGCAGTGGGGTAATGCACAGAATGTACGCACTGACGTTGATATTGAGGTGGAAGCCCACGACCGCCAGGGCCTGTTACGTGATATCAGTGACCTGTTTGTCCGCGAAAAGGTCAATGCCATCAAAGCCAATACCATGAGCCGCAGTGACATGGCACTGATGCAGTTTTCAATCGAGATCTCGAATCTGGAGCAGCTCAATCGCCTGCTGGCATTGATCCAGCAGGTGCCAAGCGTTATTGCGGCGCGCCGTCGCGTTTAGCTTATTTATCGTCCGATTACTGTCGCTGGGCTTGATGCCTGCTCAGCGCCAGTGTCTTCGTGCATAAAATATCCCTGCATTATCATTCGCTAGTGTTGCACTTAAGAAATTTGTACTATACTGCATATAAGGAAACTAAATTTCCTTATTGGAAACTAATTTGCTGGTTTTGAAATTAGTTGCGTTGCGGGGATGAACCTATCTAAGGTGATTAATATGTCGAATGTACTCATCGTTTCTGAAAGCTCTGATATTTCCGGCCTCATCAGCACGGGGTTCTCAGAGGCTGGCTGTACAACACAAAATGTCGATGTATTGAAGTTCATTGGCTATGGGAATGAAACGGTAAAGGATCACCTGTGTGCCTTACTGTTTATTGACAGTGACTTTATCAAACGTTTCGGCAGTGTGATTGACGAGATAGACCAGAAAGTCAGGAACTGTGCTTCGCAAATACCGATATATTTGATATTTGAAGATGATTATGACCCTTATCTGGCTGCATGGCGCTTAAAGGCAAAGCGCTTGTACGAATCTATCAACCACAACCAGAGAGTGCAGGAAGTGGTTAAGGATATTACAAAATTAGAGTGTTATATGACGTCCAGATATTCTTACTGTTCGCCTATGGACTCCTGTTGAAGCGCCACTCGACTTCTATTGAGCCGTCAGGTCAGGCTGATCGCGCAATCCATATCGTGACCTGCTGATAAAACATCATGTAATCTGTAATGTCGTTTGACTACTCTTCCGGGTGCTCATGATCGGGTGCATCGTAATGGATGATGGCAAGAAATTTTATCGGCGTTTCCAGCAGTGCTTCCGGGCGATGGGGAATTTCACCCTGGAATGTGAGTGAGTCGCCATTGGTAAGTACAAAAGTATCTTTGCCTACCCTGTACTCCAGCTTTCCTTCCAGCATATAAAGAAACTCGGTTCCCGGATGTTCAAATGCGGGGAACTCTTCACATGAGTCTTCTAATGAGATCAAGAATGGCTCAAATGTTTTATGCGGTCCCTGATCGTAGGCCAGCAACTGGTAGGTATGGCCAACACGTGTGCCCCTTCTGACGACTTCCATGCCATCGCCTTTTTTGACCAGCTGCGCCGCGCCACGCGGCAAATTATAATTCTGGAATAATTTGGATAAAGTCACGCCCAGCGCATTGGCCAGCTGTTCAAGCGTTTCCAGGCTGGTAGAGGCAAGGTTATTTTCTATCTTGCTTAACATGCCGCGGCTGATGCCGGCTCTTTCGGCAACATCTGCAATCGTCAGGTTATGCTCTAATCGCAGCTGGCGAATAGTCGTTCCTAAATGTCGGCCTAGTGATCTGTTCTGATCATCTACTTTAATGGTTTCGATTTCTTTTTCTTTTGCTGCTGCCATGTCAATACCTGCAATAAAATATAGGGAAATATTACTAGAGAGCTGACTATCGGTAAAACGCTAATTGATTCAATTTTAAAACCCCTTTAATTAGCCGTATCTGCATTCATTTTATATGACGGCAATCATACGCCAATTAACATGATAGGCGGTATGCATACGTAAAAGACGCTTTGTGCTCAATTATTTTCCATCCAGTAGGTTTATAGAAAATAAGCATAGAAACTATATCAAGCTGGCCAATTGCCACTGGCAGAGTTTGATGCCAGTGTAGCCAATTTAATTAACTTTAATTTGCTGGAAATATAAATCACGCCCTAAAAAAGTTTAATATAAGTAACAATAGTTAATATATAATAAAATTATAGGTTAATTATATTAAAATATATACATAATTTCTCGATATATATTTTTTAATCTCATTTAAATCATTAGGAGAGTATTTTGAGCGAACGAATTGTAATGCGTACGGGTGAAGCTTTAGTAGCCGGAGGTCCTCCAGGAACAGCGGCTGAGCCAGAAGTGATTATTGGAGAGTTGGATGGGCCTGTTGGCACTGCCATTGCAACGCTGACTGGTGATCAAGTAGCCGGACATACTCGTGTATTCGCTTTGCTGAATACCGATATTCAAGTCAGGCCTGTGACTTTAATGGTTAGTAAAGTGACCGTTAAAGATACTAAATACACTAATATTTTGATGGGTACTGTGCAGGCTGCTATTGCAAACGGTGTGCTGGATGCAGTGCGTGCCGGTGACCTGCCTAAAGAAAAAGCGAATGATCTGGGCATTATCGTTTCAGTATGGCTGAACCCGATGGTGACTAAAGACGAGAAGCTTGATCATAAAGTGTTATTTGATATTCATCGCAAGGCAACGGCATTGGCCATCCATAAAGCGATGACCAATAAACCTGATATTGACTGGCTACTTGAGAATCAAGACAAGATTACCCATAAATACTACCAATTGGGTTTAGACGGAAAGCTATAGTTTCTGTTTATGGCGGCTTGCCCATGCTATGCATGATTCCAGCAAGTCGCCAATCAAGAGTTTTACGTCTTTAGCCAGCACTGGGTCGTATCTGTACGGCATTTTTTCTTCCATATAAGTGCGCTGGCTCAATTCCAATTGCACTGAATGAATGTTTACTGTCGGCAAACCATAATGCCGGGTAATGTAACCGCCCTTAAACCTGCCATTGAAAACACTGCTGAATTTATTTGCATGCGCAGAGTTTTTCAGTGTCTCGGCAAACGCATCCTGAAGTGATGCATCACATGACTGCATATCGGCAGTGCCAAAATTAAAATCCGGTAATTGACCACTAAAGAACCTGGGCACATGAGATGCAATTGAATGCGCATCCCATAATACCGCGATGCCATGAATGGCATGGACTCT
>Ga0208114_1000480_pt1 | contig 10312 bp, 4 predicted proteins | sample LakWasMeta2_LOW4_2_FD_183854 | JGI IMG/M metagenome (GOLD analysis project Ga0208114, IMG submission 183854) | Freshwater sediment methanotrophic microbial communities from Lake Washington under simulated oxygen tension - Sediment Metagenome... | ecosystem: Environmental > Aquatic > Freshwater >... | reverse complement strand
TTTACGTCTATCACCTGTGATGCGTGAATAGATATTGTAATGCCCTTGATTGTCCATAACGCGGCGATCTTTGACCATTCCACCTTCTGGAAAGATAATAACTTTACGACCGCGTAATACTTGTGCGGCAAGCAAAGGAAATAAGCGTTGGTGATTATGCGGAAAAACGCCGACGGTTTTTAAGTATCTCGATAAAACCGTGTCTTCTTTAAAAAACTCACCCGAAGCAATCGCGCAACTATACGCGCCCGTTTTTTCAAAGATTAAAAATTGTGGAATAAAGGTTTCAAAGCGGGAAAAATGATTGAATAAAAAAATATCGCCTTGTTGTACTTGAGTGTCAGCATGAAGCTTCATTTTGACACTCAACATTTTTTTGACCGTACTAAATGCCTTAACCGACCGCTCATAGAGTCGAGTATCTATATCGCTCCAGTTATCGGGATAAGGGCGGTTAGACATAAGGCATTATTTTTTCTCTTCAGGGGCAGAAAGTTCCAGCAAATGTTTAGAGTTATTAATAACAGGAGCTGAACCTGAATTGTTAGTGGTTGGCATAGCGGCATTATTAAATGTGTTGGTCGCGCCTGCGGGTGCAGTGCCGTTGGTTTTGCTGGCGGGGCTATTGGTAGTTGAGGCTTCTTCTTCCTCTAGGTCAACATCATTGCTAGGCGGATTGCCGTCATGAATCAAATATTCACGGTGCTGTTCATAGGCGTTTTTGATGAAATCATAGCGATCAATCGAGCCTTCATTAACTACTTTTTCAGTTGTCATCAAGTCTGCACGAGTATCAGTGACATCCAATGCTTTAGAGCTACCTGTAGCCACACTGCCTGCAAAACCTCCAAATGCCGAGACGTAAGTTAATGGGTTTAATAAGGCATCACCAATCAAACCGACAAAATCTCTAGGTGAGCTAGGACCCACGAACGGTAGTACCAAATAAGGTCCTGCTGGAACACCCCAAAACCCTAAAGTTTGCCCAAAATCTTCGTTATGTTTCGGTAAGTCCACCATTTTTGCTACATCAAATACGCCTGCAACGCCTGCGGTAGTATTAATGACAAAACGACTTAAATCCATGCCACCTTGTAGAAATTTAAGTTGAAATAAATCGTTGACAGTGACACCTATATCGTTGAGATTGCTGAAAAAATTCGTCACACCTTCATCAACAGCGTCAGGCGTTACAGCAACATAACCTTTAGCGACAGGTTTTAAAATTGCTTTATCAACATTATCGTTGAATGACTGTGTACCACGATTCCAGCCTTGCCAAATATCATCGGTATCAGAACCTTTTGTGGTTGTGGCGCATCCTCCGAGTGCAATTGAAATAGCCAAGCTAGTCAATGATAGAGTTTTATTAATGGTAATTTTCTGGGTAATCATTATCTGGCTCTTTTTTGCTCTGTGTGTTGAGGTTATCGTTATTAGAATCTGATTATACAACAGTCAATTAATAGTTGTGATAGCTTGTTGATGTAACGATGAAGATGGGTTGAATTTATGACCCATGATTTTGCTTTTCGCTGAAAGTAGTCATAGGGGTATGATGGATTAAATTGTCGTAATGTAATGATGTCATCGCTTGAAACCCTAGCGATGACCTGAAAACTGCGAGGTCTCAATATGCTGCAAAAACGCCTTATTCTGCTTTTATTGTTATTGATATTACTGCCAACCTTAGTGATTGGCGGGCTTGTCTATCGTTTCTCGATTGATAGCATTCGCAACGAGCGCATCAAGATTGTCGGTCGTGTTGCCGAAAGCCGCCACGAACAATTAAATATAGTGTTGCAGCGGGCGAATAGTCGAGCCAATGCCTTTCTGGCAGATGTTTTGGTCAAATGTATTGAGGCAGACAAATTAAATACAGAGTGTGCTTCCAACTTACTTGACGATTATTTGCACACCGAGGGTGCTAGTGGTGCGTTATTTTTCCAGCGTGGTGCTTCTAATCCTAGTATCAGTATTGGCACACCAGCCATCTCAATAGCAGACATAGGAGAATTCCAACCCAGCCAACTCGCTCGCTTCAACAAACCGATGCCGAATCAAGCACGTTTTTACTACGTTATCGCTAGCAATAAAAATTTGCCGTGGCAACTCGTAGTGACTTATCCAGTCAGCTTGATTCAGCCAATCTTTGTTACGCATCCCGATCTCGGCAAATCAGGTGAAACCTTTCTTGCAGACAGTGACGGATTTTTCATTACCAAGTCCGCCTATCCAGCCATGCAAGGGTATAGCCATCCCATTTCCGTGCGACCAATGCAGGCTTGTCTGAACCAGCTAAATACGGAAGCATTGGATATTGACTATCGAGGAGAGCCGATTATTCATGGATTTCGTTACATTCCAGAAATCGGTGGCGGCTGTATCATGGCGCATATTGACCAAGCCGAGGCATTTGCACCCGTGTGGACTTTGGAAAAGCAACTGGCTATGGCTATCGTGTTATTAATTGTGTTAACCAGCCTGATTGCCAACGCATTGACCAGACGCATCATCAAACCGATTGTTCGTCTTACCAATACTGCACGCCGTATTAGTGACGGTGATCATTCAATACGCGCCGAAGTTGATGGTTTCGATGAGATTTCCGCACTGGCAAATTCTTTCAACCACATGACCGATGCACTGGTCGAAGCACAACACAATCTGGAAGCCAAGGTGGCTGGACGCACGCAGGAATTACGCACCAGTCAAGAACGTTACATACTCGCCGAGCGTGCCGTTAATGATGGCATTTGGGATTGGAATATCCTTGGACACGAATACTATCTATCGCCGCGTTGGAACAAAATTCTCGGTTATGGCGATGGCGAGCTGCCGAATGTCGAATCAATTTTTTTCGACCTTATTCATCCCGATGACAAAAAACGTGCAAGTGAGGCTTTTCGCCTCCATTTGGAGAACAACGAACGCTACGCTACCGAACTCCGCTTACGACACAAGAACGGCAGTTATCGCTGGGTTCTGGATCGCGGTGAAGCAATACGCGATACCAATGGTCTCCCAGTGCGTATGGTCGGTTCTATCACTGACATTACCGAGCGTAAAGCTGCCGAAGCTGAGCTTTTCAGGTATCGAGAACATCTTGAAGAGCTGGTAGCGACAGCGACTACTGAAGTAAAAGCCATAGTACAAACCGCAGTCAATGGCGTAATTTCCATAGATAGTAGCGGGGCAATCCGTACCTTTAATCCAGCTGCTGAAAAACTGTTCGGTTGGTCTAGCAATGACGTTATTGGCAAAAATGTCTCAATACTAATGCCTGAACCTGATGCTTCGGCGCATGATAGCTATATCCAACGTTTTTTGACGACTAACGTAGCTAAAATTCTCGATTTCGAACGGGAAGTTGTCGCTATGCGCAAAGATGGCAGCCGCTTTCCTGCCAATCTGGCTGTCGGTCACGGCATTATTTCTGAGGGTAGACATATTTTTGTGGGATTCATATCCGACATCACGCTGCAAAAGCAGGCTGAACAGGAACTACGACTAGCCAAAGATGCCGCAGAAGCCGCCACAAAAGCCAAAGCCAATTTTCTTGCCAATATGAGTCATGAAATTCGCACCCCCATGAATACCGTGATTGGTTTTGCTGAAGTGGCACTGCAAGACAAAAATCTATCACAGAACACCCGCAAGCATATCAACACCATACTTAGCTCAGGTCGTCATCTGTTAGGTGTCATTAACGACATCTTAGATTTTTCCAAAATAGAGGCTGGCAAAATCCAGCTAGAAACGGTCTGTTTTAATTTACCTTATGCTGTTCAGGAAGCTCTGCAAACCATAGGATTAAGAGCATCTGAAAAAGGTTTAAGAGTTGAGCTAAAAATAGAAGCTGGTTTATCACAATATTTTGTCGGTGATCCCAATCGCTTACGGCAAGTGATTTTAAATCTGGTCGGCAACTCGGTGAAATTTACTGACTCTGGCTTAATCACCGTTGCTATTGACAAGGCTGAAGGCACCAATATGCTGCACTTTGCCATCCACGATACGGGTATCGGTATGACAACTGAACAAACTGAGAGGGTCTTTGAATCTTTCTCGCAGGCAGATACCACGACCAGTCGCCGCTTTGGCGGCACAGGGTTGGGTACAACCATCAGCAAGCAATTGGTCGAGCTAATGGGTGGGCGCATCTGGGTAGAAAGTACGCTGGGCGTGGGTTCAACCTTTCATTTCACCGTACATTTACCTGACACAACCGCCGAAGAAAGCTGTCTTTATCAAACCCCATCCCAGCAGGTGTTCGAGTATTTTTCACCACGATGCTTTAAGGTTTTACTGGCAGAAGACATTGAGGCCAATGCCACTTTAGCCACTCTGCGGCTTGAGCAGCAAGGTCATCAGGTGACTTGGGTGAAAAATGGTCAAGAAGCTGTGGATGCCTTCAGCAAAGGTGGCTACGATCTTATTCTAATGGATTTGCAAATGCCTGTATTGGACGGTATAGCCGCAACACGACGGATTCGCGAACTGGAAACAGGCGGCAGCACCCATATTCCTATTCTGGCATTGACAGCCAGCGTATTGCAGCATGAGCGGGAGCAATGTCTTCAAGCTGGCTTGGATGCCTTCGTCGGTAAACCAATCAATGTTAATGAGCTACTTGAGCAAATGGAAGAGTTAGCTCCTCAAGGTGCTGGATTCGCAAGAACCACTATAACGGTAGCCAGTAAGCCGCAAACAACTATCGACTTTAGCCCATTGCTTGCCATAGCCGATACCGATAAAGCACTGGCGACTTGGCGAGACCCCTTAATTTACGCTAATGCACTATCTGTATTCGCCGATGAACGAACAGACGACGCGGCACAAATGGCGAGGCTTTTTGCCGAAAGTACTGATAATACTGAAACGATTCGCCGCACCGCTCATGCTCTTAAAGGTGTCTCTGGTAATTTGGAGCTATTTGAAATCTACTCGCTGGTAACTGACTTGGATGCCAACTTGAAAGCTGGCAATGTTCAGAATATCTCCGAGCAATTCGCTGCTTTGAATGCCGCACTCAGAAAAGCCTCTACCGCAATCCAACTGTTGCAGCTACCCGAACAAAAGCAGAATGTCCCAACAAAACCATTTGATGCCGAACAGGTAAACAGCATCTTGCAGCAATTGTTAGTTGCGCTGGATGAATTAAATCCAGAAAGTGTCGAACCATTTTTGCAGCAACTGATTCCCTATCTTGCCGATACCGAGCTTAAGGCTATTCGTCGTGAGGTCGATAGTTTCGACTTTGATAGCGCAAAGACCGAAGTAAAAAACCTGTTAGAAAAGCTGACCATTACATTAAATGGAGATTCAAAATGAAAGACAGTTATAAAGTGCTACTGGTTGATGATGAACCGAATAACTTAAAAGTACTCCAGCAAATTCTCAAGGAACATTTCCAGCTTATTTTTGCGATTAATGGCGAAAAAGCACTGGCGGCGGCAAAAGAACATAGTCCAGACATTATCTTGCTAGACATCATGATGCCTGACATGGATGGCTATCAAGTCTGTACGCATCTGAAAACCGACCCGCTCACCGCCAAAATTCCAGTCATTTTTGTTACTGCGATGGGTGAACTGGAGAACGAAGCACACGGTTTTGATGTCGGCGCGGTCGATTATATTCAAAAACCAGTATCAGGACCGATAGTTTTGCGTCGAGTACAGACACATCTCTCCCTAGTGAGAGTGATAGAGCTGGATAATCTGGCTCGTGCTGCCATTAAAATGCTCGGCGATGCGGGTCACTATAACGACCCCTATACTGGCGAACACATCTGGCGCATGGCGGGCTACTCGGCTGCGATTGCTCGTGCCGCAGGCTGGAAACTGGCACAAGTTGAAATGATTGAACTGGCTGCACCGACCCACGACACAGGTAAAATCGGCATTCCTCACAGTATTCTTAAAGCACCGCGCAAACTCAACGAAGAAGAGTGGGAAATTATGAAAACCCATGCACAAATTGGCTATGACATCCTTAATAAAACCGACAATCCAGTGTTCAAAATGGCGGCCGAAATCGCTCGCTTTCACCATGAAAAATGGGACGGCAGCGGCTATCCGCTTGGACTGGTTGGAGAGAATATTCCAGAAGCAGCGCGGATTGTTGCTATCGCGGATGTCTTCGACGCGCTATCTACCAAACGCCCCTATAAAGAACCTTGGTCTCTCGAACAAACATTAGACATGATGCGGCAAAATGCGGGTAGCCATTTTGACCCACGCCTATTAGAAGTTTTTTTGCAGATTATGCCAGAAATTCTGCGCATCAAGGCGACGTGGCGGCAGTAGTGGGCTTGAAAGATTTAGGTCAGTGTATGCCACTGTAATTTTTAGGCATAAAAAAAGAGCTTCACGAAACCGTGCAAGCTCTTTTTAAAATTTTATATGGTGCCTCGGGCCGGAGTCGAACCGGCACGTCCTCACGAACGAGGGATTTTAAGTCCCTTGCGTCTACCAATTTCGCCACCGAGGCATCAGTAAAGTAGTCATTATATAGACTACAAATGAAAGAGTCTAGTTTTATTTTCTACTATATTTAATAAATAGCAGACATAAAAAACATTACGGTCTTTTAGACTGCTATTTGTCTATTATTTTTTCAGACGTTTGGTTACAAACTCAGAAATTTCTCGGCGTTTAACAAACGCGGTATAACCCAATAAACCTAATACTAAACCGTTAAACAATTTACCAAATACAGACTCTTCTTGTGCATTTACTGTCGCTGCTTTTGCGTCTGAGGCTTTAACGGCGGGCGTTTGTACCGCGACTTTAGATGGCGTAACGGGGGCTTTTAAGTCAGGTAGTCCTAAACTATGAAAAGCATCGTAATCTTGCCAAATAGGGTATTTTCCTTGCCAGAGTTCTTTAGTGAAATAAGGAGCAAGACTCATGCCGTGAGACATTGGAATACCTTTTTCATCAATGAAGCCTTTATAAACCACTAGGCTGATGTCGCCGCCTTCGCCGTGTCCGTCAGTGGTAAATGATTTTTCAACATGGTCGTGGAACATCCAGATACCTTGTCCAAAGCTGTTCAAACCATCATCTTTACCGCTGAGTTCTAAGTCGATACGTTGAGCAGGAACCATGCCATGTACGTCACGTTGAATATAAGAACCAGGACCGTTATCTACGCCATCATAATGAGTGATAGTGGGTTTATGTCCATGAATGTGCATGGCAAATGATTCAGTATGACCATTTAAAATGCGCAATTTAACTTTTTGATTTTCTTCCATGTGTATCAACGACTCCCTTAAAGTATAAGGGAACGACCGACCATTAAGCATGAAGTAATCATCGCTGGCATCAGTGGTGTCATATTCAGTGTTCATGTGTTTGGCAATCAAACGCGGATCGTTGGCTGAACGTGCAACTAATTCATGCAGTTCTTTGTCGGCTGATTGGTAGTGTAAATCGTATTCACGCGAATATTTTTCTAACACCGCAACCGAGGGATGACGTACTTGCCCCGCACCAACGTTCAATGTTTGTGGCCAGTTGTTAGGACGGTTTTCTTCAACAACAAAAATGCCTTGTAAGCCCATAGGAATATGGGTGTGTGGCTGAACATGGCAGTGATAATACATCGTGCCAGGTTGGCGCGGTTTAATCACATAAGTTTTACTTTCACCTGGCATAGTGTCCATATTACTGGTTTGTCCAACGCCGTCATTACCACTTTGACTCATATCCATGAACGGGTGATCAACACCGTGTAAGTGAATAGAATGCGGTAAATAATGGGTGTTTTCTAACACAATCCACACAACATCGTCTTGTTCAACACGAATAACAGGTGAGGGGGCGCGTAGTAATGGGTTCGCCTCAGTTTCATAAAGACTTAGCGTAGACATATCGCGGGTTTTTGGTGCGTAAACCCAGAATGTCGGTTGTAAACCAGGTGCAATATCAAAGGTGGTAATCGGCGTTTTTACGTCAGGCGAACGCCCGTTCAGCTCAACGACCTCTAGTTTAATGATAATTTTATCGGGATCGCCGTCACCATCAACATCGTCTGACATGGTAATTGCGTCAGCGGCAAGCTGAGTATTCATCAATGTTTCCATTGAAATACCATTAGTGCCTTTAACAAACGCGGCAATATCCGCAGGATTATCGGGATTACAAAGCCGTGATTCTTGTATTTTTACGCCATCAACGACTTGTTCTTTACGCCACTCAGGATCGGTAAAATTAGAGCAGACTTCTTCTACTGTTCCCATTTCAACGTTTGCCGTAGGTGGTAAATCGGTAGCCGCTACACTCCAAGAATTCGCAAGAAGTAAGGTGATGCCACCAGTAAGAGTGATAAGTTTTTTACGCATTAAGATGACCTCGGAAAACGCATAATTGAAAGATGAGACGCAACTAAAAAAGCACGATTATTATTATGGGTATATTCTAACTGAATATACTTTTTAAGTCCTTTTTAGCTAGTCGATAAGTATACACTGATAGACAAAAATTCGCATATTGCATTGTGATAGTCAGTCAATACTTTACCAAAGCAAACAGTTTTGAGACCATAGCGGGTTAGTAGCAGAGAATTAACTGCAAAAAATTTTAAGACACTTGCTGAAAAACCATCGTGCATAATCAAATTCCACACTATTTAGTCGGTATCGACTTAGGGACAACGCATACCGTCGTTGCTTACACTAAAGCCGATATTAGCCATCGAGACATTCAACTTTTTCATGTCGAACAATTAGTCGCGCTAGGGCAAGTAGACGCAAGACCATTATTGCCTTCTGTGCGTTATCACCCCGCAGAAGGTGAATTGTCAGCAGATGATATTGTTTTTTCCACCGCCGATGAGAGTAATCCTGCCATTATAGGTGAAGCCGCGCGTGTATTAGGTGCAAAAACGACAGGGCGATTAGTCACTAGCGCGAAAAGTTGGTTATCGCATCCTTCCGTAGATCATAACGCGGAGATTTTGCCGTGGGGCAGTAGTGATGACATTCACAAAGTATCACCGATTGATGCCAGTGCCAGTTATTTGGCGCATATTCAAACCGTCTGGCAACACAAATTCCCAGACGCGCCCTTAAATCAACAAGATTTAGTTATTACCGTCCCCGCGTCGTTTGATGAAGGGGCGCGTTCGTTGACCTTAGAAGCGGCGCGTAGTGTCGGGCTACATAATGTCCGTTTATTAGAAGAACCGCAAGCCGTGTGTTATGACTGGTTACGGCGTAACGCGGGCAATCTCAAACAACTGCTGACCGATGTGCATTTATTGCTGGTTTGTGATGTGGGCGGCGGTACAACCGACTTAACGCTGATTAAAGTCGAACAAGGCGAAACTGAACCCAAGCTCACGCGTATTGGGGTTGGCAATCATTTAATGTTAGGCGGTGATAACATCGACTTAGCCTTAGCACGTTTGACTGAAAGCCGTTTAAGTACAGGCGAAAAGCGTTTATCAGCGGCAGAATTATCACAACTGATAGAACAATGTCGTGTCGCTAAAGAACGCTTATTAGCCGAAGACGCACCTGAACATATCACCGTCACTTTATTAGGCGGCGGTTCAAAACTAATAGGCAGTTCACGTTCAGTCACCTTAAGCCGCGAAGAAGTCAGAAACCTAGCCTTAGATGGATTCTTTCCGTTGTCAGGCTTGAGCGAATTACCCGATAAGAAACGTAGCGGCGTGGTGGAATTTGGTTTGCCCTATACCGCAGACCCTGCTATCAGCAAACACATTGCGGCATTTTTAAACCTGCATAAAGCGGCAGCCCAAGACGCATTAAAAACCCAGAGCATCGTCCCCGATGCCTTATTATTAAACGGCGGCGTGTTTCGCAGTCAGCCCATTACCCAACGCACATTAGATTTACTCAACTCGTGGCGCGATCAGTCGCCCGTTCTGCTAGAAAACAAACATCCAGAACTTGCGGTGGCGTTCGGTGCGGTCAGTTATGCAATTGCTAGACGTGATAAAAAACTAAAAATTGGTGGTGGTGCGGCGCGAAGTTATTTTCTGCTGGTCGATACCGATGATGCGGCAAAACAGCAAGGCATCTGCATTCTACCTAGAGGCAGTGAAGAAGGTGATGAAGTCATCCTCACCGCGCATCGTTTCGCGTTACGACTGGGTACGCCCGTACGTTTTCATTTAGCCTCAACGACAGGCGACAATGAATTTAAATCGGGCGATGTTGCCGACATCACGGATGAATTTCACTCTCTCCCGCCGTTAGCCGTCGCCTTTGCCAGCGATAATCCCAATGAAGAAGCCATTGTGCAGTTAGCCGTGACGCAAACTGAAATTGGCA
>Ga0208114_1000479_pt1 | contig 10317 bp, 10 predicted proteins | sample LakWasMeta2_LOW4_2_FD_183854 | JGI IMG/M metagenome (GOLD analysis project Ga0208114, IMG submission 183854) | Freshwater sediment methanotrophic microbial communities from Lake Washington under simulated oxygen tension - Sediment Metagenome... | ecosystem: Environmental > Aquatic > Freshwater >... | reverse complement strand
TGGTCAGTTTACTGGTGGCAAAACAGCAGCAGGATGTATAGGGAGAAAATTTATGTTACTTGAACTGGCAAAATGGTTAGCACACGATATACGCGGTTTTAATGTATTCAATTACATTACATTGCGTGCCGTGCTCGCTACGCTTACGTCCCTGACGATTTCATTTGTAATGGGCCCGGCACTGATCCGTAAACTGACCTACTATAAAGTTGGCCAGTCAGTACGTGATGACGGCCCGCAAACGCATTTGGTGAAAGCCGGCACGCCAACCATGGGCGGCGCGCTGATTCTGATTTCAATCGCAATCTCCACTTTGCTGTGGGCAGATTTAAGCAACCGCTTTTTGTGGGTTGTGCTGTTCACCACGCTCGGCTTCGGCATCATCGGCTGGGTGGATGACTGGCGCAAGGTGGTGCATCGTAATCCTAAAGGTTTGTCTGCCAAAGAAAAATACTTCTGGCAGTCTGTCGTTGGCTTCAGTGTGGCGGTGTTTTTGCAGCAGACGGCAACAGTACCGGCTGAAACAACCCTGTTGATCCCATTCTTTAAAAGCCTGGTGATTCCGATGAGCGGCCTGGCTTTTATCGTGCTGACATATCTGGTGGTGGTTGGCAGCAGCAATGCCGTGAACCTGACCGATGGCCTGGATGGCCTGGCGATTCTGCCTACTGTGATGGTTGCAGGTGCACTGGCGATATTTGCTTATGTGACCGGCCACTTCTATTTTGCCAAATATCTATCGATTCCTTATGTGCCAGGCGCGGGTGAACTCATGGTGTTCTGCGCGGCGATGGTAGGTGCGGGTCTGGGATTCCTGTGGTTTAACGCTTACCCGGCCGAAGTGTTCATGGGGGACGTAGGCGCGCTGGCGCTGGGTGCTGCGTTGGGCATCGTGGCCGTGATCGTGCGTCAGGAAATCATTCTGTTCATCATGGGCGGCGTGTTTGTGGTGGAGACATTCTCGGTGGCGATACAGGTGCTTTATTTTAAATATACAAAGAGCAAAACCGGTACCGGCAAGCGCATTTTCCTGATGGCGCCGCTGCACCATCATTATGAGCAAAAAGGCTGGAAAGAGACGCAAGTGGTTGTGCGTTTCTGGATCATCAGCATGATGCTGGTGCTGATCGGTTTAGCCAGCTTGAAGATTAGATAGGTAAAGATTTTAAACATGAAAATCGCGTTAAAAGATAAACAGGTATTGGTGCTGGGGCTGGGTGACACCGGCCTGTCGGCATTGCGCTGGCTATACGCCCAGGGCGCACGTTTGTCTGTTGCCGACACGCGCGATAACCCGCCCGGCGTAGCCGCACTGAAAGCAGAGTTCCCGGATGTGAAACTTCATACCGGTGCGTTTACTGCCGCAATGTTTACAGGTGCTGATCTGGTAGTTGCCAGCCCGGGCGTGCCGTTAAGCGAGCCTGAAATTCAGGCAGCAGTTCAACGCGGTGTACCTGTTGTCGGCGATGTTGAGCTGTTTGCGCAGTACCGTCCGGCCGGCGCCAAGGTCATTGCAATTACCGGTGCAAACGGTAAAACCACCGTGACGACTTTAGTCGGTGAAATGTGCAAAACGGCAGGATTGAAAACTATCGTGGCCGGTAATATCGGCCTGCCGGTGCTCGATGCTTTAAGTATGGATGCACCGGATGTCTATGTGCTGGAGCTTTCGAGCTTTCAGCTGGAAACTACGAGTAACCTGGTGGTAGATGCCGCAACTATGCTCAACCTGTCTGAAGACCATATGGATAGGTATGCCGGCATGCAGGACTACGCGATTGCGAAAGCGCGCATTTTTTACAATGCCAGGCTGCAGGTGCTGAATCGTGATGATGCCTGGAGCATGCTCATGGCACGTGCAAAATTGCCGCAAGTGACGTTTGGTCTGGATGCGGCTGACGATGAGCAAGGCTATGGTTTAAGAAATGTCGATGGCGAAACCTGGTTAAGCTGCGGTGAGCACGAGCTCATGAATCTGCGTGACCTCAAAATCACCGGGCTGCACAATGCGGCCAATGCGCTGGCAGCGATTGCGCTATGCCGTGGTATCGGTATGGATTATGTACCTATCATTCAAACACTTTATAACTTCAAAGGCCTGCCGCACCGCGTAGAGTGGGTGGCAGAGATTGATGACGTCGATTACTTTGATGACTCTAAGGGTACTAATGTTGGTGCAACCTGCGCTGCACTTTCCGGTTTGTCACAGAAAGTAGTGCTGATTGCTGGTGGCGATGGCAAGGGGCAGGACTTCTCGCCATTAAAACAGCCGGTTGCAGATAATGCGCGCGCAGTGGTATTGATCGGCCGCGACGCAGCATTGATCGAAGCGGAGTTACTGGAAACCGGGGTGGCTTTGTATCGTGCTGCAGATTTGCCGGAAGCGGTAAATATTGCGGGAAAACTGGCACAGGCAGGCGATGCCGTGCTGCTGTCGCCGGCATGCGCCAGTTTTGACATGTTCAAGAACTATGTGCATCGTGCAGAAGTATTTGTAGATGCGGTGAAACGACTGGAGCAGATGCCATGATGGTGACCATGCTCAACCGTGACCGCATCAACGCGCCTAATTATGACCAGGGATTATTGTGGGTCACGCTGATTTTATTGGGTATAGGCCTGGTAATGGTCTATTCGGCATCGATTGCGATTGCAGAAGCCGATAAGGCTGTCGGCAATAACAGCAGTTATTACCTTGTGCGCCAGGCCATCTTTATGGTGGTGAGCCTGAGTGCCGCATTCGTCGCGTTCAATATCCCGGTGGCATGGTGGCAGAAAATGGCACCTTACTTGTTCCTGATCGGGCTGGCGCTACTGGTACTGGTGCTGATTCCAGGTATTGGTCGTGTGGTCGGGGGCAGCCGCCGCTGGCTATCCTTGTTCGTGATCAACCTGCAGCCATCCGAATTCATGAAACTGTTTGCAGCCATGTATGTGGCCGATTACACCGTGCGCAAGGCTGCTGTAATGGATAGCTTTAAAAAAGGCTTCATGCCCATGCTGTTTGTCATGCTGCTGGTAGGCGGGCTGCTGCTGGCAGAGCCGGACTTTGGCGCATTTGCTGTCATTGCGGCTATCTCAATTTCCATCCTGTGGCTGGGCGGTATCAATGGGCGCATCTTCGGCGGCCTGATTGTACTGCTGGTGATTGGCTTCATATTTCTGATCTGGAGTTCACCTTATCGCCTTGAGCGCGTCATCGGTTTTATGGATCCATGGGCTGATCCTTATGGCAAGGGCTATCAGTTGTCGCATGCGCTGATTGCATTCGGCCGCGGTGAATGGCTGGGTGTGGGTCTGGGTGCCAGCGTAGAGAAACTGCTATACCTGCCAGAGGCACACACTGACTTTCTGTTAGCAGTGATTGCAGAAGAGCTTGGGTTTGCAGGCGTGGTTACGGTAGTTGGCCTGTTTGTCTGGATCGTGTTGCGTGCATTCGGCATGGCGAAAGAAGCGATTGAGAATGAACGTTATTTTGCCGCTTTGCTGGCGCAGGGCCTGGGGGTATGGATTGGCGTGCAGGGCATTATCAATATGGGCGTGAACATGGGTTTGTTGCCAACCAAAGGCTTGACGCTGCCTTTACTGTCATTCGGCGGCAGCGGCATTCTGGCGAATTGCATCGCGATGGCAATTCTATTGCGCATCGATTTTGAAAACCGCCGATTACAGAAAGGCTTACCTGTATGAAAGCAGCTAAATTCAGCAACTTAAGTTTAGTGCGCGTTGAGACGGTTTCGGCGCAGGCTAACTCGCGCAGCGATGTTAAGCGCAGCGGCCGTAGCCAAAACAGGCGCTTACAAAAAGGATTGCCTGTATGAGTAAACCAATCACAAAAACCTTGATGGTGATGGCGGGCGGCACAGGTGGTCATGTCTATCCTGCAATGGCGGTGGCAGATCATTTGAAAGCCGAAGGCTGGCATATTGTATGGCTATGCACGGCAGGCGGTATGGAAAACCGCCTGATTGAAGGCAAGGGTTACAGCAAAGCCATGATTCATATGCAGGGCGTGCGCGGCAAAGGGCTGCTGGGTTGGCTTATGCTGCCTGTGAAATTGATAAAAGCCTTCAGCCAAAGCAGGCATGCCATTAAACAGCATAAACCTGATGTGGTGCTGGGCATGGGCGGTTTTGCCGCTTTTCCGGGTGGGTTCATGGCGAAACTGTTGGGCAAGCCTTTGGTAATCCATGAGCAGAATTCAGTCGCAGGCTTGACCAATAAGGTGCTGGCAAAGGTCGCTGATCATGTGCTGGCAGCATTTCCGGCTGCATTCGGTGATAAGGCCATACTGGTAGGTAACCCGGTGCGGGCCGACATTGCACATCTGCCAGTACCTGAATCACGTTTTGCCGGCCGCGAGGGCGCGTTACGCTTGCTGGTAGTTGGCGGCAGTCTTGGTGCGCATGCCTTGAATGAGGTGATTCCGCAGGCGCTGGCAAAACTGCCTTTAGAACAGCGGCCGCAGGTAGTACACCAGAGCGGTGTTAAGCATATTGATGCTTTGAAAAGTAATTATGAAAAAGCCGGTGTGGCAGCGGATGCGCGTGCATTTATAGATGACATGGCAGAAATGTATGCATGGGCGGATTTCGTAATCTGCCGTTCAGGCGCGCTGACAGTGGCAGAGGTTTCGGCAGTTGGCCTTGGTGCGCTGATGGTACCGTTCCCGTTTGCGGTGGATGACCATCAGACTACTAATGCCGCTTATCTGGCAGAGGCTGGGGCAGCGCTGCTGGTAAAGCAAAATGAATTGAATGTGGAAAGGCTGGCTGGAATATTGAGTGGACTCAACCGTGAACAGTGCCTGGATATGGCTAGAAAAGCACGCGCATTAGGCAAACCGGAAGCAACTTCCAATGTGTCAGTAATCTGCAAGGAGGTAGCACGATGAAACATAAAGTGAAAAATGTGCATTTCGTGGGTATCGGCGGCTCCGGCATGAGTGGCATTGCTGAAGTGCTGATCAATCTGGATTTTAGCGTATCGGGCTCAGACCTGGCTGCCAACGCCACTACCAAACGCCTGGCTGGTTTTGGTGCCGCTATATATCAAGGCCATGCGGAAGAAAATGTAAAAGATGCGGATGTAGTGGTGGTGTCTTCAGCGGTGAATGAAGAAAACCCTGAAGTGAAGGCCGCCAGGGCGAAGAAGATTCCGGTAGTGCCGCGCGCGCTGATGCTGGCTGAACTCATGCGCTTCAGGCAGGGGATCGCAGTAGCCGGTACACATGGCAAAACGACAACAACCAGCCTGATTGCCAGCATTCTGGCCGAAGCAGGCATGGATCCTACTTTTGTGATCGGCGGCAAACTGGAGGCGGCTAACGCAAATGCCAAGCTCGGTACCGGTGAGTATATCGTGGCCGAGGCGGATGAGTCAGATGCTTCTTTCCTGCACCTGACACCGGTGATGGCCGTGGTAACGAATATCGACCAGGACCACATGGACACCTATGAACACAGCTTTGAAAAACTCAAAAGCGCGTTTGTAGAGTTTTTACAGCAGTTGCCGTTCTGGGGTATGGCTGTGGTGTGTGTCGATGATGCCAATATCCGTGAGATTCTGCCGCGTGTGACCAAGCCGGTTATGACTTATGGCTTGAGCGAAGATGCCAGGATCCGCGCCACAAACGTGCGTGCCGAAAACGGCCGGATGCATTTTACGGTGCAGCGTATTAACGGTGTGACGACGGAGTTTGACGTGACCTTGAATCTGCCAGGCAATCACTATGTGCTGAATGCTTTGGCCGCGATAGCGATTGCCAGTGAGCTCAATGTGCCGGATGCGGCCATCATCAAAGCCCTCAGGGAGTTTAAGGGTGTGGGCAGGCGTTTTGAGCGCTACGGTGAAGTTGCAGCAAAATCAGCCGGTACATTCACCTTGATTGATGACTACGGCCATCACCCGGTGGAGATGCAGGCCGTAATTGCGGCGGCACGCGGTGCGTTTCCGAACCGCCGGCTGGTGATGGCGTTTCAGCCGCATCGTTACACGCGAACCCGTGACTGTTTTGAAGATTTTGTAAAAGTGCTGTCAGGGGCCGATGTGGTATTGCTGACAGAAGTGTATTCCGCAGGTGAAGCGCCGATTGTTGCGGCTGATACACGTTCGCTGATCCGTGCGATTCGTGTTGCAGGCAAAGTAGAGCCGATGTTTGTAGAAACCACGGATGAATTGCCGCAGGCAATACTGGATGTCGCGCAGGCTGATGATGTCGTGATTGTGATGGGGGCAGGCTCTATCGGGCAGGTCGCCGCAAAAACAAGAGACCTGGCAAATTAGAGAATACGCAAAATAATGAAGCAGCATAACGGAAAATTACTGTTGAACGAACCCTTGGCACGCTACACCAGCTGGCGTGTAGGTGGCCGTGCCGATCAGTTTTATATTCCTGCCGGCTTGGATGATTTGCGTGCATTTCTACAAAGTCTGGACGCTGGCGAACCGATTTATTTTATCGGCCTGGGCTCAAACCTGCTGGTGCGTGATGGCGGTGTACGCGGTACGGTGGTGCTGATGCATAACGTGCTCACAGCGTTGCACATGGATGATGGCCTGGTATATGCCGAATCAGGCGTTACCTGCGCCAAGCTGGCAAAGTTCTGTGCAAAAGAGGCAAAGCAAGGTGCTGAGTTCTTTGCGGGTATCCCCGGCACTTTAGGCGGTGCGCTGGCGATGAATGCGGGCTGTTATGGCAGTGAAACCTGGAATGTAGTGAAACGTGTGACGACAATCAATCGCAACGGTGAACTGAATACACGGGATGCCGCTGAGTTTGTACCGACTTATCGCCATATCGCGATGCCGGTAGCGGACGAGTGGTTTGTGGCGGCATGGCTGGATTTACCCGCCGGCGATGCGCACGAGGCAACACAAAAGATTAAAGCGTTGCTGGCAAAAAGGTTGGCTTCGCAGCCCTTGAATATGCCAAGTGCAGGCTCTACCTTCAGGAATCCGGAAGGGGATTATGCAGCACGGCTGATCGAGGCAAGCGGTTTGAAAGGTTACACAATAGGCGGTGCGCAGGTTTCCGAGAAGCATGCCAATTTTATTGTAAATGTCGGTGGAGCCAGTGCGCTGGATATTGAATTGCTGATTAAACACATGCGTGAAACTGTGCTTGAAAAACAGGGCGTGGCATTGCAGCAGGAAGTGAAAGTACTAGGTGAACTAGAGATAAGCGAACTAGAGAAAAGTGAAACAGAGGTAAGTAAATGATGCGTAATTTTGGAAAAGTGGCAGTGTTGTTCGGTGGTAAATCCGGTGAGCGTGAGGTCTCACTGAAAAGCGGTTCAGCTGTGCTGGCTGCACTGCAAAGGCAGGGCGTGGATGCACATGCTTTTGATCCGGCAACACGTCCGCTGCACGATCTGGAGGATTTTGACCGTGCCATGATTTCGCTACATGGCCGCTTCGGTGAAGATGGTGCAATGCAGGGGGCACTGGAGTTGCTGGGCATTCCTTATACCGGCAGCGGTGTCATGGCGTCAGCAATCGGCATGGATAAATGGCGTACCAAAATGATCTGGTCAGCAGCCGGTGTCAGCACCCCTGCCTTTGAGCTGGTGAAAGCGGATTCAGACTTCGCTGCAATAGAAAAAAAGCTGGGCTTGCCATTATTTGTAAAACCGGCCAATGAAGGCTCCAGCATCGGCATCAGCAAGGTAAAGCAGGCTGGTGGCTTGCAGGCGGCTTATGAACTCGCGGCCAAATCTGACCCGCTGGTGATTGCCGAGCAGTTTGTAGGTGGCGGTGAGTACACCGTAGGCATACTCGGTGATAAAGCACTGCCGATTGTACGCATTGTGCCGAAAAATGAATTTTACGATTTTGAGGCGAAATACCTGCGTGACGATACCGAATATCTGTGCCCATGCGGTTTAAGCGCAGAAAAAGAAGCACAGATCCAGCAGGAGGCCTTGCAGGCTTTCAATGCAATCGGATGCAGCGGCTGGGGCCGTGTTGACTTTTTGATGGATGAGGCAGGCAGGCATTACTTTTTAGAGGTGAATACCAGCCCCGGCATGACAGACCATAGCCTGGTGCCGATGGCAGCAAAAGCAGCCGGCATCAGTTTTGATGCACTGGTTATACGCATATTGGAGCTTGCACATGTGGCATAAGCCCACATTACTGAATTGGATTGCCAACCTCCTGTTCGCGCTGAGCGTGGTGGTGATGCTTTATGCAGTGCTGTATGTGGTGGTGCATCTGCCGATCTTCCCATTGCGCGAAGTGAAGGTGGATGGGCAGCTCAATCATGTGAGCCGCGAGCAGGTGCAGTTGATTGTAGCCAAACATTTGAAGGGTAATTTTTTTACGCTGGATCTGATCAAGGCGCGTGATGCGTTTGAAAAGCTGCCATGGGCGCGTAAGGTCAGTGTACGCCGCCGCTGGCCGGATAAGCTGGAGGTTATGATAGAAGAGCATCAGGCAGTAGCACGCTGGAGCAGCGTGGCGCTGGTGAACAGGCAGGGGGAATTGTTTCATGCGGCTTCCGGTAGTGATCTGCCGGTATTTTATGGGCCAAGTGACGGAGTAATAGAAGTGGCTTCGCAATATGACGCATTTAACAAGGTGCTGAAAACCGCGAATCTGGAAATCGCGACGCTGGCGCTGACACCAAGGCGTGCCTGGCAGATTACAACGAATAACGGCATTGTGGTTGAGCTGGGCAGGACTGATATGCAAGCGCGTTTAGAAAAGTTTGCCAAAGTTTACAACAGCACGATTGCGGGGTTGAACAAGAAAATTACTTATGCAGATTTACGCTATCCGAACGGGTTTGCGGTACGTAAACCGACAGAAAGCGTGAAACAGCCTGAACCTGTTGTAGAAGGTTTGGCAATGAATGCAGTAAAAGCGGAAATCAAGCAGGCCAGTGATAAAAAATTAATCGACATAAGTAAGAAGCAGACAAGGGCCGTGACCTGATTCACGGAAGGGATGAACAATGAGCAGAATCAAAGAAGATAAAAATTTAATCGTGGGCCTGGATATAGGCACCTCTAAAATCGTCGCCATCGTGGCCGAACTGCAGCCGGAAGGCACGCTGAAGGTGATAGGCCTTGGCCAGCACGTTTCACGTGGTCTTAAAAAAGGTGTGGTGGTGAATATCGAATCCACTATGCAGTCCATACAGCGTGCGCTCGAAGAAGCTGAGCTGATGGCGGATTGCAAGATCAACAATGTGTATACCGGCATTGCCGGCAGCCACATTAAAAGCCTGAATTCACATGGCATGGTGAAGATCAAGGATGCGGAAGTTTCGCAGATGGACGTGGATCGCGTTGTAGAGACGGCACGCGCAATCGCATTGCCGGCGGATCAGCAGATTCTGCATATCCTGACACAGGAATTCATTATTGACGGTCAGGAAGATGTGCGCGAGCCATTGGGTATGAGCGGCATGAAGCTGGAAGTGAAAGTGCATATCGTGACCGGTGCCGTTGCAGCAGCACAGAACATCGTGAAGTGCATCAAGCGCTGCGGTATCGAGGTAAGCGACCTGATCCTGCAACCACTGGCATCCAGCCTCGCTGTGCTGACGGAAGATGAAAAGGAGCTGGGCGTGTGCCTGGTGGATATCGGCGGTGGTACGACTGATATTGCAGTATTCAAGCAGGGGGCTATTCGCCATACCGCAGTAGTGCCGATTGCCGGTGACCAGATGACTAATGATGTGGCGGTGGCTTTCCGCACGCCAACGCAGGCGGCTGAGGAAATCAAGATCAAGCACGGCTGCGCTTTGCGCCAGCTGGCTGACCCACGCGAGATTGTAGAAGTGCCGGGTGTTGATGGCCGTGATCCACGCCAGTTATCGGTACAGACGCTGGCTGAAGTATTGGAGCCGCGCATAGTTGAGTTGTACGAGCTGGTGCTCAATGAACTGCGTCGTAGCGGCATGGAAGAAATGATCGCATCCGGCATTGTGATTACAGGTGGCTCAGCGATGATGCGCGGTATGGTGGAACTGGGTGAGGAAATATTCCATATGCCGGTACGACTGGGTATGCCGCGTTATGTCGGCGGTTTATCGGAAGTGATCAGTAACCCGCGCTATGCAACGGGCGTGGGCCTGGTACTGATGGGTAAACAGCAACTGGAGCGTCATTTGAGCGGACAGATGGAATCAAGTTCATTTGGCAGGATTATGGACAAAATGAAAAGCTGGTTCCAAGGGAATTTTTAGCAGTTAGGTAAGTGTAAAGCAGTAAAAAAAGTAGTTCAGGCAGATGTAAATAAAGTTAAAAAGAGGAGGCATTAAAATGTTTGAGATTATGGAAAAAAATTCACAGGAAGCTGTGATTAAAG